>JACCDY010113948.1_pt1 | contig 27880 bp, 26 predicted proteins | sample 7446391 | NCBI WGS metagenome assembly JACCDY01 (sample SAMN15323451, study PRJNA562643) | freshwater metagenome | isolation source: river surface water | place: USA:Blue River Watershed | collected 2017-08-18 | reverse complement strand
GGCAACTGTCTCCGAGATTGGTCATTCATCTTTAACCATGACGAAGTAAGATAAAAAAAGATTCATAAGCAAGGCTACTAATCTTCATCACTATCAATAGCTTCGATAGTTGAAGGTCCCAAATCTTTCCCACCATTATCTATGAGTAAGTTGACACTGAACTTGGCATCGTATTTCCCGTTTCAGAAAACTCGGATGCCAGCGTCCGAGTTTCTCCATTCCGTAAATACTTGTCGTAGCTTATCAGTTTCGCCCGTTTCAGAAGACTCGCCGCCATGCAGGCGACTTTCTCCATTCCGCTAAAAGTTGTAGTATCTTGGTGGTTTCGCCAATCATCATCCTAATGATTTTAATTAATTATAAAAAAGAATGGCACCATTAAAGGTATCTATCATTGTAGCAATGGTTCGGGAAACAGGCGGTATTGGTGTTAACAATAGTTTGCCTTGGAGGCTGTCTAAAGATTTGGAATACTTTCGCGCAATGACAATGGGGCATAATGTAGTTATGGGGCGTCGCACTTGGGACTCCTTGCCATCAAAGGTGCGACCATTAGTTGGACGTACCAATATTGTTCTAACAAGAAGTCCAACCAAGCAAGCAGACTTGAATATGATTCCCAATACACGAGCTAAAGGTAGTTTGCATGAAGCGCTTGAATCATTGGATGATACAAAGGAGTGTTTCATTATTGGTGGAGCACAGGTATATCGTGAGGCAATCTGTGATGAGCGTTGTACTGACATCTATGCAACTCTGATTGACCGTGAGTTGGAGTGCGACACATTCTTTCCAATCAAGCTTATACCATTCTATGGATTCAAGGTGGCGCATGAGAGTGACTATAAGTTTGAGTCAGATATTCGATATCAATATGTTCACTACAAGCGTGCCATGAGAGACAGTAATTGTTTATCTATAAACCATGTCAATGATGATAACACCAACCATCATGATGATAGAAGCATAAATAGTCCCATTCATAGTTAGGCTTTTATTCTCATCGCAAGCACCTGCAATGTTGCAAAGGAATCGTTCGATGAATATGTCTGAATGAAGTATAAGAAACCATAACCATATGATAATCATTTCCCTAACATTGATGGACTTACCAGCATTGATGAATACACCCGCGAAGTCATCGTTATCCTTGAGTCCTTCTTTGGGTTTTTTTTTGGAAACAGTTCTCTTGGGTGTAGGCTGCAAAGGAAGTGCATCTGTAGTAGTTGTCATACTTGTCATACTTATAGTTGCTGAATGTATATTAGCTCATCTAAATGCGGAGTAAGTTTCATAGTATTAAGAATTTGTTTGAACATAGAGTTGGTCATCAAATATTCCCGCCTAAATGGATTCGATAGATCAGCAACTATTTGTTCTTGTAGTTGTGCCTTGATTGGCTCATACATCAATACATCCCCATTGGTATCCTTGTACCAGTCTTTTGGCGATTCATCCTTGGATGCCAACATTGGGATATCCTTGAGATTCTTAGTACAGCCTTTAATAGCTTCTTCAACCATAACCTTTATAGCAGCTGGTCTCATGAACGCAAGGTTATGTAGGTCGATATCATTAATGGGATTATCATCCATATGGAGTATCTTAATAATTGTTTCCTTTGATCTTGTAGTATCATTGATCATTACAAACGCACTAAACTCCTCTAGTTCTGTATATATGAGTTCGTATCTGTATGTGCCTGGTGGGAGCATGTCTAAAAGCTTTTCTGCCCAATTGCTTAATAGGATCTCACTCATACTCTTGAGAACTTCAGGCTTAGTTTCCTTGATTAATTTCTCAATCATAGATAGTAGCTTGGTAGGCTTAGATTGTTTCCAATATTTGATAACAGCATCCACCAGTATGGGATATATTCGACTAGTATACGCAATATATGCAACCTCCTTTGAATCTTTGAAAGGCTTAGGTTTAGGGATATATCCTATCAACCCTCGTGGGTCTATTTGATATGTTAATAAACATTCTTCATCAAACATTCTCTGAGATCGTTTGATAGTATCGATAGGTGAGCCAAGATACCATTTAGTGCTTGCAATTGTTGGTGATTTCATGGCACGTATCTTGGCATCGGTCAATTGATACAATGTTGTAAGCTCCTTAATATCCGTTGGCTTGTGATACGCAACTACAGCATGGACGATATCCTTACCTTTGATAGCAAAGAACTTTAGTCCAATGATCTTACCATTGTAGATGATGCCATGGTCCAGTTTCAAAAAGAATTCTGACGATTCTGGCAGAGATATCATTCTATGATTAGTGAGGGCTTCTACATTAATATTCAAGTATGTATGGAAGTCATCTAGTGGTTCTATGATACAAGATAGGTTATGAGTCTCGACTATTTTGAAGATATCATCAATGCTCCCAGATAGGGTAGTTGGGTTAGTATCTTTGGGTAATAATGCCTTAATGTTTGTATCGTCCAAGGGGAATGGGTATAGAGACATTAATATGGTTTTGTTAGAGATAGATGCCTCCAAGTAACTGATATTGCCATTAATATCTTTAATATATTTGGTTGCCTTTGCCGTTTTGGGGAGAGCCTTAATGAGTGATACATAGGAGAAGCACTTACTAGTGTGAAGAGAAGTAGATGCCAATAGTTTGCCACTAATAGTTTGCAATTGTTCGGCTACTTCTTGCGATAATGGAGTAGGTTCCCCATGATCTGATGCATGGTCGGAGCATTCAATAGTAAAATAATCATATCTACGATTGGTGTTCACCTTTGAATACTCAACGTCTAACCGCTTGAAGAACATAACTATTGGTTGTTGGAAATTAATATACTCCAACCTCTGTAGCTTGATAGTTGAATTATTTGTGTTCGTTATATCCAAGGAGCACTCTTCCTCTTTAGATGCCATGTTGGAACACTCAACCGCCTTTGCCCGATTATCTGAAAGAATTGCGATATTAGTTCCCATAGAGATAGCGATATCCACAACTATGTCATTCCAATTCTTTTGAGACTCTACTACTGATTGCTTCAACATAGTAGAACTGAATTCGGTAATCAGCTCTTCTACCGATAAGAACGATAATGCTACCGCAGGCATATGCATGATTGTATACTGTGATTGTTTGATATGGTTGATCATATCAAGTACCAAATCTCTATGCGACTTATAGCCAAGGTAAGAGGACAACAATGAAATCATCTGATAGTTCCTTTGTTTGGGTAAGTAGTCAAGGTATCTACCATTTAATCGTATTAGAACACCCTTGGACAGAATCTTATTGATGAATTTAGGTAGATCCACCAATCGCCCAAATAGCTTCTGGTTTTCAACTAAATCATTTACATATTCAATGATGTAGTTCTTGGTATCCTTCTTGTTCTTAGAAGATGCCGGTTCTTCAGACATATCCTCCCCAGATATACATTTGCTAAGAATATCGTCACGCTTATCTTGCTCAACCTTGCGGCAACAAGGAAGACAGTAACCATTAGGATGGTAACCTGAGATTAACCCCACATGTGGCATATTAGAGTTAGGACATTTGTAATACTGGGGTGTGTTGAATGTAAAGTTATGATACTTGAAGACCCCTTTATCCGTCTCTTTAGCTGTGACTGGTTGGAACTTTTTTTGACATATTCGAGCATAGTTATTACGCTCAGATGAATACTTGAACAACACAGGGTCTATTGAACCTAATGATGTTTCCTTTCCATTTTCTTTGTTTTGAAACGCTGATATCTTACCTTTATAAAACTCAACAAACCTGCCCAACCAATCAATGTAAAATGCTGTCTCATTGGTATCTAATCCAGAAAAGGCAAACATAGCTATAGCACCATTAGAGTTGATGACGAATTCTTTTTGCACATCATCGGTTTCGCCAAATAAGTTATAGGTTCTGTTGATATTAAAGATCCTTGTCTTAAGGTTTAGATTGGATGTATTAATCTGTATCTCCATAAATTGAGTAAGATTCATGTAATCAACTAAACACTGTAAGGTATTTTGATAATCATATTGATGCTTGAATATGATACTCGAGGTTGCCTTAGCGATATCATATTTGGCTAAATTTTCATCAAGTCTTTGCAATGTTTCAAATGCTTTGGTTTCTTTATTAAGTTGTAGGATGGTGCTATTGACTAGTTGAGTTATTTCTTGTTTAAACTTATTCTTGGTGATACCATTGGAAAGATTAGAAAAGGCATCTATCTCTACCATACCATATTCATCAATAAATATCATGAGTTTTTGGAACTGAGTGGTTGGTAGCATAGTTATGGCTATGATGTTCTTAGATTTGTATCGCCTGCTTGTAGCAGTGGTAAGTCTCACTTGCATATTGACACCTTCAAGAATGTTGACTGCCAAGCCTGAATACTTAGAGATCTTTCTAAGTTGCGTGAATCGAGAACCATCTTGTAGAAACAAATCCACAAAGAAGACAGATGGATACTTTGATAACAAAATAGAATTGAATAGAAGCTGCAGAGACAACATTGGGACGTACGCGCTCTTTGATTTGATACTCATAGTTCTGGTCACAATAGTAATATCACTGGTCTCAGTTGATACTTGAGGTATAGCATTGATATCGTTAATTAACGCGATTCTTTTATTAGAACGCGACTTATACTTGTCCAAGTTAAAGATAGACTCATTATCCTCCGTGGATAGCGGCTTGTCTGATAAGAAATTAACAAACTGACTGATTTGTAAGAAAGGGAAGAACTTATTAATGGTCGAATCGAAGATAGTATCAAAGGATTGGCGATCAGTCTTTAGCATGTACATAAGACCGGAACGATTAGTTATTATGTTGCCTAATGCAAGCATCTTCACATGTAGATAATCCTTGGAGATACTTTCTAAGATAACAGAACGCGTATCAACAATACTGGTCGATGCTTTGAATGATATGTAGTTACTATCAACGGGAACATCCTTGATCTGTTCAGTACTTGTGTTCATAAATTCTTCCAAGTCCAACCAATCAATGGTATTACTATTGAAACTACCATGCATACTTAAATGATGTGTGAGGCACTTTGAATCCATAGATATATATTGTACCAATGGATGCACCCCTGATATGATCGCGATCTTTTTTTGCAAATCATAAACAGTATCCTCCTTGTACACCACCAAATCATACAAAAATTTATCAGGTTTTGATTTGATATCATGAGCAGTAATCGTATCATTCGTCTGATTTTGATTTGTTGCATGGGTTAGTTGATCTATTGGTTCATCGGAATTGATAATCATTTCAAAATCTTCATCATCAATATCATCCCAATCTATTTCAGCGTCGCCCCCAATAAAGACCTTTTGAGGAAAGATACCCTTAAGGGCATCAACTCCTTTGGACTTCACATCAGTAGCTATCTTGCTCGGCTGATCCCCTAATATATAAATTGATTGGAGCAAAGTATTAGATGGTCCAATGATATCAACCCGAACTGGTATAGGATTGAACAATAAAGCTGATTTGTTGCTTGTTTTAACCATCACGTAGAGTATAGCGCTGCAAGCTCTATATGTTATACTAATAAAAAAAGCTGGCAACTATGTCATCAATAAAATAAGCAATCATATCCAGCTATAAAGAAAGCATGCAAAGGTTCCTCAATAGTAGTTTAACCTTTATATCAAATCATAGATCGCATTTGATCATCGTAGCGATTGTATTACTATTCGTAGTAATCATTACCCTTTACTTTAATCGTTACCCTCCTTTTGATAATTTTACAAACAAGAATATCGAAACCTTCCAGATGCATCATGGAGGAAAAACAAATCTATTTACAGGTAACCGATTAGAGGCTTTTCAAATGGTTCGGGGTGGTAATAATATGTATAAGGTACATGAAGATCTACAAGACCCTCATCTTGCAGCCGAAACAATGGATAGTCTTAACACAACCGCTAAGGAGCTGATAGCTTTCTTAAATGCAAAATATACCAATAACAATGCAGGGCAACTATCTATTAACCCAAAGTATCGAGATATTGTCTTATCAGGCATTCGCGATTTGAGTAAGAACTTCAAGACTGCTAATATGGAAGAGAATATCCCTGAGCGTTCAGGTGGTGATACTTCTTTTGTGATTGATAAAGGTGATGTGTTTGCAATGTGTCTGCGCGATCCAAAAAACCGAAATACGATCCATGGCCCTGGAGATCTAAATGAGTTGCGATTTGTTTTGATCCACGAGATGGCGCACCTATTTACAAGCACATTCGGACATGATGCATTGTTTTGGAATAACTTTAAGTTCTTGCTTCAAGAAGCTATCGAGCTTGGTGTGTATCAACCTATAAATTACAAAAAAAATTCGAAGCCCTATTGTGGGATCGTAATCACGTATTCACCCTTATACGACTTAGACTTAAAAGAGTATGTGACTCGCAAGTAACCAATTCTTGCTTTTACTCTTCATAGTAAATGATAGAGTACCAATGATACATGATTATGTCCACAACATACTTACGTATGAGAATTGCTTGTTCATTATTGTTGACATGATCAATATTAATCTTGCCAGATCGAAAGAGCTTCACTGTTGTAAGCTTTTTACGATTTTTTTTGGATCCTTTACAGTTCTCATGCCACTTCAACTGCATCATCTTAACGGTACGAGTAATCTTATCATCAGTTTCATTGAAGTCTGGTTTGTGGATCTTAGTACGCTTAACCTTCTTATGGTAATACAATTTGGCAAGTTCCATAAACTTGTCTATCTTAGTGTTACCGGTAATGACCTTAGGTGTACTGAATTTAATTGTCATACCTGAGTAGCGTTCAGGATTGAAACTAAAAGTATCAATTGGGAAAGGTGGACGCATAGTGGGCAAAGATCTTATCAATGCCAATTCGAATTCTCGTAGATTGATAAATGGTACCAACATATAGCGCTTGTCCCCATCTTGCATGATCCTAGTATCTCTCATACAGTCCTTTGTGAGTAGAGTAAGCGACTTAAAGTTTTGTAAGATGGGAGATAGGTACAGCACATTAACTGCATTATTTGGGTTATACAAGAGAGTATCGGGGACGCTTGCTATGTACGAAACAACTACCGTTAAGATATCTTCCAAGAGTTCTTCATTATTCTTTGAAAGTTTACCAATGCCAGGTATCTGAACGCGGCCATTGGTGAAGAGCTTGACTTGATATGAGTGCAATGGATCTTTATCGGTGATGATGGTAAAGGTGATTTGTGAATTAAAGTGCGTACCCAAACCTTGGCTACGTCTCTTCTTACCTTCTCCTTTAGATTTCTTCTTAGTGATACGATCCTTGTAGCATGGCATTAGCTTGTAGTTTTCTGATATTTTATGTCCATAATTGCATCCAATCTCAACGATTCTATCAGTCAAATCTAAATAGTCGATGGCTTTCTCTTTGTCAAACTTAACATTGCTGATATAACCATCCAAGGTCATAGTTGAGAGTGTGATCTCTGGTTCCAATAAGGGTTTAGTTAATGATTGTTCAATCTCTGGATTCTTCTCATATACGTACTCATATTGCATGTTGACATGAGACATAGCGTTTAGCGTAATTTCTTGCAAATCCATTGTTTCTTGTCGTAGCTTTTGAGAAGAGTTTTCCAGTGTGTATATAAATAGGTATACTCGTCAATTTTATAGTACCACTAAAAAGGTTAACTTTTATTCAAGATGAGTCAAATACCTAATGATTTCGACGAGCCCGATATCGATGATTTACTATCCAAATGTGACAATCTGCTCGATTTACAAGAGATCGCTCATAGTCGTGAGCAATTTTTGTTAGATACTATCAAAAGCTACAAGAAGGCATTGTATCTATTTGGATTCTTCTCCAAGCTACAAAACTTCTCAGATGAGATGATACATTTGAATAACAAATTGATTGCTCATAAGGAAGATATCATAAACTCCTATAAAGATCTAATATCTATCTGCATGATCAAGTATCTTGTACTTCCATTCGAGAATACAAATGAGTACCAAAAGGGCCAAAGGAAATTCTTCAAAGTGCGCAACTATCTTATCTATTATTATCGTAACCAGTTATTGAACCAAATGAGCATCTCTCCTAAACAGATCAATTGCATCCGTAATTTGGTTCGTAAGATAGACAAACTCGATATCCACTATGATATCTACTCGGAGCTCATAGATAATTTACAAAAAAACAATCCAGAATTCCAGCAAATCATGGACAAGCACTTGAACGAATTCATACATCTTTAACCATGATGAAACTCTATATCAGGTAGCGCCGCAGCAGACGTAGCTAAGACATCTGCTATATCATTGTCATCTGCATGTTCGGTGCGGGCTCCCTTTTGATGAGATCGTACATGTATCAGTTCGAGCTTCATATTATTATGAGCCATTAAACTCATGAAGTAATGCAACAACAAGAGTAGATCTGGATTCTTTTTTTGAAGTAACTGATTCTTACGAATCCATCCAGCCATCCATTTCTGAATTACATCCATCCAAAACTTTGAGTCTGTAACGATGGTCAATGTAGCTCCTGCGCAGTCTTTCACAAACAACTCTTTTGGATCATATTTGAGTTGTAATGATGAAGGTTCCTTCATGAAGAAACGATTCAAATGAGCAACAGGGTCTTCCTGCACACGTTCGAATATAATTTGTTCTGTGAACAAGAATATGCTTGTTATGATCGCAAGACCTTCCATGCGAATATTAGTCACAGGAAATTCTTCAATGGCTTCATCCAAACTCAACTTCATCATCTCACCCTTGCGCATGATACGAATGTTGTCACCAATAATGCTTTGTTTGATGTATATCCCAAACCCACCAGTAGCTTTCTTTTTCCCATTACCACTACAAGCGCCATCGGTGAAAACAATATTAGCTGCACTAGATGAGGACATATTTACAAAAGTTTGGTAACGTTGAGCGTATATTATCACACAGTATATCTTCTTGGGGGATCGTCAATTTTTTGATAAAAAAATGCAACCAAATGATGTAAAAGAGACACGCATCTTATTTGCGTAAGTAAGCGGTCAAATGAATAGTGTTAGCATGTAGCATCCATGGTTTATATCCAAACAAGAAGATGCTGGGCACGTGCGATATAGCGTGATTAGATCTACGTATCATATTAAGCCTAAGAAGTTTCTTAGACGACGGGCGCATATAAAGCTTCAGCAAATGATGAATACGATGAAGGCGCACTACCATCTTGGCATTCTTGCTATGATACTTACAGTAAGCAATATTAGTCCCTAATACCTTATAAGATTGTGGGTTCTTACAAGTCACTACATGACAGTGATGTTTATTCAAGTATTTATTGTTACGTCTAAGAGATTCTAAGGTTTTAGTTGCATTAAACAGTCGATGCATCATATTCAAAGACTCGATACGTTGAAGTGAGTCAGATGCTTCGTTGGTGTTGGTGTTGTCCTTGGTGTTCATATGAAGGTTCATGATGAGGTCAGCCATGCTAGGTTTCATTTGGTATCTCAATTGATCACTTGTTGTATTTACTATAATAAAAATCAATTTTGGGTGTTCGTTATTGGTATATATATTAACAAGGTATGCGCTACATAGAAAGAGACTTAATCGTTGTTAGCCCCAAATATGATATCTCTTTGAAAGAATTTAAAGTATCTATCCGCGGGACCATTCATCGTGATAACATGTTCTTCAAACAAGATGATATCTTTGCATTACTAAACCTTTCATCAAAAATAAGACCGAAGGATGTTGCATGGATAGGAACCGAGAATGATAGGGCCTTATATATATCATACGATAGCTTGGTTGAGCTATACCGTATCAAGAGTAGAAATGGGTGTAGCTCAACCTCAAAATCTTTTCGTTTCATGTTTTTAATAAACACAATCTTGGATGATGAATCATGTTCCGAACTAGATGACTCTGAATATTCTTTTTCAATCGATTCACAACCCGATTCCGATACATATGATACTAATGGGTATCTCTTAGAGTTGATCAGGGAGTATAAAGATACAATAGATGCTTTAGCTGCATTACTTCAAATCAAAGATAAGACCATTCTTAGATTGCAAGAAGAGAACCATCAGCTACAAACGCAAATCCAAACCGCTATTATGGGTAATAATAATAGCAACCGAAAATCTTACACGAGTCTGTCTTCTAGCAATGCTTCTTATGAATCTAATAGTAATTCCGAAGAAGAGTCTGAGTGGGTTTAGTCAAAAAAATATCTCTCTACTTGCTCTATTATAAGGTCATAGTATATTGCTTTTGCTTAGTCATGAAATCATATATTTCTTGATACAAGTCATACGACGTATGATCATCATCTATAGTTTCTGATTCATCTTTATCGGTTTCTTTGGCATCTAGTTTCGACTTTTTTTTGCTTCTTGAAGAGAAGGATAAGATAGCTATCAGCAGAATGACTATGAATATGAACCATAGATATAAGGTTGGCATGGCTATTTATATCGTAATATAAGAATTATTCGATGTTATTATTTTATATGTACCTTATGCCTTACATACGACTGCTAGCCTTTTGCTTCTTCATGAGTTCTTCTTCAGGGTTGAGCTTGGTGGCCATATTCTCTCGTGGAGAAACGAAATTGACTTTGGCTGGAAGAGGATCATATGGAGTGTATGGGGCAGGTTCATCAACGGTGGCGCCGCCCATGTTAGTAATACGGGCTTGAGCCTTAGCAGCTTGTTCAGCAAGGGTATCATGTGTGGGCCAGCCCATATCATCACGAGTGACATTGGTCGAAGCACCTTGGTACAACAAGCCTTCCTTTTGAGTGAAACTGAGCTTCTTTGCTGTATCAGCGTATGTCGAAATAATAAGTGGAACCAAAGTGATGACAACGTAGATGGTCAAGAAGAGCATGCACCACCAGAGGAGCTTCAAAGAATGGCGTGCGACTTGATGGGTGCGGCAAACCTGCCAATTAACATTTTCATTTGAGGCTGTTTTAGATTTAAAATCTCCTTGATTCATTGGGAGTGCACTTACGCCACCGACTGTAAATAGTTCTGAGTCCATTGCTCTTTCCAAATATGGGCGAGTTGTTGCTTATATACAGACTAACAAACTTATTCATTTGTAGAAAAATAATTAACCATTTGTATGTTTGTAGCACATGAGAGTCTTCTCATGAAGTTGTAATTGAGTAAATATAATTAACCAACTTAAGATTGATACTTCTTGCGTTTGTCTTCCTGACTCATTTTCAAATACTCTTGTTGCTCATTCTGACCCATACTCTTAAATCTTTGTAGCTCATTCATGTAGGCGTTAGGGGTGAAATTAGATTTGCGAGAAGATTGGAAAGATTGTTTAGCAGTATCATTGATACCAAGATCCGCTTCAGATAAATTTAAATTGGGCAACTGAAGAAGATCCATCTTTTTATTATCAAGCGCTCCGAGTCTAATATTAAGGGCATTAATGGCAGTTTCGATTTCATGCATAGATTTATCTACCTTGGATGCATACACTGGTAATGTGAATAAACAAATAAAACTATTCATACTCGTGATGCCAGTTAAGACCGCAACCAAATAGAACAACCAAATAAATAACAAGATAACTAATGCCTTAAAGATCTTCTTGAAGACCCACCAAGCCTTACCCCATATGGTTAGTTCTTTGGATACCTTAATTGTACTGGTTGCTGTGGTAGTTGCTGCAGTCGCCGGCTCTGCCATAGTATCAAAATGATAAAAAAATTGATGCTGAGTATATATAATATACCAAAAGAAACTAAGCAAAACAATTAAATCATGGAGAATACTAATCAGCAACTATTCACCATCTATGAAAATATCCCTTTGTTCTATGAGTATCGCCAATTGGTATCTTTGGATGAACGCCTCAATCGGTCAGATTTTGTGAAGAAGATGGAGAAGGATAAGTATCTACTCATGAGTGCGGTTGCCAACACCCAAGCTGCAGATGTGCCCCACCTTAGTAAGTATGTTCGGCAATTCAATGAGAAGAGTTCTGTTCCTACAGTGGAGATCTTCCATTTATTGTTAATCTATCCAGGTACTGACTGTGAGAGCAAGAGTATGAATATGATGAAGTTTGTTAACCACATTCGGTACCCAAAGGCGGAAGTGATGATCATAACCCCCAGCAAGCTTTCTAATAGCGTATTACGGAAGCTTAATCAATTGACTTCAACAAGAGAACACCAGTACCATTCTTTTAGTGCTTATACGTACAACTTGTTATCAACGGTGATTCCTCACTTCGAACTAGCACCATTGTATGAGATAGTTGAGGACGATTCTTCTTTCAACAAAGATTCGTTGCCGAAGATTTTCGAAAATGATCCACAGATGGTATGGATTGGAGCAAAGGTGGGGCATGTAATTAAGCTTACATTTGTGTCCGAAACGACTTTACTTGGAATAAGCCATCGTGTGGTTATCCCGGCCTTGACATAACTTGATAAGATCTTATCAACCAAGATACTAATTAGTATTTTTTTATGTACGTAGCATTAATTGTTTTAGTTCTGCTTAATATATAAAGGATCACATCCCCATTAGTGCATTATGGACACAACCCAACCAATGAACCTTGCTCTTGGAGGATCATCGAACAGAGACCAAGTTATGTACCAAGGAGGCTTTGCTGTAGGCACGTTCTTTGGAAATGCTTGGTCTTTTGTTAAGAATCATTCCGATAAACTTTTCTCTGCTATCCTTGTTCTGCTCATTACATTCCTCATCTTCGTAACTATCCAAAACACAGCAGCTGATTTGGACCTCATGCAAACAGAGGCCACATTAGCAGGCGCCACACTTGGATACATCAATACCATGTACCATCATGGATGCCGAAGCAAAGGAGGATGTGGTGGAGATTGTCCTTACGTCGATGAGAATGACCCACGATCGGTTATCGGATCTCAATTCGCATATGTCAAGGCTCTTATTGAAGACTGTAAACAAGTACTAAATGAAGACAATAATACTATGTTAGTTGGTCTTGATAGAATCACTAGCCCAGAAACTCGTAATAAAGTAAATGTCGACTGGAATAGTATTCTTGAAACTGAAACCGCTTGCTTGGGGTCTTTGTCCGCTATATCCGAGCAACTCAATAGCCTAAATAAAACATTTAACTCTGCAGGTACCATCAACATGGAACTCATGGATGCCAAGAACAAGGCTATTGGTTTGACCAATGCTGCTAATATTCAAAAGAACCACATGGCTATCGCCAGCATGCACTTAAATAGTCAAGTAATGATTCAATACATTAACGATGTGCCTTCTGATCGTCAACTTAAGATCATTGGTTATGACCAACTTAATACAGTAGCCAACATGGCCGCTAGCGTTAGCGACAAATCTATCTCCAAACTATATGGCGCAATGAATGCTAACGCCACTGACTACACCCTTGCCTTGAAGGGCGTGATGGCAGCTTCAAATGCTTCATCCCAAGATATTGTTACAAACATGGCATGGTTAATCAATGCTTCTAAGAACTCAGCCGATACGGTACTATTGTGTATTGCCAAATGGCAAGAAGTCAGTGATGCCTACCAATCATGCCGCCATGTTGTCGATAAGTTTAGTAACGACTTGCCTGGTAAGATGGATAATGATAAGGTTATCAGCTTGATCCAAAATGGCGACTATGAATCGGCCATCATCGGAACTGCTTTGGAGAAAGATATCGTGGCCAATCATCAGAAGTATGCTAAGGAGCGCTCATCTTTCGAAAGTGGTGGTGGCGTACAGTCGGTGCGTGACGATGATAACGATGTTAACCCATGGATTGGTATCTTCGGGCGTCCTACTTACCGACGTTCTAATGGTGAGTCCGTTGACAAGGTACAAGGCTTTGGTGGCACCTCAGATGTGTTGAGAACTATCCCATCGGATGTACCTGATAAGCTTCTCCGCACATCAAGCCTGAGATTGGGATCTCAAAGCTATCAGAAATAAATTCTTTAAGATTGATATATCATCATGAAGAGTAAGCCCCGCAATGTTATAGGAATCACTGGAGGGGTATCTCAACAAGACAACACCATTTATATAGACTTTAGTCTTCCTACCATAGGCGGCGGTAGTGAATCTTGTAGTAGAAGCTACGATGCTAACTTGGACAAATTGATTTCTAAATTCACTATTGGAATCCGTAATCTCTCAAAGGTAAACCTAAACAACAGCGACGACGTGCAATTCTTTTTAGAAAATGCCATGGTCATACTCAAACACGCACATATTAATTGGCTATCATTCTCACCACGCAATTGCAGTTATCAACTACGACACAACTGTAACCTTATTAGAGCGTTTCTAAAAACAAAAAAAGAGTTTAATACCCAAAAGGCCTTACAGATCATAGGCGCGCTCAATGTTCTAGATAATCTAAAGAAAGATACAGGCTTAATCTTAGATAAAAACATCCAACAATGCAGAGAAACAATCATACTACAGGATAGCGATATTGATATCGTTGAATGTGCAAAGCTCCTCAAAGATGAACTTATCCAGTATCAAGATTTATTATCAAAATATAATAAAGAGATGCATCAGGCTTATGATAAAATATTCGAATCCATTCATAGGTGCTTACATGGATGCGACTAATCTGTCATACTATAAGTATCTTTTTTTTGTATTTCTCTGTTCGAACTAATATAATCATCTATAATGGGGGTTGCTCAAAGTAACAGTGTAAGTATCACCGATGTTGCTAACCAATTTGTAACTGATGTTACTACTAATGTTATTTCAAAGAACCAGACTTCTGGCTCAGGAACACAATCGCTAAAAGTCAAATGCACAGACGCCGCCTTCAATGCAGCCACAGAAGCATGCTCAAGAGATACCCAAAATCAACAAATACTTGCAGCAACCCTTGCCAAAGATCCCGAGACACTACCATTTGCTCAATTATTATTATCCAAATCTCCAGATAGCTGCAGTATGTGCGCGGCTGAAAACATTAGCATGGATATGAATGTTTCTATAAAAACAGATGCCATCAATAACAATAAGATTGCTTCAGAGATCAAGGATGCTCTTACAGCCAAGCTTGATCAAGCAACTAAGAGCGAAACATCGGCTGGGTTAAGTTCTTATTCATCTTCAGACTCAAAAGCCTTAACTCGAATTAGAAACTATGTACAGAATAACTTCGATACAAAGATAGTGAATGAGACTCTTAACACTTTCACATTCACGCAAAGTATTGATTCAGAAAATATGAAACTATCTAACATCAATATGAAACTTGTTGGAAGCGCAGTCGCGTCAACCTTGGTAGATAACATGATTAAGGCTGATAAGACACTACTAACAGATCTCACTTCTACTAACAAGGCAGAAACGAAAACAGAAGGAACCAAATTACCATCGCTTATGGATCTACTAGGATTTGGCGGATTAGGTATGTATGGGTTGATAGCTGTAGTCTGTATTGTATTTGCTATTATGGTAGCATCATTCATGGGAGGCGGATCACAATCGCAACCAATGGGTTATGATGCGCAATTTGATCAACAAGGAATGTACCCACCAGATGGACAATTTGATCAACAAGGAATGTACCCACCAGATGCGCAATATCAGCAACAAGGAATGTACCCACCAGATGCGCAATATCAGCAACAAGGAATGTACCCACAATATCAGCAACAAGGAATGTACCCACAAATGTAATAATATGCTACATTCATAAGCATCGTTGTATTTGTACATTTTTTTTGAAACCATTCACAAAGGTAGCCTTCATAATCGCAAAACAAATGTTAGTCTTCGAGTGAATACGAAAATAAAAGTTTTTGTTGAGCCAAATCTAAAGATTAACATTGAAAAATGACCGACCTCGGAGACAAAGAACGCCACTTCGCGGACAAAGAACGCCACCTCGCGGACAAAGAACGCCACCTCGCGGACAAAGAACGCCACCTCGGAGACAAAGAACGCCACCTCGGAGACAAAGAACGCCACCTCGGAGACAAAGAATGACGGTAGGGAGACAAAAAAAAGAAACAAGATAGCTTCTACCTATTAGGAGCATTTCTTGCTCTTAGGGTTGCATCCAGCTCTTTGTCTTTCGTATTTGGCTAATACTTGACTAAATGGTGGTGATGGTTTAGTGATTAACATAGTCTTTAGATTCTTGAGTGATTGATTGTATTTGGTTTGTGTAATTTTCTTGGAAGCTAATGATTGTTTCAATTTGGCAAGCTCAGTATCGAAGCATTCCTTTTCTTGTTTGATAAGTTTCTTATTTACCTTATCATGGATTAAGTAAAGCCATTTCATCATTGATTGGCGCGAATTAATATAGTCATGCATGGGCAGTTCCTTAAGAAACTTTGTATATGATTGCCGGCAATAGATGCATGGTAGTGTTTCTTTTAAAGAGTTAATCATTTGGGTAAATCCTTTTAGCTTACGTATGTGGCTAGGATCTTTTGGATCAAATTTGTTTGGGTATGTCCCGGCGATGCTACTGAATAAAAAGTTCCAAGCATGCGGTCCCCAAAATGATGTTTTGATTCCATTCATGGACATTTTGATTTGGTCAATATATATCCATAAACATTTTATAAATGCCACTATTCTACGCAGAACCGTTGAATGATCTTCTAGTTGATAAAACAACATATATTCCTAACCATCCGATGGCCACGCATTTAGGTTGTGTTTTATTAAGATGCACTCTTGGTTGTATCGCTATGTTAGTTCCACAAAATAAGATTACCTATCATGTAAAGATAGCGCTCATTGTAATTAGTATGATTGTATGTATCCTATTTGGTTACAAATACTTCTCTAATAGCTTGAATCAAAATCCTATTTGGAAAGTCTACATGCGTACTACTATTACTTATGCTATGTCAGCCCTACTGATATGGTTTGATAAATATTCAGAAGCAGGAATGCTAATGACCGTAGAATCACTTATGGGATTGCAATCGAGGCACATGGCATATGTCGCATCTGCAATCGTTGCTGCAGAAAAAAAATAAGCTACCATGTGATAGCTTAAGGCGATACCATTAGTATCTTTATCCGTAAATGTTCGAATAAACACTCTCAAAAGCACTTGCACGCCCAGATGGGTTATCTGCCTTGATATGCTTCGTGTATAGGAGACTTGCCGCTTTGGTTGCTTTCTCATCAGGTTTCTTCTTCTTGATAACTTCTTCGGTCTTGTATACCTCATCGATCTCATCTTGCGTGTAAAGAGAGTTGAGATACTTCTCGCGATCATCCAAGAAGATTTGCTTAAAGAAAGTTGGTTTGGTTGGCTTAGTGGTTGTCTTTGCCTTAGAGGCCGTTGCTTCTTGAGAAGAAGCATCCAAATTCTTGAACAAGTCTAGTTTCGCATTCAGTATCTTAAACATGTCCTTCTCTTTACTTTCATGATCAACCAATTGAGCAACATCTTTCTTTAAGGTATTAACATCCTTGATCAATTCATTAAGAAGCTTCACGATATCAGCGTTGGAACTCATGGTTTCGTATATTTACTATGGGTTATGTCAATTTTATAAGGATCAAAATTGATTTGAACACATCAAATATATAACATGCGGTTCTGTACCAAGTACAATTGTAATAACGTGCTCCAGAGCATTACTAAACATAATGAGCTCATATATAGATGCCCCATATGCTTTGAAGAATATTCTGCTTCTCCTGAAGATACATTAATGATTGATGAGTTCTTGCAGGAGAATGATACCACATACAGACACCGTAACTATCTCAAGAATGCCCATGATGATACGATATCTGAGTTGGTTTATAAAGATTGCCCTAACGCCAAGTGCTCCGAAACAATTGTAAGAGTCATCAAAGTTAATAAGAATGGACAGTCTTCTTATGCATGCCCAACCTGTAAAACACATTTCGTATGAGATGTTTGTAACAATCTTTTTTTTATCTTTGATATGACACTTGAGGAGCAACTTGAGAGGTATACTGTTGGGCATACTGTTGGGTAGCTTGAGGAGCAACTTGAGAGGCATACTGTTGAGTGTATTGTTGGGTAGCTTGAGGAGCAACTTGAGAGGCATACTGTTGAGCAGCTTGAGGAGCAACTTGAGGAGCAACTTGAGAGGCATACTGTTGGGCATACAGTTGGGTAGCTTGAGGGGCATACAGTTGGGTAGCTTGAGGGACATACATAGGTGGATACATAGGAGGTTGTGGATATATGTTTGTCATTTGAGGGAATCTTGGGATATTACCTGATTTGCTCTTAACTATTAAGACAACTATTAGCAATACTAAAATGATAGCTCCAACAATAATACCTATTAATATGTTATCTGAGATAGGTGTGCTGTTCCAAGATGATCTGATTTGAGCGACTGGTTTTGTCTCTGGGAATGTAACAAGAATATTATCATTTGCTTCATAATCTGGATTATTTGTATGATTCCAAACAGCTTCCCATAGTCCTTTCGCGCTACTTCGAAAGATAACAACAGTGCCTTTATTATCAGGAGCCATAATAATGTTGTTACCACCATCAAGGTCAACTGACCATAATGATGTATCCTTGTTAGAATCTTTATAAATATGTATCGTGCCGTTATCTGAGATGGATAGTATCGCAGATAAGTTACCTGATGTTTTGGTTGTCCATATTGGGTTTTTAGTTTCAGCTTCCATCAATACAAGGTTCCCATCATCTTGAAACTTCAATATATATTTCTCATTAATAGACTTTACTGAGAAGTTTTGAACCGCCCCATACTCACCTGGCATGAAAGCTGTTTTAATATCATATTTAAGTAAAGGATTTGCAGGTGAGAGGCTATCAGTCTTACCACTAGCAGAAACTTGGATCTTACCATTTACTGAAACGGTTGTTTTATTAGCAGAATTATTAGAGCTATCGATAACAGTACCATCTTTGCCGCAGTTAGCGGATACAGAAACATTTTTTGCTACTTGTAAGTTAGATATCTCGGTATCTAATATGCAAATGCTAGATGGGCAGGAAGCTCTTGCTTTAATGGTATTATCGGACTTATATCCATAGTCAAGGCACTGTTGGTCAAAGCAAATAGGATGTCGCTGTTGTTTATCTACAATAGCCTTTGCTGGTCCAATAGGACTTAAACACGAACATAATCCATTTACCTTTTTTTGGATATTCTCATCGTAGCTAAACCTTTTATCGTACCCAGGCTTACAGATAGCTTCTACACTTGGTCTAATAAATCGGGCATAAGGTGACTGCATACCTTGCGGAGTCTTGTCATTCTCCTCACTGATAAAGGCCTTACATCGACTATCGGTTATCATGTTTAATCCTTGAGAGCAATAATAAGCCTGCCCGTCAAGTAAATATTTATTATCAATATTCTTACCACCATATTTAGCATCAACACAGCTTCGAGAAAATGATGCTGGTAGGTTGGAAAGAGTATTGGTTTGGAACCCAGAGTTAAGGTTGAAATAAATATTAAACAGCTCTGCACTACTCCAAACCAAATCATATGAACCTTTGAAATCATTATGCACATACACGACTACATATCCAGAACTATCAGCAACCATGAATACTGGTTTATTCAAATCATGCACGCCAATCTCCCAAATGGGATTACCATTGTCATAGATTACAACATTGCCATCTGATTGGATTGCAAGAGTAGCTTCTGGATGTCCATATGTCCCAGATGACCAATATACAGCGCCATTATTATCTTTATACAAGACCAAGTTGCCATCTTGTTGGAACACAAGTTTGAATTCCATATTAGGAGAGTAGCAAATCTTTTCCTCAGATGCCTTGTAAACAGTATCGGGTTTAAATGAATTATAAACCTTAATTAAACCACTTGCATCGTACTTGATAGTTCCTTGTACATTAAAGTTCATCCATTTGATCATGGTAGGTCTATCGTATGTCCTCATACAGAGAATACCATTAGACGCGTCGATATGTAGGAAGCACCGAACTCCAACATTTGATAAGATAGTCTTACGTGTTCCTCCTCTCCGCGTACCAGCTATTTCGATACCACCCAATTCAGTTACTCTAAATTCTGGAAAGATATAGTTGTACTCAATAGCTGTATTGGTATACCACACGGCATTGTTGCTTGTATAGTGATATACACAGAGATTCCCATCTGGTTGTACTACGCACCTATATTCAGTATCAATTGAGTAGATCACATCACCAGAATAGTAGTTACCTGGAGCAAAGAATGTAGTTGGTGGGAAGTTAACGGAACAAGAGTTATTGACTATGGTAGTGACATTATTGTTTGGTATATCCATAAATGATTTCAAGTTGCCCGGCACTGCATCCTTGCGCAAGAATGCGTTTAGTTGTAAGTAGTTGGGTAACGTCAAGTAGAAGACGATTAGATAATTGTATTGACTTTTCGATGAATTATAACCTGCCCAGTTCTGATAGTGATTAATGTTTTGTGGTTTAAACATCTTATACCCACGTCTAATAGCATCGGTCATGATACCCACTTGGTTATACAACATGAAAAATTCTGTAGCTCTATCACGGAAATTAGGATCTGATTTCACCCCAACGAAGTAATCGAATTGGGTCATCAATTCACTAGTATTTGCTTGATCAGATTCTCTATTATAAGAGCCACCTCCATCATTGAATCCAGTCAAGCATAAATCTCTAAACTCATCTCGGTTCAAATGATGAAATGGAATAGGCTCGTCGCTATTATTGTCCCGAGATGGAAGCCAATCGTTACTGACAACGTTATTGTTGGAGTAGTCGCCATAATATTGTTTGAACTTGCTTGGATCTACGCTATAGAAGTTTCCTTTCCTTCCCATAAATACAATATCGATGATATCATCAACACCGAATATGTTGAAAGTCTTAGCGCCATCTAACATTGAAGCGTTTACCGTGCTCCAATCAATAGGGCTACCATTGCGATCGAAGTAAGTAAGTTTGATGTTATCATTAGTCTTTACTGAATCAGGAGGTTTGGATGTTGGCGATGGCGTTGGGATTGGCGGTGGGAGGCTACTCGGATTATTACCCATAGTGGATGTATATATCAATTGATACAAATAATAAGCACAAAAAAAGCTTACACTTAGCGTAGCAGCTTGTTATATAATAAAATAATCACCATCGATACTCATTGAAGCCATTGAAGAATAGAAGGTAAATTCATTGTCATCTTCGTGAGTTTCTTTCTCCTCATCTGAATCCATAATCACATCACGTGCGGTAAGGTCAGCCAGCGATGCAAGTGCGTTTTGATACATATAAGCACACTTTAACTCACGCATCCGCGCTCTCATTATTAACTCACCACAATGAATAGCATCTATCCATTGTTGAATATCAGAGTTGCCATCTGAAAAGATTTTCACGTAATCATTGAGTGTCTCTGCTCGGTAAGGGCAAATATTCTCAATACAGTGCGTTTGAAACATAGATAGATGGTAATCATCTTCCTTCCATTGTTTCCAATTATCATTGCAGTATTTATCCACAAATCCGATCACTCTCTCTAACGGTCTGCTTATCATTTTTATATCTTATAAGGTTGCTTTGAAAACCAAACCATTAGTAACTCTTTTAAATACAAAAAAAGACTCCAGTCAGATCTTAGAAGTCTCTATTGCCAGATCCAGATGAAGAGATGCGTTCCAAGATACTCATCTCATTTACTTCCCAAATCTCAATCTTATTGCCAATACGTCTTGAGATAGACAATGGACACTTCTTCTCGCGTATCTCTTTGATAGCAATATCACGAGCTTCGGTAAGACCAGTAATATCTACAAAGATTGGAGCACCTTGGGAGATATGAGTAGCGCGGTTGCCAATAACCATTGCGTATTCATATAAAGTCATGTATTCGGATGTAATGCGTTCCATTGGAGAAACTATCTCTGTCTCTTTAGGTTCGTTGCTCACAGACGAAGCAAATACTGCCCTTGACGGTAACCCAGATGCATCTTCTTCATCGTCATCATAATCATCGCCATCATCATCATCTATATCAACTTGATTATCGGCATCGCCCTCATTGTCAATATCATCCAAATCATCATCAACCTCTTCGTCTGAAATATCATCCATATCTTCTTCTTCTTGGTCAGAAGATTCTTCGATATCTTGCTTCTTTCGAGATGACTTGATTGATAGTTTCACTTCGGTTTCCGCTTTGGAGCGCTTACCTGACTTGCTACTCATAGGTGGATTGATGCAAAAGTATATATATTGGTAGCTGAATCAATTTTAATAAATTCGTATATAATTTAATAAACATGCTTTTGATCCTGCTATTTGTGATTAATTACATCCGAATCTTTATTCAAGATCATTTCGAGGAATGGTGTATCCGTCTCACTCTTATGCTACCGATGAGATTATTTGATCAGACTAAGACCATACAAATAGGATTCAAACGAAATATTAAACATGTATGGTTTACTAAGGTTGCTGTGCTTTCGAAAGAAGAGCAAGAGATTGAGTATCTCTCAGGCCCACAACTTATGTGTCTTGCCAATAACATTGGAGAGATACCCCTCAATAACTTGAAAAAGTATTATCCAAATATTCAAACATTGGTCCTCAACTATATCTCCACTAACTCTACACAAAATAGCAACGATGATAGTAGCGACGATAGCAATGATGATAACATTAATGAAAGTAATAATGGTAGTGATGATGAAAGCAATCGTGATGTGAACTTACAAATGATCCCATTGGATTTGGTATTGGTAACAAAGGTGATTGATATTGAATCAAAGAAAGATATCATCTCTGGAAACAAATGTTTCTTAGGTAGAATCCAATTATAATTTACTAATATAAAGGAATTCATTTATTCACAATGTTAGTAGCAATTGAGGGCGTGAATGGATGCGGTAAGACTACCTTGATTAACGATATCACTGAGCAATTGAAAAGGATGGGAAAGAGAGTAAAGGTATACAAGTTTCCAGATAGAAATGGGAAAGCAGGCAAGCTCATTGATGACTTCTTGCAAAAAAAGAAACAGTTCAAATACAAATATGACATGTTCGATGCTTTTGCGAAGAACAGAGCACATGTTTTAGCCCAAATCAGTAGAGATTTAAATCGCAATATAATTGTAATCTGTGATAGGTATATCGCGAGTGGTATGGCTTACCATATTCCTCATGGTGTATCCGATGCTGTATTGAACAATTATTTCAAAATATTAGGACACTTCGATAAGGATATGATCGTTCCCCATAAGACCTATCTTATCGATGGATACCACCTTCATAAAAGAAATGAGACCAAACAGATCTTTCATCATGATTTCGTTCAAGCGCGATATGTATTTGAAACTTTCAAGAGGATAATTCCAAAATGCACTGTTGAGCATATGATCGTTCCTAATAGAGATGGTCGAAGCTCAGTAGCAGCATCGTGTATTATCCATGATATCATCACATAGATATGCTCTTTGTAGCTTTTTTTGTGCCTTCTTAGGAGACATACGATCTATTTACATAAAAAAACATGAATGGAATCCATTGAGGAAACGTCCAATAAAGTCAAAGTGAAGTTACTGTTTCTGTTTGTTATAAGCCGCGATCATTTGGGACGACTTTACATGTTTGGTAATCACATTACTGATGATATCGCACAGTTGAGTTGCGTGTTCTTCTGTAATGCCAAAGTATAGAGATGGGTCCTCCACGGCTTCTCTGATTTGCTTTCTATCGATGACTTCTTCGATATAGTTGATAGGAGAGTTTTGCGAATAAACAGTTTCGAAATCAATATACTTATCACGCAAGTGCACAACCACATTGTAGATCCAGCGTTCGCAAATATGGTCAATACATGCGATGATATCATTGGTATCCGTTGAAGACTTACTATGAGTACTATCAGTCTCGCTCATAGTATCACTGTATATGTCATCAGATACGTATTCATCGACAACATTATCGACTACAACATTTGGGTTGAAGATAGGATCGTTATAAACGTTATAAGTGAATATGGGTTCCAATTGATGTTCCTTAATGTAATCCATGATTGATGATACATCCATAACCAAATCAGATTCCCTCACCAAGTATGTCTTAGTAAGATATTTAGCCATGCGCATTTGAATAGATCGTGTCAATGGGTCTTTGGAAAACTTAGATAGCAAGTTTGTGTTACATGTTTCCAGGTTCCAACCTAAGCACTCATCCATTTGACTGAACAATCGAACTATCTCTTGGACTCGCTTTGGGAAACGATAACCTCTAATCATACGTTTATTGATACGCATCTTTGGTTTGATATGATCGACTACTTTTGTGTAGAGGCTCTTCATCAAGTATGGTTTGGACTTGTAACCATTTGAGTATATACCGGCGCGTTCAATGATATACTTCTTGGCCTTATTGAAGATGTTCTCTTCGATCTTCTTGTAGTATTCCTTCTCATTTAGCCCCACTAACTTTTCGCGATCCAAAGTATCAAACATATCGTAGAATGAAATGAATCTTGCAAGCTGCCCGGTGATTTCATTATTGAAATAGTACTCTATGTCAATCTCTAATTGATTATCAATGGCGTACTGGAGTAGCTCCATACGGTCGCCAGTTCGGAGATTGATTTGCTTACCTTTGTAGTCAATGATCCAAGGAAGGATCTTGCAGATAACATATTTGAATCGCACATTAGGTTCAGGGATACTATCATACTTGCGTTCCAAATAACGAGCGATTAGTTTAAGCACGGATGGGTTCTTCTTATCAGGTCTATACACGGCTGTCTTAGCAAAGTCTTTGATCTCCCAGTTAGTACTGAAGAACTTTTTAATGGCGTCGTCAATCAAGACCAATGTATCTACGATTGAGTTGATATCAAGCATGTTCACAACTGTTTCATAACAAACATCCTTGAGTGCATCTGAAACGCCACGTTTTACGATCTCTAACCCTCGCATGAAGATGGTCTTTGGGAAGAAATTGATTGAGTCCTCATGCGGGATACCAAAATATTTCTTCTTACTAACAAACACTACCGGATACAGAACCTCTTCATAAGCCATCTTCAAATAGTCTCGCCCATTGTTCTCTTTGAGATGCTGATTTACATCATCTCTAATGGTCTCAATCATTTCGAAAGTTTTTTCTACCACAGCAGTCCCATACTGCTCCTTGGATATGCGACCAGTGATGAGTTCTAAGTCAAACTTATCGAAACACCTTGAGTTACAAGAGATATACAACGAATCGGTATCGCCATAATGGACATCCATTGCATACTTGGACTCTACGAAGTCTTTAGCTCTGATCAAGTTATGACGACCCAATGTAGTTACACTACCAGCACACTCAACCGCGCAAATGAAACTTATGAAGTTACCCATCTCACCGTAAAAGGTATTCATGAACACCTTAAGGGCTTTTTGTTTCGAGTCATAATAGTTGTAATCAAAACATGCCTCATTGTATTCTTTCATGTGCTTAAAGTTAGCTTCTCCCACCTCAACTAATTCTATTTCATAGTGTTCCTTCTTCTTGTGGAAAGGTTTCATGATCTTCTTCATAGCAGCTCTCTTGGCGAACAAATCAATTAAGATTGTTGGGCACAGACCACAATCGCGAGGCTTGCCTATTGGAGAATCTACGAACCAAGCTTTGATAGTATCTCCGATGAACTCAAACTCCGCATAATGGATTACTTTATCTGGATCCTCAGCCATAGTAGCTGCCAATTCCGGATCAGTGATCAATCGCTCAGGCGATATGTTGTATGTCATAATCAATGAAGGATACAAAGATGAGTAATCTAATCCAGATACAGGATACTGGCGTCGAGTCTTTGGGTCTCGTAAGTAGTTCGCATAATCAAGTACTACATTATCTTTGTTCTTGTAAGGAGCATCATAGTTGCGAATCTTATCAAAGTCAGTCTCAATGATACTGAGATATTGGTCTTGTTGGTCTGAGTCTAGTTGTAGATCATTGATAGAAGCCCATTCATTGAATGTTAATATTGGTCGCACAATGCCTTTCTTTGGAGGAACTACAAATGCACCTGGGAACTTAGCTTCTGGATCTTTAACCACTGGTCTATATGAAGTATCAAACATGTAACCTTTCTTCTCTCCAAGATTCATTAATAAGTTACGAATCTTCCCACCGTTGGCATAGTAGAATGCATCATATAATGACGTCATTGACAAGAGCGCAATTTCGCGACGATCAATGATAACATTCTTCTTCAACAACAAGGATTGTAGTTTGACTGTATCAATCAAACAATAATGCGCTACTTCTTTCATTTCGGTGGAAGAACCACTACGGTAAATTCGAAACATCTCTTCTACAGGGAGATCGTCCTTAGAGCCAAGATTGCAACGCTTAAGACACTCATTGAGCTTGAACGATTCAGCTTTACTATCTAACTGCTTGAAGACAACCATAGTATCGAAGTTGATGTAGCCATCAACCTTGAAACTCTTGCAGATACAATTAGCAGTTGAACCATCGACCTTAATCTCTTGCTCTTTGGCATAGAAGTCCAAACTATTAGTTTCCCACTTTGAAAGCTTCGAGACAATCGACATATCTTGGATAAAGAATGGTGTCAGTTGGAAATGCTTCACCTTTGTAATAATGTTTCGCCAATCGAAGCCACTACCATTGAATTCAGTAATGAAATCAGGTTGCATCATATTAACTAACTTGGCAAAGGATGCAATGAGGACACTTTCATTGGCACATACAATAGTAACCATATCGGGCATTGGGTCAATGTCTTTGAGAGATAAGCAAACATTCAATACAGATTCTGTTTGACTCACCATGTGGAAGGTCATGCAGATCATGAAGATCTCATCCTTGATACATTTATCTGCATCGGGAAAGTGGCCTTGTCGGAATGGCATCATTTCAATATCAAAACTTGCAAGTATCATTTGAGCATACTTGAATACATGCGAAGGATACGCACCTAACAATGATACCGATGATTCCATGAGCGGGTCAATTGGTTTGAAATTTTCAATATCAACTTCAAAGCTATACTTGGACTTGTACCCACGTTTAGAGTTATACCCATAGTTAGTTAGGATGTTCCATCCTGCAAGATTGAATTCATATCTACGCGCTACAACTCGGTGATACGAAGACTTATCGTTACTGTAGGTATAGTAGCCATAATCTTTGCAAATATTGATTAAGGTCTTGCGGTCAAATAAAGTTTTTAACTGAACGCGCACGAAAGTAGTATCATTTTTTTGATACCCCATAAAGGGCTTACCCTTGATCACATCGATTGAATGAAAGTTAATCTCACTGTTTTGAAGCAACTTGAAGGCATCCTTCTTAGGATTACTTGAAGGTATAATAATATCAACCAATGGGTAAATCCCCGTAATCGTTACTGTCGTCTTCGATCCACATGGAAGGATACCATGAAGAATCAATCTATATGGCTGCTTTTGGGTAGATTGAGAAACATCATTGCTTAAGAACAATAGACTTTTATTGGTATCAATACGCTCCTTGGTGATAGCTAAGTATTCAGGGTTGAGTACTTGCTCTCTTTTGGAAATAAGGCTTTTAGACACAATTTCTTGCGAATCTGCGATTTGAAAGCATTTTCCGTGGTTCATGATACGATATCAGTGTCTGGTATATTCCTTATTGGTCCCTTCAATTTTATATTTGAGACAAAAAAAGAAAGAGCCACTCTTAAGGGCATCTTCTTATTTGGCATGTAGAAACTCATTGAATTCACGCACCGTCATCATGCGAGTCTTGCAACACCAGTTATTAATATGGAGAAGCTTAAAGACATCCAAGAGGTCTTCTTCGTTATGCTCATTCTTGATAGCACGCATTTCCTTGAAAAGGATAAACAAGTGACCTAATAAGGTGTT
>JACCDY010870215.1_pt1 | contig 27891 bp, 28 predicted proteins | sample 7446391 | NCBI WGS metagenome assembly JACCDY01 (sample SAMN15323451, study PRJNA562643) | freshwater metagenome | isolation source: river surface water | place: USA:Blue River Watershed | collected 2017-08-18 | reverse complement strand
TGCTTCTTCTGCGTAAGAAGTTTCGAGAATATCTACCTTCAACACATGGCGTTCGCAATAACGCAGATACATGCGCATCAACATCTGCGCCCAATCTGCTGCTTCAACACCACCAGCTTCAGAACGAATCGTAATCAAAGCATCGCGGTCATCGTATTCACCATTAAGAAGAGTCTGAACTTCTAATTCACTAACAGCTTTCTTTGTGGCATCTAACTCTGCTTCAGCATCTGCCATGGCAGCAGCCGTGTCACTCTCGCTCTGCGCTAACTCAATAAGAATTGGTAGATCGCTAACTCGTTGGCGAAGACTCTCTAATTTAGAAATCACCGACTGTGTGCGAGATAAACGACTTGTGATTTTCTGTGCACTCTCTGGGTCATCCCACAAATTAGGAACGCCAGCCTGCTCTTCTAGCTCAGCAGCTAATTTACGTAATTTAGGTAAATCTAAAACCTTTTCAATAGATACAAGGGTCGCGTCAATAGCACCAATCTCTATCCCATATTCACGCGCAGCCATGGGTAAAGGATAGCGAGATTAGTAACTTAAAAGAATTTTAGGAAAGTTCGCAACTAAGAAATGCGAATACCGAAGAGATATAAGCCCTTTGAGCGAGTATTTGTCGCACCGACCGAAGTGTGCAATTCAATATTTTTGAGGTTTATAAATGGAAGTTGAAGTGGCAGAACTGCGAATGCCGACGTACTAATTCCAACAGATACACCGTCACAAGTGAATTCACTCATCCAGATATCTCGGATTTCTCGTCGCAAGAGTGTGCTGTTTGCAGAGTTCCAATGCTGCAACTCGTCAGTTATTGCCGAACTAGCAGTGTTACATTCAATTGGAATTGGAACTTCGCCATTGTTTAAAACACCGCTAAGCATTCCACCTTCACCAACGTAATAAGCCTCGAGATCTAAACTCTGCACTGCGCGCTGGACAGCAGCTTCGCTTGCTTGAACCAAAGAACGTTGAGCAATCGCAATAGATGCAATATTTGTAATCACAAGCAAAGTTGCAACTGTTACAACAAAAAGTCCAATGATTAATAGCGAGATTGAACCCTCTTCATCTTCGATAGCGGCTTTCAAACCCATGGAGACAGAACTTCTTCAGCAGTAGCTTTAATCTCTCTATTACCCTGATTTGAATCAAAAGTTATTGTTAGTGAAATTCGATTGCCTGGAGAAATGCATGGCCATGTTTCACATCGAATATTGACCCTCATTGAGGAAATTTCATGGGTGTCTAAACCCAATGCCATTGCTCCTTCAGCAGCAATATGGTGCGCTGTTGAGTACGCGGATATATCCCCTCGCGATAAAACAAATCCTCGGACACTTTCGCGAGCGAGAGTTCTGGCAATTGATTCTTTATCACTAACGTCAGCAAATGAACTCATAAACAAAATTATAGGAATGAACAAAGGAATAGCGAGTAGTACAAACTCAATCGCGGCACTGCCATCTTCAGATCGAATCTTTGCAATTAGGTTTTTCATTTAAGAGTCTCTATGACTGCCACCCCGGTAACCTCCGACCGGTGCCCTTTATTGATAAAGCCACCAATAAACGGAATCAAAATTGGAATGCTGCTGACTTTTCTCGTAATTAAAATACCCAAAGAATTAAATGTGCCAAATGGATTTACTTCCATAACTCGATCCCCATGGGCGAATTGACCAGAAATTGCCCGTTCAGAGGCTTCGCTCTGCGCAAAAGTTCTATCGATATTTCTAAAATTTATTGCCACACCTATTTGCATGGTCACTAAAAACAGAATCAGTAAAGGGATTAAAACTAAAGCGCTTTCGACGGATCCGCTCTCGTCTTTCACTCCCTTTACTGCTCTATTTGCATTCGCGCACACCGCTTCAAGGAGAGAACGGTTTTTGCGAATCTTTTCATTGTGCATTATTTAGCGAATTCCATTCATTGAGTCGAGAGAGTTTTTTAAGATCGCGCTTAATCTCGGTGAAGCGATTGTCCAAATGGCTGTCACTAGTCCCGTAGTCATCAAAACAACCAAAACCCACCCAGGTACGTCGCCGCGCTCGTCACGAAGCTCAGCGATGAACTTTGATTCATTCAATTTTCTCTTGACGAGTGATTGGGCCCTGAAGACATTGAGGGCAATTTTTATTGATGCACTTTCAATTCCGTTATTTTTAAGATTCATTTTTCTCCTAAATTTCTGATTCGAGTGATTTATGACTGATCCTCTAATTAATTTCACTAAATTTTTGAGAGAAAATCTGAAGGTGTGGACAAGAGTTATTTGTTAACAATCATTCTCACACTAAGCAAGAAAGAGATTGAGATTGGATAGCGATGGCCATAGAGCGAAGAGGATTGATATGGGCAAGATCAAGAAGACGACAGGAATCATCATGGAGACTTCTGATTTACCTGCAGCGCTCAGAACTCTATTTCGCTCAGCCTCTCGTGCATTTCTAGCGTGACTTTGCAATACATCTACCAGTGGTGCTCCTCGAAGCATTGCTGTGATTAAAGCATCTACAAAGCGTCGAATATGTGTGGACTTAACTCTTCGTCCCATTTCATCCAGTGCAAATTGAAAGGGAATTCCCGAGGTAACAGATTCAATAACCAGGGAAAATTCAGTACTCAATAAACCAGAAGAGCGTTGCGAAACTCGAGACATCGCACCCAAAGGTGTTTCTCCCGCTGCCATACACAGAGTAAGCATTTCAACAATTGCCGGGAATTCACTTTCAAGCAAAGTTCGATTCTTTGCGATTTTTTTCGTTAGAGCTCGATCCGCGATTACATACCCAGAAATTCCAACAAAGAATGCAATCAATGCACTCAAGAACTGAGGTTTACCCGAAAAGAAAAGGAATACGTATGCTCCAAAAGTTGATCCCAACACGATTGCTATTTGTGAGAATCTGAACTGATTGAGATCTTCAACTCTATTTTTTCCAAGCTCTAGAAGTCGATGTTGTACCGAGTCATGGTCAAGCATTTTTGGAAATAACGCCGTGGCTTTTTCTTTTCTCTTTGAAACAAACCGAGTTGACCTATTGATGTCTTCATCCTGCAATAGCAGGTAGGCGCTACTCATTGAAAGCAAGAGAGGAACTGCAATTGAGAGATTCATTATTTGCTAAACACCCGCGGGATTCGCGGAAGTCTTCCTAAATAATTCATCCAGATGTATGCAAGAGCAGTCATCCCGACTCCTGCAGCGAGTATCAATGCACCCGTTGGCGTTGAATATGAGTTAACAGTTCCTGGCTGTGTAGATAAGAGCAAGAGCAATAGCCATGGTGCCGCTGCTGATAGATGCGCAGAATTTTTCACCCATCCATGTTTTATTTCAATCTCTTTACGAAGTGCACCATCCTGACGAATAAAATCTCCTACAGTTCGCAGAATAGACATCAACTCATTTCCCCCAAGAGATTTTGACAAAAGTATGGCTTCAAAAATTTGGTCACTACTTTGATCGGAAAAATAAGTTTTAAGTTTCTGAATTCCACCTGAAAAATCACCATCATTTTGTAATTGAATGTGGAAATCATGAAATGCAGGACGAACGATTTCAGGACCTCTTGTGGCCAATCCTGTGAGTGATTCTGCGAGAGATAGGCCAGATGAAATTCCTGAGATTAAGTGGTCTATGACTTCTGGCCATGCAGTACTTAGCTGCGTTGCAAACTTGTTTTTCTTTCCTCGAGAAATAGCAAAGTGTGAACCTGCAGCGAGTAATGCAAAAGGAGAGGCAAGAATTACTGACTTAGTGAGGATAAAAACGAATAAACCGCTGATAAAGCCAATTAATAGAGTTCGATAATGAGTGTGTTTAAAGAGAGATTTCCATGAGTAGTTCACTTGTTCCACCAAGATTCAAGTGGAAAACCAATGGCAGCAAATTTTTCTGGCTTCGGTAGCGCACCTAATCCACGTACGTAGTGGTCAATGTTCCACTTCCATAGAGATTCAATTTCGGGACGATCGTTCTCATAGCGGCCAGTCAAAGCTGCTATTTCTGATATCCGCCGTTTTCCACTCTGATCCATCTGAACGTGAATAATTAAATCAATTGCAGCAGCGACAGTCGGAGCAATAAATTTGTGAGAAATATTTTCGCCAGCTAGCAGTGGAAGTGTCTGTAATTTAATGATGGCATCTTTAGGTGAATTGGCATGCAAAGTTCCCATTCCAGGTAAACCGGAGTTCAAAGCTATGAGCAAATCCAATGCTTCAGCTTCTCTTACTTCTCCCACAATAATTCTGGAGGGACGCATGCGCAGAGATTCTTTGATCAATCGCCTTAAAGGAATCTCACCAGTTCCTTGGAGATTGGCCGATCTTGTTTGCATTTGAACTACGTCAGGCAAGTTTGGTTTAAGTTCAAAAACTTCTTCTATCGTGATGACTCTTTCCGAAACTGGAATACTTGAAGCCAGAGCGTTAAGCATTGTAGTTTTTCCTGATTGAGTTGCACCACTTACTAAAATATTTAAACCAGCATGAACCGAATGCTTAAGAAGTTGTGCAATCTTTTCAGTTAGAACTCCCCGAGAGATTAAATCCGTCAGATTTAAGTGCCTGAGCAAGTGTTTTCTGATATTTATTGCCCAATGCTCTGCAGTAATTTCTGGAATTGTTACGTGAAGTCGGCTTCCGTCAGGCATTCGTGCATCAACAAATGGATGAGAAAGATCTAATCGTCTACCACTCCACATGAGAGCCCTTTCAACGATGTTATGTACCTCAGCCGAAGTAAGTAGCAAGTTTGTAAGTTCACTCTTTCCTGCACGAGCAATGAAAATTCGCTCAGGGGAGTTGATCCAAATTTCTTCAACAGTTTCATCACGCATGAATTGAGCAAGTGGCCCAAACGTGACTTCTATGTCCATAGATTCTTTGATCGAATTCATAACGGGAGATTAAAAGTCTGAGCCAATAGTTATTCGTGAAAAATAGAGATGGTGGATAAGGGGCAAGCAGCTTCCTAAATGCTAACTCTCATCCATTTTGTTGAGAAGTTGCAAGGTACTGAAACCTTTTTTAGGTTCACCTATCTTGAAATTTAGAGGAATTCTGCTCTCAACGGAAGCTTTCCAACCCTCTTCAATTCGTTGTGAAAGTGACTCATAGTGGGATCCATTAATAAGTAGACCAAATTCGTACATTCCCAATCGTGCAGCTAAATCTTCGCCACGAAGTAAAGTTCGAAGCAAGGCGGCCATCTCCAAGATCTCAGATTCGTGGCCATTTTTTATACCGACAAAAGAAATATTGATTATTCTGAATTCAGTCTGAGAGCGTTCATATCGCGAAACAAGACGATTAAGTTCTTCATAGAAATAATTGGGCGCAGCAAGATTTGTAAATGTGTCATGGATTCCATCATGCGAAAAGTTTGAGTTATTCATCGGCGGGCAAGTAAAGTTCTTCTCATGACGTTTTCATTCTCCAACCCAGAGTTCCGCCGGTCTACGGTGGTAGCCCTCCTTCGCATCGAAGGAGTTTTCATTCTTGGGCTCGGCTTGTACTTAATCGTCAAAGGATTGATAACTGAGGGCTCAATCGAGTGGTTTGTAATCTCTGGAATCTTGTTCATGACACTCTTTGGTGGTATTGGCTTATTGTTTTCAGCCAATGGATATAAGACCAAAAAAATGTATGGTCGCGCACCTGCAGTTCTTGCAAACCTCATCGCAATTGGTGTTTCTAAGTATATTTTTGAAGCTGGCTTCTGGTGGGCAGCGCTTCCTTTAGCTCTTTATGCCGCACTAACTATTTATTGCGCAGTGTCGATTGTTCCTGAGAAAAAATAATCACCTAAGATTTATTTCTTTACGTTCCTGCTTACTTAATCACCACTCAACAATCTGACGATCTTCCCAAAGCACACCAGTTGTATCTCCCGCATTAAATTCACGAGTTGCGAGCCAGACTGCGCACTCTGCACCTTCTTCGGCACTGCGAGGTGCATCTGCTCCACCCATGTCGGTGCGGGAGTGGTTTGGACAGATTGCATCAACATACAAACCGCGTGCACCGAGTCCTGTTTCGTGTGCAAGATTTCTAACAAATGCATTAACGCCAGCTTTGCTAATTCGATACGGCGCAAGACCGCCAGCATTTCCTGGACCAGACATTCGTCCAAGGCACGCAGAGAAGATAACAACGCGACGACCATCGCGCGCTTCGGCCATTGGCCCACCTAAAACATTTACGAGTGTGAAGACAGAATCTAAATTAATCGCCATAACTCGGCGCCATTCTGCATCCGTTGTTCGCAAAGTCTTAGACATTTTTTCACTCATAACACCGTGAGCCAATACAAGTGCGAATGGTGCGCCATATTTGCTCAATAAAGCTTCGGCTGTTTTTCTTGTCTGCACTTGATCTTCTAAATCGCATGCACTTGTTTCAAATGTAATTCCAGGAAACTCTGCACGCAGTTGCTTGGCTGCGTTTTCTAATCGATCTGCATCTTTTGCAATCAACACAGAACTAATTCCTGTGCGAGCTAATCCGCGGGCAACTTCGAATCCGAGACCGCGAGAGCCACCGGTGACGAATGCCAGTTTGGCTGTGGAATCAATCGACATATCCATAGCGATACTGTGCCCCAAAGATTGCCGATGTGCCCGCTGACTTCATTGCCCGCCCAGAAATCGGCCGCTTTATGTGGTCAATCTCGCCTTCTCCAGGTGTTCTCCATATTTTTATCCCTGCGTGCATGCCGATAGTCTTGGCCTTGTTAGTGGCAATTGCACATCGCAAAACAGGGGAGCGCCAGTGTCGGCAAAAGATCCGAATCAGGACTTTGGAGCCAATGAATGGCTCGTCGACGAAATGTACGAGCGCTACTTATCTGACCCAACTTCACTTGAACCTTCTTGGATTGAATTTTTTAAAACATATAACCCAAACTCTTCGTCATCTTCTTCTGCGGTTTCTTCAACAAGTGCGCCAATTTCAGGAGCACCACGTGGTGGAGTTCCACCAACACCAAAGGCTGCGTCTGCACCGGTAACTTCGGCGCCTGTAACTCCGGCGCCGGCGGCAACACCAGTTGCTTCTGCACCGGTAACTCCTGCACCTGCTGCACAAGTAACAACACCTGCACCTACAACGCCAACACCAGCAACAACACCAACACCAGCAACAACACCAACACCAGCGGCGCAATCTCCCGCAACACAAAAACTTGTTCGCGATCGTTCTTTGCAATCTCCAACTCCTGCAGATCCAATTGTTAAACCAGTTCCAGTTTTAAGCACACCTGATGCAGCACGACTAGAACCAATTCGCGGCGTCGGCGCACGTGTTGTCTCAAGCATGGAAGGTTCATTAACTGTTCCTACCGCGACAAGTGTTCGCGCAGTACCTGCAAAGTTAATGATTGATAATCGAATTGTTATCAACAATCACCTTAAGCGCGCTCGCGGTGGAAAAGTTTCTTTCACTCACTTAATTGCATTTGCAATGATCAAGGCACTTCGACAGATGCCAGAGATGAATGCGTTCTTTGGAGAAATCGAAGGAAAGCCAGCAGTTGGCCATCCAGAACACATAAACCTTGGCATCGCTATCGACTTAGCTAAGGCAGACGGTTCTCGCCAATTATTAGTGCCATCAATTAAAGGCTGCGAAAATTTAGACTTTGCGCAATTCTGGAATGCATACGAAGCAGTAGTTGGAAAAGCTCGCGCAGGCACATTAACTGTTGAAGATTTTGCAGGTACAACCGTTTCACTTACTAACCCAGGAACTCTGGGAACTGTGCACTCTGTACCGCGTTTAGTGCAGGGACAAGGCCTAATCGTTGGCGTTGGTGCACTCGATTATCCAGCTGAATTTTTAGGTGCGAGCGAAGAAACTTTGGCTCGTTTAGCAATCAGCAAGATTGTTACGTTAACAAGTACTTACGATCACCGAATTATTCAAGGCGCTCAATCAGGTGACTTCCTCCGTCGTATCCACGAATTGTTACTTGGCGCTGAAAATTTCTATGAAGATATTTTTGCTTCGATACGCATTCCTTACGAACCAATTCGCTGGGCGCAAGACTTTGAATTCTCTAAAGATGAAGAGATCAATAAGACTGCTCGCGTTCAACAGTTAATTCATGCATATCGCACACGCGGTCACATCATGGCTGACACCGATCCACTCGAATATCGCCAACGTTCACACCCAGATCTCGACATTGTTACTCATGGTTTGACTCTGTGGGATCTTGACCGCGAATTTGCAACAGGTGGATTTGGTGGTCAAAAGTTTATGAAGCTTCGCAAGATTCTTGGAATTTTGCGCGACTCGTATTGCCGCACAGTTGGAATCGAATATATGTATATTCAAAGTCCAGCAGAGCGTTTATGGATTCAAGAGCGCGTCGAAGTTGGTGTGCAAACGTTTCCACGTGAAGAACAGCTACGTATCTTGCGCAAACTAAATAGCGCAGAAGCATTTGAAACCTTCTTGCAGACTAAATTCGTTGGACAAAAGCGCTTCTCACTTGAAGGCGGCGAATCTGTAATTCCAATTCTTGATGCTGTTATTTCTAGTGCTGCAGAACGTGGACTCGATGAAGTTTGTATTGGAATGCCGCACCGTGGACGCCTTAATGTTCTTGCAAACATTGCAGGCAAGTCATACGGACAAATTTTCCAAGAGTTTGAAGGTCATTACAAAGAGAATGAAGTACAAGGATCTGGCGATGTGAAGTACCACTTAGGTACTGAGGGTGTATTCACTGCAGAATCCGGTGCAAAGACAAAGATTTATTTGGCTGCAAACCCATCGCACCTAGAAGCTGCAAACCCAGTACTAGAAGGCATTGTCCGAGCAAAGCAAGATCGCCTAAACATTAAGAACGCCTACTCAGTTTTACCTATTCTTCTTCACGGTGATGCAGCATTTGCTGGCCAAGGTGTAGTTGCAGAAACATTCCAACTTTCACAACTTGCGGGTTATCGCACAGGCGGAACAGTTCACATTGTTGTAAATAACCAAGTTGGATTTACAACTTCACCACATGCTTCTCGCACTTCTCGTTATTCAACAGATATGGCAAAAATTATTCAGGCGCCTGTTTTCCACGTTAACGGAGATGATCCAGAAGCGTGCGTACGTATTGCGCGTTTAGCATTTGAGTATCGTCAAGCATTTAATAAAGACGTAGTTATCGACATGGTTTGCTACCGCCGTCGTGGTCACAACGAAGGTGACGAGCCATCATTCACGCAACCATTGATGTACAAGCTCATCGATTCAAAGCGCTCAACTCGTAATCTTTATACCGAAGCACTCATCGGCCGTGGCGATATTTCAGGTGAACAAGCAGATGAACTCGCACGCGAATACCAAGCTCAACTTGAAGCAGTATTTGCTGAAGTTCATAACATTGAGCCAGAAGTAGATCCAAACTTTAAAGCACCAGTTGCAGCGAATCCAGAAACACTTGTTTCCAGTATTGATGAAGCAACTGCCCGCAAGATCGCATCAACACAGATTGCAGTTCCAGATGGATTTAACGTTCATCCAAAACTCTTGCCACAACTTCAAAAGCGCGTTGAAATGCTCAATGACGGAACAATCGATTGGTCTATGGGTGAAACGCTCGCATTTGGTTCACTCTTACTTGAAGGTCGACCAATTCGTTTGGCCGGACAGGATTCTCGTCGTGGAACATTTAGTAATCGACACGCAGTTATCGTTGATAAAGAAAACGGAAATGAGTGGACACCACTTCGTGCATTGATTAGCGATGAGAGTCAGTTCTTCGTAATTGACTCATTGCTCTCTGAATATGCAGCTATGGGCTTTGAATATGGCTATTCCGTAGTCCGCGATGAAGCGCTGGTGATGTGGGAAGCACAATTCGGTGACTTTGCTAATGGCGCACAAACAATCGTTGATGAATTCATCTCTTCATCTCTACAAAAATGGGGCGAGCGATCTTCGATTGTTCTTTTATTGCCACATGGTTATGAAGGACAAGGACCAGATCACTCATCCGCTCGCATCGAACGCTTCTTAGCGCTCTGCGCAGAAGGAAACATGACTGTCGCACAACCATCTAATCCTGCTTCGTATTTCCATCTCTTGAGATGGCACGCAAAGAATCCAATTCGTCGTCCAATGGTTGTCTTCACACCTAAATCAATGTTGCGTCTTCGTGCCGCAGCTTCGAAGTTACAAGATTTCACAAGCGGTCAATTCCAGAAGTTAATTCCGGATGACACAGTACAAAATGCAACTCGCGTAATTTTCTGTTCAGGTCGCGTGTATCACGATCTCGTTGCAGAACGCGCTGCGCGAAATGAAGATACAACTGCGATTATTCGCTTAGAACTTTTGTATCCACTACCTGCAAAAGAGATGGCTGCAGAAGCTGCAAAGCATCCAAATGCAAATCTTTTGTGGGTACAAGATGAACCTGCAAACCAAGGACCGTGGCCCTTTGTTGCACTACGCACCGCCGAACAATTTGGCGGCGAAGGATTTGGTGGTCGCACATTACGTCGTGTTTCTCGTCGTGCAACTGCAAGTCCTGCAACAGGAAATCATCACTTGCATGAAGAAGAACAAAAAGCGTTGTTAATGGAAGCTTTCACGCGCTAACTTTTTATATTGGTGTGCATTACGCCAGCTTCTGAATGTTTTTACAAAGTCTTCTCTTGCGATTCTTAGGATTTTTTAACTTTGCCTTTGTGATATCGACCAATAACTTTTCCAATAATTTCTTCGCGGGCAACATCGCCCCATTGACGTGAATCTGTGCTTGCATCTTTATTGTCACCATGCACCGTCACGAATGATCCGGTGATTCCGGCAATTCGTTTAATGAATAGTGATGCCATTTCGGACCGTGAATCTAGGGGGCGGCGAAGGACAATTAGTTGGCCTATATGGATGCGTATACGCGGGGAGTACCAGACCAATAACCAGTCCCCATCGTTAAAAGTTGGGGCCATTGAGTGCCCAGAAACTCTTACTGTGCCAAATTTGCTCACGAACAGTAGTCTTGCACATAGTTGCTTAGGTATTTTCGCGAAATAAAGCACAGATATAGCGCTCTTGAAGGAGAGAAACTAATGAAGTTGTTCCAACCAAAGACAGTTGTACTTGCACACTGCGATCTTCCTTGTGGAGTTTACGATCCAGCACAAGCAAAGATCGAAGCACTTTCAGTTAAGGCTTGCATGGAAAAGTACGCCGCCAGCAGCGATGCAGATTTCAAGTCTCGCTCAGTTGCAATTAAAGAAGAGCGTTCACACCAAGTAAAAGAGCACCTATGGGTTTTGTGGACTGACTACTTTAAGCCAAATCACTTTGAGGCTTATCCTCAGTTGCACACACTATTTAACGATGCAACAAAACTTGCTGGCGCAGCTGGCACAAAGGGTACAAACGATGTTGCAGTTGCAGATAAGTTGATCGCAAAGATTGACGAAATTGCAGAAATCTTCTGGGCGACTAAGAAGTAGTACTCGACTTTATTGATTGAGCAGCGGTTCGGGCGAGGAAAGATACTCGCTCAACCGCTGTTCTTTTTATTACAGCAGATGCAACAAGTCTTTCACCTTCATAGGCTTCACAGACAAAAGTAATTTCGCGACCATTTACTTCGGTGCAATTCGCTGATGTGCGAAGCTCGCCACCAATTGCAATCCCGCCATGGAATTCGAGTGCAATAGAAGTTTCAACAGTTGATTCTCCATTTTCTAGATGCTCTGCGATTGATGCAATTGCTGCGCTCTGCATTGCATTAATAATGAGTGAATTAGCGAGCACCGGTAAATCACCAACACCAATCGCAACCGCTGTATCTCCTGGGCGAACAATCATCGTTGAAAAAGCCACTGCTCCGACGAGATCTTCAACAGGCACCAACATGTGGATTACTTCTCTTCGTTCGGAAAGCGGAATTCCTCAGTGTGTTCAATATGTATTTCGCGAGATTCGATTGTTCCATCCTCATTAATTTCAATGGAGATTTCAGTCATTCTAAATTCGCGAATAATATCTGGAGCACTATTCATTGAAATGTTAAGTAACTGCTGATGAATCTGCTCATGCAGATCCTCTGGAGCGCGTTCGTTACAGGATCTACGCAGCACTGATTGCATAAGCGAGCGGACATTTCTTTCATGTTCAATTTCAGCGGTGCACTGTGGACATTGCTGTACGTGAACTTCAATGCTCGCAATTTGCGCAGAATCAGAGATTTCGCCATCTACAAAGAGGATCACTGATTGAAGGACGTCTAGGCAATCATTGTGGTGAGCGTTGCTCATGATGCGTCCCCCTTATCTGCTTCTTTGCCAGACTTTTTTCCAGCCTTAGTCTCAGCTTTTTTGTCAGATTTAGCAGTGGAATATCCGAGTTCTTTTGCGTACTCAGTTAACTTCTCGCGCAATTGCTTACGCCCACGATGCAATCTAGACATAACAGTTCCAGTTGGAACACCGACTATGTCTGAAATTTCCTTGTATGAAAAACCTTCTACATCTGCAAGGTAAACAGCGATGCGAAACTCTTCAGGTATTTCTTGAAGCGCACGCTTGATGTCACTATCTGGAAGATTCTCGAGTGCTTCAACTTCAGCGGATTTACCTTGATCACTTGAGTGCGATGCCGCGTCGGCTAGTTGCCAATCTTCTACTTCGCCGGCGCTTAATTGTGGTCGACGTTGATCTTTTCGGTAAGTGTTAATAAAAGTTGTTGTTAGCACGCGATACAGCCATGCTTTCAAATTAGTTCCGGGTTCAAATTGGTGAAAGGAAGTAAATGCTTTTAAGTAAGTGTCTTGTACTAAATCTCGTGCGTCATCAGGATTTCGTGTGTAACGAAGTGCAGCTGCGTATAACTGATCTGTGAACGCAAGAGCATCGCGCTCGAACCGATTGGTGCGATCGGCTGCGCTCTCTTTAACTAAATTAGTGGATGACATCGCCGTAAGGCTATCGCTTTGTGGTGCTCGTGCGCATGGCGAAGCGCGCGAGTGATGCAGGGCGCGCAAGTGTTTCGAAGCGCTAGAACAGGGTTTCGGGTTCGCCCAGAGTAATCGCTTCGATAAGGCGCGGGGAGTTATTGCGAACCAGGTTTACTTCTGAAGAAACGGGGCGCGCAACCAAGCCATCATCTGGTTGTGGGTTATTCATCAGTGAAATCAAAAGTTCGACATCATGTTGAGATGGATCAAGCCACGCATCCCAACGATCACGAGGCATCATCACCGGCATACGACTATGGATAGTTGCTAAATCACCAACTGCTTCGCGAGTAATAATTGCAGCGCTTTGAATGATCTCGCCTTCCATACTTTTCCATGTTGACCAAATTCCAGCAATTGGAAGTGAACGAGTTTTGGAAGATGAAATATAAAAAGGTTGTTTAGGTGAATATTTTCCAAGCGCCGTTGCCCATTCGTAATATCCATCGGCTGGAACTAAACAACGTTGTGTTCTAAATGCATTTCGAAATGTTGGCTTTTCGTGAATAGATTCAGAGCGCGCATTAATTGCATGTGATTGTGATGCACGTGCTTCTGCTTCACTCTGATGCCAGTGAGCCATGATTCCCCACGATGCAATTGATAACTCTCTTTGTTCTGCAATTGTTTGAGAAGCTCGAACAATATAAATCGGATTTGTCGGTGCGATATTCCAAGTAGATGGCAACTCTTCGGCAGGGGTCGTCACACCAATACCGAACTCTTCAGCCAGTTCGGAGGTGTTCAGGGATTGCGCATAACGGCCACACATAGAGATACAGGTTATCGGTAGACTTATGCATATGTCTGATTCACAAAAGGATAATTCGCAGAGCGCCCACGATGCGTTGTGGCCTGCACCTTTTCGCGGATCAAAACCTGTCAATGCTCGAGTGGTAATCCCTGGTTCTAAATCAGTGACCAACCGCGCATTAATCCTTGCCGCGCAAGCAACATCTCCATCTATTTTGCGCAGACCACTTGTATCTCGCGATAGCGAATTAATGGTTTCAGGACTACGCCAACTTGGTATTGATGTGCAAGAGATTGAAGTTGAGAGTTAGTCCAGCACATACAACGCCAGCACAAACAACGCCAGCACAAACAACGCCAGCACCGGCGCATCCACAAAAGAGCTCGCGTGGAAAATTACGCCAGCGCCATTAAAAGGACCCGCTGCAATTGATGTTGGTAATGCAGGAACAGTTATGCGCTTTTTGCCGCCACTTGCAGCTCTTGCGCAAGGTGCAATCTCTTTCGATGGCGATCCGCGCTCTCATGAACGTCCACTCGGTCCAGTAATTAAAGCTCTAGAAGAACTTGGCATATCAATTGATCACGGAAATCGTTACAGCTTGCCACTTTCATTAGTTGGCACAGGAAAAATCCCTGGCGGTGAAATTGATATTGATGCAAGCGCATCTAGCCAATTTCTCTCTGCGCTTCTGTTGATAGGACCAAGCACCGTAAATGGAATTACAGCTCGTCACGTTGGTGGCGAATTGCCATCAATGCCGCACATCGAAATGACAGTTGAAATGCTTCGCGATTTTGGTGCAACTGTTCATGTTGACGCAGCTAAGAAAACTTGGCGCGTAGAACCGGGTGCACTTCACGGCAAAGAGATGGTTATCGAACCGGATTTATCTAACGCCGCACCTTTCTTATCTATTGCAATGGTCTGCGGCGGATCAATAACGATTGCAGATTGGCCACAGAAAACTACTCAACCAGGTGATCAATTAAGAACACTACTTCGTGACATGGGCGCACAGATTTCACTCAATGCAGATGGTTTAACTTTGACCGCAAATTCAGAAAAGTCCGCACTACGCGATGCACCAAAGATTGTTGGAATTGATGTTGATTTACACGATGTTGGCGAATTAACACCATCCATTGCAGCTCTTGCTGCCCTTGCAGATTCACCATCACACTTGCGCGGTATTGCACATCTTCGTTTGCATGAAACAGATCGACTTGCAGCATTAACTCGTGAGATTAATTCAATTGGTGGAAAAGTTACAGAAGAGCACAGCGCACTTCACTTTGAGCCATCATCACTAAACGCTGGTGTATTTCATACTTATGAAGACCACCGTCTCGCTACTGCAGGTGCAGTAATCGGTTTAGTAACTCCAGGTATCGAAGTTGAAAACATTGCAACAACGCGCAAAACATTGACTGATTTCCCAGGACTCTGGAAAAGCTTGGTTCAGTAGTGCATAAAGTGCTTGCTGCCATCGTGAATTACTGAAAATGGTAAAGGCAAGTAGTTTCGTGCGAGAATTGCACCAATGAGTAAACGCGTTTATGACGAGAGCGATGCACGAATTCGCCCTGCACGAAGCACTCGTCCGCGTACAAAAGATCGTCCATCTCACGATGATGCAATTAGCGCCCTTGTAACAACGGTTGATCGTGGGCGCACCACATGTATTACTGAAGATCGCGTAATTGTTACCGCAATGAAGTCTCGCGAACTAGGACCAAAGTCTGTGGTCGTTGGGGACATCGTAAGTTTAGTTGGAGATGTAAGTGGAAACGAAGGATCACTTGCGCGCATAGTTGCGGTTAACCCACGAAGAAATTCATTGAGCAGAACTGTTGATGATGCTGCAAAAATAGAACGAACAATCGTTGCAAACATTGATTACTTAGTAATCGTTGCCGCAACGACTAATCCAGAACCACGTCGCGGGCTTATTGATCGATTCTTAGTCTGCGCATTTCACGAAGGCATCTCACCAATACTTTTAATGACAAAAACTGATCTAGCTCCACTGCCTGATTTTATTGAAGAGTATCGAGCACTTGGTGTTCAAATTGTGTCAACATCGAGCAAGAAATCAGATCGCGCATCTGATGTTGAGAAAATCCACGCACTTCTTGCCGGAAAAACTTCAGTCTTAGTTGGTCACTCTGGTGTTGGTAAATCAACACTGATAAATGATTTAGTGCCACACGCAGGAAGAATTACTGGCGATGTCAATGATGTGACCGGACGCGGACGTCACACATCTTCTAGTGCGATTGCACTTCCGCTTTCACCAGATTTAGATCCTGCAGGTGGTTGGGCAATTGATACACCTGGTATTCGTGCATTTGGTTTGGCACATTTAGATCCAAACAAAATCATTGCATCCTTTAGTGATTTATCTGAAGTAGCCGCAACATGTATGCAGCGCTGTTCACATAGTGAAGAGAGCTGCAGACTCAACGAATGGGCTGCGCCAAATGGCACCATTGACGTTGCACGCACGCGCCGTTTGCAGAGTTTGCGATCACTCCTTGAAATCAAGGACTTTGATGCATCTGCGGACGCTTTAACTTCTGAGTAATTCACAACAAACTAGATGTGCATGTGAGCAAACATCTGCCAAATTTGTGATCGCAGCAATCACAGGCATGCAAACAGTGCGCAAGTGTGCTTACTCCGGCTCGCGTTGTAGACTTACGAGGTGATGGCTACTCAATACTCTCGTGAAGCAGATGTAGCGCTTGCGCTGAAGATGGCTGACGCCGCCGATGTTATTTCGATGGCTCGCTATCAATCTCAAGACTTAGTAATTACAACCAAGCCAGATAACACACCTGTGACAGATGCTGATAAGGCAACTGAAAAGGCGTTGCGTGAAATTCTTGCTAAAGAGCGCCCAGAAGATGGATTAGTTGGCGAAGAGTTTGGAACAAGTGGCACAGATGCCAAGCGATATTGGGTAATTGATCCAATTGATGGAACAAAGAACTTTATGCGCGGTGTACCAAGTTGGTCCACGTTGATTGCACTCATTGAACGCAATGATGATGGCTCGGAACAAATTGTTGTTGGAGTAGTTAGCGCACCAGCTCTCTTTCGTCGCTGGCATGCAGCACTTGGTTTAGGTGCATACGTTTCACTTAACGGCGCAGCACCAAAGAAGATTCACGTATCTGGTATTTCAACAATTAGCGATGCATCAATTACTTATTCTGATTTCAATAATTGGGATCAATACTTACCAAAGGTTCAGTCACTTCTTGCTGCTGCAAATAGAACTCGCGGCTTCGGAGATTTTTGGGCGCATATGTTGGTTGCAGAGGGTGCCGCTGAAGTTGCATTAGAAATTGGAGTAGCGCTGTGGGATATGGCTGCAATCTCAATCATTGTCACAGAAGCTGGCGGCCGTTTCTCAAGTATTGATGGTGTTGATGGGCCTGGCCATGGAAGTGGACTTTCGACAAACACAATTCTTCATCCTTATGTACTAGATGTGCTACGAGTGAAACCATGACTAAGCCGATGAAGGTTGCGATTCACGAGAGCATGCATGAATTGGTGTGCCCATGACCAAACTCGCACTAGAAACTCGCACACTGAAGTTAGAGGGAATGACGTGCAGTTCGTGCGTGAATTCGATTGAACGTGCACTCAATAACTTAGATGGAGTAAGTGCCACAGTAAATTTTGCAAGCGAAACAGCGCACATTTTGGCGCCTGCTGATATTTCAACAAAGAAGTTAATCGAAACAGTTAAAGGCGCTGGATATTCTGCTCAGTTACTAGGCGATTCGAATCAGTTTGCACTGCATAGCAAGCGCTCAGCGATTGCTCTCTTCTTTGCACTTCTCTTCTCTGTGCCAGCAATAGCAATATCAATGACAATGGCTTGGCACGCACAAATCGATGCACGAATTCTGCAGACACTTGAAGATCTTCGAATTCTGCCTCCACTGTATTCACCAACGGCATGGCTTGTTATTGCACTTAGTGCACCGGTTGTCCTTTTGGTTGCATGGCCAATTCATCGTGCCGCACTTCGCAATCTCTTGCACCCAACGATGGATAACTTAATTTCTTTGGGTTCACTTACAGCCTTCGGTTGGTCTATATATTCAAACTCCACAGGCAACGGTGATGTTTATACAGAGGTAGCTGCTGGCGTTGTGACTTTTGTGATCCTTGGAAGATTCCTTGAAACTCGGGCAAAGCGTCGTGCAAGTAGCGCTCTTTCCGCTCTCTTAGCTTTGAATGTCAAAGAAGTAAGTGTTATTCGCGGGGGATTAACAGTTCTAATTCCAGTTGAGAATTTAGAAATTGGCGATGAATTTGTAGTTGCACCAGGAGATCGTGTTGCAACAGATGGTGTTGTTATTTCTGGCAACAGCTCGGTTGATAACTCACTGATTACCGGGGAATCTCTTCCAGTAACTGTTGGTCCTGGTGACCGAGTAATTGGCAGTTCAATAAATACAAATGGTCGATTAATTGTTCGCGCAACAAGAGTTGGCCGCGATACTGAATACGCACGCATTACTTCGATGGTTATGGAAGCACAGAGCACTAAAGCACCGATTGCTCGCTTGGCTGATCAAATCAGTGCTGTCTTTGTGCCAATAGTTTTTGTAATTTCTACGGCAACATTTGGCGTACTTTGGTACAACGGTTATTCGATATCAGAGTCAATTACTAGAGCAATTGCTGTAATCGTGATTGCCTGCCCATGCGCACTTGGTTTGGCTACCCCAGTTGCATTACTAGTTGCATCAGGTCGCGGTGCGCAACGCGGAATCATTATTCGAAATCCTCGTGTTCTTGAAGTTGCGCGCATGGTAGACACAATTGTTTTGGATAAGACTGGCACGCTCACAACAGGTGCGATGAAGGTTCATGAAATAACAATTGCAACGGATGCGGGAGCTGCATTGGGTGCATCTTTTGAGCCACTGCTTCGCGAAGCAACAATTCTTTCAACTGCACTTTCTATTGAAGAGCAAAATAATCACCCAATTGCGATAAGCATTCGTGAATTCATTTCTTCCAAAGGAATTAAATCGACATCGGTTTCTGAGTTCCAAGTAACACCTGGATCAGGAGCTGCGGGTCGCGTAAATCTTGGAACGCATTCACCAGTTGTATTAATTGGTTCACCAACTGCAGTTGCCCACAGCACAACTACATTTCACCCACTAGTTACGGCAGCAGTAGAACGTGGGCACAATGCAGGTCTCAGTGTTTCGGTATTGGCGTGGGATGGTGTTGCACTCGCAGTCTTTGCAGTTGGTGATGAACTTAAATCTGATGCAGCAGAGACAATTGAGAGGTTAAAGAACGCTGGAATTACTCCTTGGTTGTTAACTGGTGATTCAGAAGATGCTGCTCAATCAATTGCTAAACAAGTTGGCATTGAAAGTGACCACGTTTTCTCAGGTGCACTTCCACAAGGAAAACTTACGAAGATTCGCGAATTACAGAGTCAGTCGCACACAGTTGTAATGGTCGGGGATGGCATTAATGATGCTGCAGCGTTAGTTGGCGCAGACATAAGTATTGCAATGGGAACGGGCACAGACGTTGCAGTTTCCAGCGCTGACATCACACTGATGCGCACTGATCTTGCAGCAGTGCTGGACGCGCTAAAACTCTCAAAGCGAACCCTTAGAACCATTCGCGTGAACCTAGGTTGGGCGTTTGCATATAACGTTGTTGGAATTCCAATTGCAGCACTTGGCTTGCTTTCACCAATGTATGCAGCTGGCGCCATGGCACTCTCCAGTTTGTTTGTGGTCACCAATTCATTGCGCATTAGAGTTCCCCGTTCTAAATAGCTTTTAGCATCAGCATGCACTCTTATTCGGATAATCACTCTTTAAATAGCTTTTAGCATCGGCACTCGGTCTCAACCGATCTATCTCTTCTTAAATTGCTTCTAGCATCGGTCGCGAAGGAACTTCATAGATTTTTCCTAGCGGAGAAGTCCATGTGCATGCGCCATCGGAGTGAGACTTTAATTTCCAACCGCCGTGAGTTTTTAATCGATGATGTCTTCGACAGAGTGCTCCGAGATTTGCAGCCGATGTTTCACCTCCACTTTCCCAACTCTTTGCATGATCTAAATCAGCTCGAGCTGCTGAGTGTCGGCAACCGGGAAATCTACAAGTTCGATCTCGTGCAATAAGAAAATCAATAAGAGCTTGTGGAGGTTCATAACTTTCGCGACCAAAATCTAAGAGTGTTCCAGTTTGTGGATCAGTAATAAAACGTTGCCACTTTCCATCAGATGCCAATGCACGAGCAACAGATGCTGGAATCGCGCCGTACCCGGCAAGCTGTCCTGGATTTTCTGCAAGCCCGAGAAGTGTTGGCAAATCAATTGTGACATTTACTGTTACGGGCCTGCGATGAAGTTTTACATCAACTGTGCTCTGTTGAAGTGACCACGCCGCAATACTTGTTAGCGCATCTGCTCGTTTCATATCCATAGAGCGATGTTGACCAGGTTGTATTTCTGAATCGTTTGCAGAGTCCGAACCAGCAACACCAGCAACACCAGCAACACCAGCAACACCAGCAACACCAGCGCCACTTGCACCTTGCGTATTTAATGTAATCGACTCATTAGCAACTTGTGCATGAATGAAGTTCTCAATAGCTTTCATAACAATCTGCGCATCTTCTGCAGGCAAAATCGCAACGATTGTGGAGAGCCCATCTACTTCTCTAAAGCATGAAACTCGACGGGTATCACGGGCACGTTCTGCTATTTCTTCGAATGGTTCTGGTGCTAACTTCGCGATTGTTGTGCGAACTTTGTTAGCTACCTGTGTTGGAGTATGAAATTCAGCGTAGGCAAGAGCGCTCTGCTCGATGGAGTAGATATGCGCTGGCCCCATGCCATCTCGAATTGCTGATGCACTTTCGCGAGCAATAACAGTTGCATGTGCAGGAGAAATTTCACCCATGGCTAAAGCTGAACAAACATTCGGTAAATGATTAACAAGTGTTCTTGCAACGTCGATGCGAATTTGGGCTGTGCCGGTGGACATGCGAAGCGCGGTTGCAACATCTTCTCTTTCGGCATCGTCAACGCCAGTAAACATATCTTCGCTCTTGCTGCCTTCTTCGCCAGCAACTGCAACGATTGCGCGTTGCATCAGGGCTTGCAACCAACTGATCTGTCGCTCGAGTGCAGATAAATAATCAATGCGCGCAGCAGCGGGAAGATCAAATGGGTTGATTGCAGAGAGAGACGTGAGGGTTTCAATACCAGGCACAGCAGCGAGCAATCGGGAGACAAGTTGTGTGCGCATGTGTGAACTATCACTAGGCGCACTGACAGAGTGTGGAAGTTATCCCCAAGTTCAAACTAGAGTTTGGGAGTGGAAATGCAAAGAAAGAAATCTCTTTACGCCAAGGCGCTCATTGCTGCCTTGGCCACCACAACTGCCTTCAGCGCACTCACAGCTCCTGCAGCCCAAGCACTTGATCTGCCCTTAACTGTTGCCGCAGATCAACTATCTGGTTATGAGCGATCACTCTTTAAACATTGGATTGATGCCGATAAAGATCGTTGCGATACTCGCAAAGAAGTTTTGATTCAAGAAGCCGTTGAATTGCCGAAATTAGGTAGGGGTTGTGTTTTAAATGGCGGTCAATGGATTAGTTCCTATGACGCATTAGCAACAACTGATTACTCAACTTTAGATATTGACCACATGATTCCACTCTCTGAAGCATGGAGATCTGGTGCATGGAGATGGTCACCAGCACAACGCGAAGCTTTTGCAAATGACTTAACTGATTCGCGTGTACTGATTGCCGTAACCGCATCTCTTAATCGCCAAAAAGGTGATCAAGATCCAAGCACATGGTTACCACCTGAAAACAAGTGCACATATGTTTCTAATTGGATTGCAGTAAAAGTTCGTTATTCACTAACAGTGGATCCTTCAGAAGCTAATGCGCTGATTTCACTCGTCGCCCAATGCAACATCACATCCATCACTGCATTTTCACTTCCTGCATATGCAACTACTGCAGGCATTAATCCCATAACTCTTACTTCTCCGACCACAGCACCAGCGCCTGTACCAAGTGCGAAACCAACTGTCGCAGCAAAAGTTAAGAAGAACGTGAAATATTCAACATGTGCGAAAGCACGTGCAGCAGGTGTCACACCCATCATTCGTTCAAAAAATCAAAGCTTGTATAACCTCAATAAGGCTCTTGACCGCGATAAAGATGGCGTCGCCTGCGAATAACCCCGTTTTTTAAAGCGCCCGCCAGCGGTTAAGATTGGCGTGTGGAACCACAAAAAGTACTTCTCTATTACGGCTTTACGCCGATTGAAGACACTGCTGCCGTGCGCTTGTGGCAACACACTCTCTGTGAATCACTAGGACTTAAAGGTCGCATTCTCATTTCTCGCCACGGAATCAATGGAACAGTTGGCGGAGATATGGAATCTCTCAAAAAATATGTAGCGCGCACCAAGAAATATCCAGGATTTAAGAAGATAGATTTCAAATGGTCAGATGGAACTGGAAATGAATTCCCACGCCTCGTAGTTCGTGAAAAAGACGAACTCGTTGCATTCGGTGATCCTTCAGTTATTAAAGTTAATGAGGCAGGCGTCGTCGGCGGCGGTAAGCACCTAAAACCATATGACGTGCAAAAGCTAGTTGAAGAACGCGGCGATGATGTTGTTTTTTTTGATGGACGCAACGCATTCGAAGCAAAAATTGGAAAGTTTAAGAACGCTGTCATTCCTGATGTAACAACATCTCGTGATTTCGTTGAAGAAATCAAGAGCGGAAAATACGATCACCTTAAGGACAAACCAGTTGTCACATATTGCACTGGCGGAATCCGTTGCGAAATTCTTTCTGCTGTCATGGTCGACAATGGTTTTAAAGAGGTCTACCAAATCGAAGGTGGAATCGTTAAGTACGGCAAGAAGTACGGCGACAAAGGATTGTGGGAAGGCTCGCTCTACACATTCGATGCTCGCATGGCCATTGATTTCTCATCAAAGACGAAAGTTATTGGCGAGTGCGAAAGCTGCAACGCACCAACTAAACAGTTCTATAACTGCGCACGAAAAGCGTGCCATGAATTAGTTTTGCTCTGTGAAGATTGCTCAAAGATTGATGTAAGCAAAAGTTGTATTCACGATAGCAATCGTGCACACGACTCTGAAATGGTTGGCTAGTTTTTACTCTTCTACGATTTCAGTAGGCGCACCATGCACGTTCAGTACGTCTTCTGCCTTGTTCGCTGAGCTGCCCAACTTATGACCTTCACCAGAGCGATTAACAGGGCGCTCTGATTTGTTAGTAGCAGGAACAGTTCCTAGCAATCCTTTTTGGAAGTCTTCAAAAGCCTGCAAAACTTCGCGCTTTGTGTTCATAACGAATGGACCCATCCACGCAACAGGTTCTTTAATTGGTTGACCGCCAAGAATGAATAGTTCTAATTCAGGTGAACGACTCTCTTGTTGATTGGCAGCGCGAATAACCAGAGTATCTCCCTCACCGAAAACAGTAAGTTGTCCCATCTGAACTGGGCGAGATTCATCTCCGACAAAACCATGTCCTGCCAATGTATAAACAAGTGCGTTGTAATCCTTGCGCCACGGTAAACGAAGTTCAGCCCCTGGTTGAACAGTTGCGTGCACTAAAGTGATTGGAGTCTGTGTTGATCCTGGACCTTTATGGCCATCAATTTCGCCAGCAATAACGCGAATTAATGCACCGCCATCGTGGGAAGCAAGGAGTGCAACTTCACTTGCACGAAGATCTTGATAAGCAGGTGGTGACCATTTCTTAGCAGCTGGGAGATTTACCCATAATTGAAAACCGTGGAACAAGCCACCACTCATGACTAATGTTTCAGGGGGAGTTTCGATGTGCAAAATTCCTGCACCAGCAGTCATCCATTGTGTGTCACCATTTTGAATTGTTCCACCACCACCATTGTTGTCATAGTGATCAAAGATTCCATCAATAATGTATGTAACAGTTTCAAAACCGCGATGTGGATGCCAAGGAGTTCCCTTTGGTTCACCCGGTGCGTATTCAACTTCACCCATTTGATCTAAGTGAATAAATGGATCGAGCTCTGCCATATCAACGCCGGCAAATGCACGACGAACTGGAAAACCTTCGCCTTCAAAACCTTGTGGAGCTGTTGTAATGCTCTTTACTGCGCGCGCACGTGAACCAGGCGCTGCCGTAACTCGAGGCAGAATTGTTATATCGCTAACGGTAACTGCTGGCATTTCAACTCCTTATTTCAATAAGCCGAGAATAGTTGAACTTTCAACTACCTGCAACTTATAGATCAGAGGTTCTTAAGCGCGGAAACTACCTTTGTTAGCGAGGCCTTTGCATCTCCAAATAACAGCATCGTCTTTGGGTCGTATAGAAGCTCATTTTCGATACCAGCAAAACCTGGGCGCATCGAACGCTTTAAGAAAATAATGTTTGCAGCATTAGCAACTTCAAGAATTGGCATTCCATAAATTGGAGCACCCGGAGAAGTTTTAGCTGCCGGATTAACTACGTCATTTGCGCCGATAACAATTGCAACATCGGTCTGACCGAAAGTTGGATTAACTTCTTCCATTTCAGCCAATTGATCATACGGAACATTTGCCTCCGCTAGTAACACGTTCATGTGTCCTGGCATGCGACCGGCAACTGGGTGAATTCCGTATGCAACATCAATTCCCTTAGAGATCAAAAGATCTGCTAACTCACGAACTGTGTGCTGTGCTTGTGCAACAGCTAAACCAAAGCCAGGAACAATGACAACGCGACGTGCGTAGTTAAGCAAGATTGCAACGTCATCTGGTGAACCTGAACGAACAGGTCGCTCATCTGCAGCTCCGGTTGCTTCCTGTGGCTTTGCAGTGAATGCACCGAAGAGAGTTCCAAATAATGAACGTCCCATTGCTTCAGCCATCATGCGAGTCAAGATTGTTCCGGATGCACCAACGAGTGTTCCAGCAATAATCAGAAGTGTTGAATCGAGTACATAACCACTTGCTGCAACTGTTAAACCTGTAAATGCATTGAGTAGCGAGATAACGATTGGAACATCTGCTCCACCAACTGGAAGCACGAAGAGAACACCGAATAACAGCGAAAGTGCCGCAAGAATCAAGAGTGGATTAGTACCGAGTTCGACTACTACCCAACCTGCGACACCGAGTGTTGCTGCAAGTGTTGCCGCAATGACAAAGCGTCCACCAGGAAATACAACTGGTCGCGTAGTCATAAGCTCTTGAAGCTTTAAGAAAGTAATTATCGAACCGCTAAATGAAACACAGCCCACGATTACAGTAAAGACAGTTGCAATAACCACTGGAGTGCTTGCTGTATCACCAAGATTTAAGTATTCAACAATGGCAACAAGTGCTGCAGCTCCACCACCGACACCATTAAATAGTGCAACGAGTTGTGGCATCTGTGTCATCTGAACTTTACGCGCAGCTGGTACGCCAATGATTACACCAACAGCAATTGCACCAAGAATCCAACCTAGGTTGTTAAGTGGAAGAGATTCGCCCTCTTTGGAATAAAAGAAGACCACAACAGTTGCAATTGTTGCTCCAATTGCACCAATTGTGTTTCCACGACGAGCTGTCTTAGGTGTTGATAAACCCTTAAGAGCGAGAATGAAACAGATGCCAGCAGCAAGTCCAATCAAGCTATATACGAAATAACTCATTTGTTCTCACCGCCTTTCTTTGGCTTAAACATTTCGAGCATGCGATCGGTTACGACAAAACCACCAACCATATTAATTGTGGCCAAGATGATTGCAGCCACAGATAGCCCTAACTCAAGATTAGTTTTACTGTGGTCAGCAACGATGATTGCTCCAACCAAAATTACACCGTGGATAGCATTTGCACCGCTCATAAGCGGAGTGTGCAAAGTGGATGAAACTTTAGATACAACTTCAAAACCTACGAATACCGCAAGAACGAAAATCGAAATGATTGCAATCGGTTCCATTATTTTGCGCCTCCATTTCGCTTAGCTCCTGCATGTGTAACGGCTGCACCATTAATAATTTCATCTTCAAAATCAAGGTTTAAGGCAAGTGCGCTACCTTCTGCTGCAGGCTTTGTCAGAAGAGTCAGAAGATTTACAACGTTGCGTGAATACAAACTGGATGCGTGAAATGGCAGCTGACTGGGTACATCTTTACCGCCCCAGATACGGACACCATTTTTTGTAACAACAACTTCACCAGGCTTAGAACCTTCAACGTTTCCGCCAGTTTCTGCAGCAAGATCAACAATGATTGTTCCTGGTCCCATTGAATCAACCATCGCTTGTGTCATTAATTGCGGTGCTTGTCGACCAGGTACAGCAGCAGTTGTAATTACAACGTGCGACTTAGCGATGTAAGGAGTTAATAACTCACGTTGTTTAGCTGCGCGCTCTGGAGTCATTTCGCGTGCATAACCACCAGCGCCTTCGAGTGCTTCTAATTCGAGATCAATAAATGTTGCACCCATTGATTTAACTTCATCAGCAGAAGATGGTCGAACGTCGTATGCCGAAACAACTGCGCCCAATCTGCGAGCTGTTGCAATTGCTTGCAAACCAGCAACGCCAGCACCTAGTACAAGCACTTGTGCGGGTGTGACTGTGCCAGCAGCTGTCATTAATAATGGGAAGAATCGAGGCGACATTTCTGCGCCAACTAATACTGCGCGATATCCAGCGCATAGAGCCTGCGAAGTAAGTGCATCCATTGATTGTGCGCGTGAAATGCGTGGAACTAATTCGAGTGAAAATGCTGTAACTCCAGCACTAGCTGCTGCTTCTATTGAATCAACGGCAGTTACGGGAGAAAGAAAAGAGATAGTGAGCGCACCGTTTTTAAGCGATGACATCTGTGCGGGAGTAAGTGGTGAAACACTGAGAACAACATCTGCATCCTTTAGAACATCACCATTTACTATGGATGCGCCAGCGCTCTTAAAGTCTTCATCGGTAGCTTGTGAATGTGTGCCAGCACCTGATTCGATGGAGACTTCGTAACCCAAACGAGTTAACTTATTGATGATGTCTGGAACGAGCGCTACGCGCTTTTCGCCCTCACGGATTTCTTTAGGTACGGCTATTCGCATGAGGTAAACCTAATACTTTTGTTACCGAGAGGCTAGAGAGAACCCTTGATTTCTCCACGAGTTAAATGAAACAAAAGGGATTGAATAGTGGTCCTGCGATGAAATGCTTCACGCCAGATGACGGATTTCGGACCATCAATGACAGATGCCATAACTTCTTCACCACGATGCGCAGGAAGACAGTGCATAAATATTGAATCCTTAGCTGTCTTGTCCATCAATGCATCAGTGACAGCAAATGGGGCTAGCGCTCCTATTTTTTCACTCTTCTCAGATTCCGGATCGCCCATCGACATCCACACATCGGTATACAAAACACTCGCATCTTTTGCTGCGCTCTGTGGATCATGAGTTACTTCAATAGTTGCGCCACTCTTTGCTGCAATCTTTTGCGCAGTTGCAATTGCATCCGCACTTGGCGCCCACTTTCCTTCAGGTGTTGCAGCAACAACATGTGCTCCCATGATTGCTCCCATGATTAACCAGGAATGCGCCATGTTGTTTCCATCGCCTAAGTAAACAAACTTACGACCTGAAACATCTTTACCAAAGGTTTCGCGAATTGTTAACCAGTCAGCTAATAGTTGAGTTGGATGGTCATCATCTGTTAACGCATTGATAACTGGGATAGATGCATACTGTCCAAGTTCATCAACATCTGATTGTGCGAAAGTTCTAATAATAATTGCGTCGCAATATCCGCTAAAGATTCTTGCGGTATCAGCTATTGATTCACCGCGACCGAGTTGCAGATCTTCTCCACGCAAAACAATGGGTGAGCCACCCAAGTGCGCGACCGCGGTTTGTGATGCAAGTCGCGTGCGAGTCGATGGCTTTGTCATGTAGATAGCCACGCTCTTATGGGCCAACGCATCTTTGGAGCGAAGTGGCTTGTCAGCGAATTGCGCAGCAGTTTCTAGCAACAACTCAACGTCGTCACGAGTTAAATGTTCGGTGCGCAATAAGTCTTTCATCTGATGAATTCTAC
>JACCDY010409758.1_pt1 | contig 27901 bp, 22 predicted proteins | sample 7446391 | NCBI WGS metagenome assembly JACCDY01 (sample SAMN15323451, study PRJNA562643) | freshwater metagenome | isolation source: river surface water | place: USA:Blue River Watershed | collected 2017-08-18 | reverse complement strand
GCCTCACTTCGACGTTCAGTTTCGACGTTCGATGTTCGATGTTCAAATGCTGTTGCCGGGTGCGCGTTGTTCCAGACGGCACGACTACTTCCAGTAGCTCCAAATCGGCATGTACTATTACGCAATATGGTAGGCCGTAGGGAGAGGGCGAGATGTGGGAGTGGTGAAGCCCCGAGCTGCTGCAGGCACTTCCTGTTTTCGTGCCCATCGAACAGAAGCCCAATCAGCGTGCTTCCACTTGCGCCACCGCCATTGCGGCGATCCCTTCCTTGCGGCCGACGAAGCCCATCGATTCGTTGGTCGTCGCCTTGATGCCGACGCGGGCGGGCGGCAGTCCGAGAGCGGCGCCGATGTTGGCCTGCATGGCCGCGCGGTGCGGCAGCACCTTCGGTGCTTCGGCGATGAGGGTGGAGTCGATGTTGATCAGTCGGAACCCGTGTTCCTCGGCAAGGTCGCGGCAGGTTTCGAGGATCTTGAGTGACGAGATGTCCTTGCAGTCGGGGTCGCCGGGCGGGAAGTAGTGACCGATGTCCGGTAGTCCCATCGCGCCGAGCACGGCGTCGGCGATCGCGTGGCAGAGCACGTCGGCATCCGAATGGCCGTCGAGCCCGTGGCTGTGCGGGATCGTCACACCGCCGAGAACCAGCGGGCGGCCTTCCGCAAAGCGATGCACGTCGTAACCGATGCCGATCATGAGAGAGTGGGAAAAAGCTGAAACGCTGATAAACTGAAATGCTGAAATCAGAGAGGTGGAGGTGCCGACGGGGCGGATCCACCTCCATTTCAATCATCTGTGTCCATCCGTGTCCATCCGTGGTTGAAAACTTTCCGTTTCAGAGAATTTCGTGGATCGGGATCTTGCCGTTGCTGGCGACGATCGACCAGGCGTCGGGCTTGTTGGGAACCGGCGTGAGTTCGACCTTACCGCCGGCGGCTTCGACCAGCAGTTTGCCGGCGGCGATGTCCCACAGCGAGATGCGTGATTCGATGTAGGCGTCGAGACGGCCGCAGGCGATGTAGGCCATGCCGAGGGCGGCGGAGCCCATCATGCGCATCTTGCGGGCACGCAGCGAGCCCTTGCGGAAGCGCTCGAGGCCGGTGGTCAGCGCCTCCTCATCCTTGCCACAACCGACGAACAGCACCGATTGTTCGAGTTCGGTGCGCGGGCTGGCCGTGACCGGTTTGCCGTTGAGCAGGGCGGGGCCGCCTTGCTCAACCGTCCACGTTTCGCCGATCATCGGGTCGTGGATCACGCCGAGCACGATCTCGCCGTCGACGCGCAGCGCGATCGATACACAGAAGTGCGGGATGTTGTAGAAGAAGTTCACGGTGCCGTCGATCGGGTCGACAATCCACTGGCGTGACGAGTCCTGGTTGCCGGCGATCCCTTCTTCGCCGTAGAGCGCATCACCCGGGCGGGCGCCGAGCAGGATGCCGGTGATCAGGTCTTGCGACTCTTTGTCGAGCGCGAGCTTGATGTCGTGGTGATGGGCTTCGTCGACAGTGGCATCGGAGCCGAAATGGCTGCGCAGCAGCTTGCCGGCTTCGAGGGCGGCTTGGGTGGCGAGTGCGAGGTCGGTCATGTGTGTAAAAGCTGAGAATGGAAATGCTGAAACAAGAATGTAGCGGCGGTCTATGACCGTCGCAGTTCAGCCGCCACCGGCGGCCTTGGACAAATGCAATTCAAGGATCGCTTGAACCAGTTGATGGGCGAGATCGTGTTTACTGGCTTCCGGCATCGGCTCGCTGGCGTCGGGATAGACGAGCAGCACTTCGTTGCGGTCGGAGTCGAAGCCGATGCCGGGTTTTGAGACGTCGTTGGCGATGATCAGGTCGCAGCCTTTGCGTTCGAGTTTGGTGCGGGCGTGTTGTTCGAGGTGTTCGGTTTCGGCGGCGAAGCCGACCAAGGTGCCGGCGAAGCCGAATTGGCTGCGGGCTGAGCCGAGGATGTCGGGGGTTTTCACCAGTTCGAGCGTCAGCGTGTCGCCGGTCTTCTTGATTTTCTGGTCGGCGACATTCGCCGGTGTGTAGTCGGCGACGGCGGCGGCGAACACCGCGACGTCCATCCGCTGCAGGTGCTGGCCGACCGCTTGCTGCATGTCGGCGGCGCTTTCCACCGGGATGAAGTCGACGTGGTCCGGGATGTCCAGCGAGGTCGGGCCGGACACCAGCAGCACCCGGTGGCCGGCGCGGGCGAAGGCGGCGGCCAATTCATAGCCCATCTTGCCGGACGAGCGGTTCGTCAGGAAGCGGACGGGGTCGATCGGCTCGCGCGTCGGGCCGGCGGTGACAAGCACGTTCACGTCGGCAGTGTGGCGACTCACCTGCCGCCCGGCAAATGAAATGGCTCGGCCACGGCTTGGTGCTTGTGTCGCTCGCGGGGCTGCCCGATGACCGGGGGCGCCGCCATGTCCTGGGTTTTCCTGAGTATCGCCTCCGCCCTGTTGTTGGGCTGCTACGATCTGGCCCGCAAGCAGGCGCTGCGTGGCAATGCGGTGCTGCCGGTCCTGTTTTTCGGGGTGGTCGCCGGCGCAGCGGTCTGGGCGCCGCTGGTGCTGTGGGAGCGCCTGGCACCGGCCAGCTATCCCTTGGAGGCGTTTCGCCCGGGACGCCCGGGTGGCTTCGAACACCTGCTGATCTTTGCCAAGTCCGCGCTGGTGGCCTTGTCGTGGATTTTCGGTTACCTCGCGCTCAAGCACCTGCCCTTGTCGATTGCCTCGCCGATCCGATCGACCAGTCCGCTGTGGACGATCCTGATGGCGGTGTTCTGGATGGGGGAGCAGCCGACGCCCTGGCAGTGGTTGGGCATCGGCATCGTGTTGATTGCCTTTTACGCGTTCTCGTTGGTCGGCAGTCTGGAGGGGATTCACTTCCACCGCGACAAGTGGGTGGCTTTCATGGTGATCGCCACCTTGGTCGGCGCCTGCAGTTCGATCTACGACAAGTACCTGCTGCAGTCGGTGAAGATCGATCCGCCGACCTTGCAGGCGTGGTTCTCCATCGATCTGGTGCTGGTGATGCTGCCGTTCTACCTGCTGTGGCGGCGCGGCGTCTGGCGGCGCACCGACTTTCATTGGTCGTGGGCGATTCCGCTGATCGGCGTGCTGCTGTTGGCGGCCGACTTCCTATACTTCACGGCGATCGCGCAGCCGGGCGCGTTGATTTCGGTGATCTCACCGCTGCGGCGCACGGCCGTCATCATTCCCTTCCTCGGCGGGATCCTGATCCACCGCGAACGCAACTTCCTGCCGAAGCTGTGCTGCATCCTCGGCTTGCTGGCGGGTGCGGTGCTGATCCAGTTGATGGGGTGAATTGGAGATTCAACCACGGATGAACGCGGATGCACACGGATCATAACCATGTGCAATGTGCGTGATTCCGTTTCTGAAACGATGCGCAGAACATTTGCAATCTGGGTTCATCCGTGTCTATCCGTGGTGGACTTCTTGTCTCATTTTGTCGGGTTGAGCATGCGGTGGATTTCCGAGCCTGCAGCGAGGAAGGCGCCGATGCCATAGACTTCCGTCGCATCGGCGAATGATTCGCCGGGAGCGGCACCGACCGGTTGCACCCATCCGAGCATGCCGTCTTCGGTTACGCAACCGGCGAGCGCCTGCCAGGCCTTGATTACGACCGGTTCATAGGTGGCGCGGTCGAGCAGTCCGTGATTGATTCCCCAAGCGAGGCCGAAGGCGAAGAAGGCGGTGCCGCTGGTTTCCTTGTTCGGATAGCCTTCCACACCGCCGAGCAGGCCCATCGACCAGGTGCCGTCCTCGCGTTGCAGCTCCTTGAGTCGGGGCGCCATTTGTTTGAAGACGTCGACATAGAACGCGCGTCCCTGCCAGTCTTCCGGCAGGTCGGGGATCATCAGGGCCAGTCCGCCGAAGACCCAACCGTTGCCGCGCGCCCAGAAGATCTTTTTGCCATTGGCTTCGCGTTGGTTGAAGAAGCTGGTGTCGCGCCAGAACAGCTTTTCCTCCTTGTCCCACAGCAGGTCGTAGGTGGCGTGGTATTCCTGATCCATGAACTCGAGGTATTTGCGTTCGCCGGTCACTTTCGCCAGTCGCGCCCACACCGGCGGTGCCATGAATAACGAGTCGCACCAACCCCAGCGGTTGTGGCAGTCGGTTTTTTTGCCCCATTCGAGTGAGCCGGTCTTCGGGTTGGTGAGGATCCAGTCGAAGTGTTCGCGTGTCGGCGCGAGCATTTCCGGTTGTTTCTTTTCCTGATAGAGTGAGAGGTAGAACTGGCCGACGGCATGGTCGTCGGCGTGGTACGGGCGGGTGTGGAGTTTCCAGCCGTTGCGTTCGCCGATCTTCATCAGCAGCGCGTTGTAGGGAGCGGGGTCCTCGGCCACCTTGCGGAACTGGTCGAAGCCGACATACAGCGCGCCCATGTGCCAGGTCAGGTCATGGTAGTTCTTTTTATCGCGCCACTTTTCGCTCTTGGCTGCCGGCAGCGCACGGAATTCCCCGTGATTGTCGAAGGTGCGCACTTGCCAGTCGGCGACTTTGCGGGTGAGGGTCATCACCTCGGCCGACGTTGGTTTTTCGGCGGCGTGGAGCGGTATCAAGGTGAAGGCGGCGAGTGCGGCAATCAGGGTCGTTTTCATGAGTGGTCGTGACAGGATGGTGATGGTTACTCTCGACAGGCACGGATCCGCAAGGGTGCCGGGTCAGAGGTTTGATGCCTGGTGCAGCTCCTCGATGCAGGCCGCCATGATGTTGAGGTCGATCTCGTGCACATCGATGCCGCGCCCGATGTCGGCGAGCATCAGCACGGTGAGTGCGCCACCGAGGTGTTCGCGGAATTCATCGAGCCCTTCGAAGAGGCGTCGCTTGTGGTTCTCGTCGGTCCAGTCGAGTCCGGGATGATAGGTTGGCAGGCCGAGCGTCTTGAGGATGTTCATCACGCGCGGTGCCAGCGAGGCTGGGGCGATGCCGGCTTTGGATGAATACAGGGTGTCCAGTGCGAGGCCGATCGATACCGCAGGGGCATGCGACAGGCGATAGTCGGTGAGGGCTTCCAGCTTGTGGGCGGCCCAGTGGCCGAAGTCGAGCGGGCGGCTGGAGCCGGTTTCGAACGGATCGCCACCCATGGCGATGTGCTGGGCATGCAGCAGGCCGGAGCGGGTGACGCAGGTTTCCAGGGCTGTGGCCTCGAGCGATTGCAGGGCACCGACATTCGATTCAATCCACTCGAAGAAGTCCGCATCCTTCACGAGTGCCACCTTGATCGCCTCGATGAGTCCGGCGCGTCGAGTCTCCTCCGGTTGGGTGTGGAGGTAACGGAAATCATTGATCACCGCGAAGGGCACGGCGAAGGAACCGACCCAGTTCTTCTTGCCGAAATGGTTGATGGCGCACTTCACGCCGACGCCGCTGTCGTCCTGTGACAGCGTGGTGGTGGGGAAGCGGACCAGCCGGACGCCGCGGTGGGCGGTGGCGGCGGCATAGCCGATGGCATCAAGGAAGGCGCCACCGCCGATTGCAAGCAGGTAGGAATGCCGGTCGAGGTGGGCGGCGTCGATGTGTTGCCAGGTTTCCCGCACCCACAGGTCGTCGGCTTTCACCGCCTCGCCGCCCGGCAGCAGGTGGATCCCGCGCAATTCGACGTCCAATTCCTTGAAGTAGGCGATGATCTCTTCGGCCAGTCCGGGCCAGGCTTTGGCCACGCTGGACTCGATGCATACCAGAGCCCGGCGGCCGCCGCCCTCGCTCAGCGTGTCGGCCAGCTCGCGGTTATGGCTGGCGAAGGCGTCGCGCGTGAAAACGACGCGATGCCGGAAGCTGACTGGAATCTGGAAATCGTGGCGGGCCATGGGAGGGACCTAGTGGTCGGTGCTGACTGCGAGAAGTATTGTCATCTACGCCCGCTCGTCCATGATTCTTGAAGGATTTTACGCCATGAAACAGATCGAGACGCTTTTTGAAACCCGCTGGCTGCAGGTCCAGAGGATCGGTCACTGGGATCTGGTGCGCCGCCCGCATTCGGACGCCTGCGTCGGCATTCTGGCGCTGACGGATGAGGGGGAAATCGTTCTCGTCGAGCAGTTCCGGATTCCGGTCCAGCAGCGGGTGATCGAGATTCCGGCGGGTATTGTTGGCGACGAGGAGGAGCACCGGGGCGAAGCGCTGGAGGAAACGGCCCGCCGCGAATTGCTCGAGGAGACCGGATTTCTCGCGGGCAGGATCGAAAAACTGATCAGCACGCCGACCTCGGCCGGGTTGACGCCGGAATTCATCCACTTGTTCCAAGCCAGCGGGCTGGTGCGTCAGCATGGTGGCGGTGGCGTGGCGGGCGAGGACATCACCGTTCATTGCGTGCCATTGGCGGGTTTGCGCGAGTGGTTGGCGGCCCGTCAGCAGCAGGGCGTGGCGGTCGATTTCAAGATCCATGCCGCACTCAGTCTTGCCCAGGTGGCATTCTGAACTCTTGCGGCGTTGCGGATTACCCGCCACCGTGACGGCGTGTCCGGTTCTGAGCAGAATCGCTTTGGAGGGATCGCCCGCTTGTATGGCGAGGCGGCCTTGCAGCGTTTTCTCAAGGCGCGGGTGGCGGTCATCGGCATCGGTGGCGTCGGCTCATGGGCGGTGGAATCGCTCGCGCGCTCGGGGATCGGTCATCTCACGCTGGTCGATCTCGATGAGATTTGCCTGACCAACGTGAACCGCCAGTTGCATGCCATGGACGGCCAGATCGGCCGCCAGAAGACCGAGGCGATGGCCGAACGGGTGCGGGCGATCCATCCCGCAGCCGAGGTGCAGGTGATCCCGGTTTTTTTCAAGGAATCGACGGCGGCTCAAATCCTGGATGCGGGATTCGATGTGGTGGTGGATGCCATCGATACCCGTGCTCACAAGGCCTTGTTGTTGGCCGAGTGTCGGCGCCGCGGGATTCATGTGATCACCTGTGGTGCCGCTGGCGGGCGCCGCGATCCCAGCCGCATCCGGGTTGAGGACTTGGCCTTCAGCGGCAAGGATCCGCTGCTGCAGCAACTGCGTCGCACGCTGCGGCGCGACCATGGCTTTGCCAAGACGCCGGAGGGTGGCAAGCCGGAGCCAATGGGCATTGAGGCGGTGTTTTCCGAAGAGCCGCCGTGGTATGCCGGCTGCGATGGGGAAGTTTCGCGCGAGCGGCCCGAGGATCTCGTCGCGGGCGGGGGGCCGGTGCTCGGCTGCGACTGGGGCCTCGGTTCGGCGACGCATGTGACGGCCAGCTTTGGTATGATCGCCGCCGGTCGGGTGCTGGAGCATCTGAGCGGGCAGGCACGCAAACCTCAAGGGTAGCGCCCTCTCGCCGAGAGGGCATCTCCCCTGCGCCCTCGGCGAGGGCGCGCTACCTTCCCGTCCACGAAAAAAGCGGCCCGGATGGGCCGCTTTTCGAGAAGGGATGGAAATCCGCGGTGGCTTACAGGCCTTTCTTGGAAAGGCGGGTTCCCGGAGTGGCGCCTTGGCGGGCCTTGAACTTCGGGTTCGACTTGCAGATCACATACACCGTGCCCTTGCGCTTCACGACTTGGCAGTCGGCGTGGCGGCGCTTGGCGGAGGCGAGGGAAGAGAGGACTTTCATGACGGAAGAGGGTTGGTGGTGGCCGCTCCACAGCGTGGTGCGGGGCGCGAAACCTACCCGGAACACCCCCAGTGTAAAGGCATTTTTTCGCTGAAAGCGTCGATTTTTCAGGCCTTCCGGGCCGGCCCCAAGCCAAATTCTCCCTTTTCACGGCTCGCAAAGCCCCTAGGATGATCGGCCATGAAATACCTGCTTCTTGCGGCCTTGGTCCTGAGTCTCCCGTCCTGCAACACCTGCATCGGCATCGGCCGGGACTGCAAGCACGCCTTCAACTGGACCAAGGAGAAACTCCAGGGCGATGGCGGCGGCTCCAGCCAGCAGGGAGCGCCAGTGTATTGAAGAAAATGCTGAAACGCTGCAAACTGAAATGCTGAAATGATGCGGGAGGCGCGGTTCTGTTGATTCGTCCTCTTCATTTCCGCATTTCAGTTTGCAGCATTTGCGCTTTTACTCCCCATGTGACCCTGGCGACCAAAATCACCGTGGGCCGGATCCTCTTGGTGCCGGTCTTTGTGGTGCTCGCATTCCGCTATGGAGCGACCTTCGATGCCGGCGCGCCGAATGAGACCTTGCGCTGGTGGGCAGTGGGCGTGTTTGTCTTTGCGGCCCTCAGCGACGGGATCGACGGTTGGATCGCCCGCCGCTTCAATCAACGCAGCCCGCTGGGCGCCTTTCTCGATCCCTTGGCTGACAAGTTGCTGATGGGCTTCGGCGTGCTGGTGGGCTCACTGGTCGAGTGGGGCCGCGACGGTTGGCACCTGCCGATGTGGTTTGCAATTGTCGTCTGGACCCGCGACGGACTGATGATCATCGGGTTGATCATCCTCAAGCGCGCGAAGTGCCGCATCCATTTCAACCCGCACTTGTCAGGCAAGTTGACGACGGTGTCGCAGATGACGGCGCTCGCTTGGGTCACCTTCGGGTTGGTTTCGATCCCTCCGGTGTGGCCGTGTTCGATTGCCGCCGCCATGACCGCGTGGTCGGCAGTGGTGTATTTTCATCAGGCCAGAGGGCTGATGGGGAAAAGCTGAAATGAAGAAGGGTCAATGGTCAGCGGTCATTGGTCATTAGGACAGAGAGGCAGGTGGGGCGGAAGGCGATGCTGCCGCTCTGATTTGATTTCGCTCCGCTCAATCCAAGCGGTGTGCTGAGCCTGCCGGCTCAGGTCTACGGAAATGCCGCTACACCGGCCATGCGGGTTTTGACCTCGCACCGCTCGCTCCAAGCCAAATGCCGCCTGCCCCTCAGGCTGGCGGATCTTATGAACTGCTCGTTAAAACTCGCCCCGCTTTCAGCTTTCAGCTTTCAACTTTCAGCTTTACCTCATCACGTCGGCTGTTCGCCGCGGGCCATCACCACCTTGCCGGTGCGCACGGTTTCGATGATGTTGAACTGCGAGAACATGGTGATCGCGGCATCGACCTTCGGGCTGTCGCCATTGATCATGACGATCATCGATGCCGGTGTCAGGTCGACGGTCTTGCCGGTGAAGTGCTCGACGATCTGGAGTGCCATCGATCGTTCCTGTGGCGAACAACGGATCTTGATTAGGATCATCTCCTTGGTCACCGAGTTTTCCGACGTGTGCTCGAAGCAGTGGATCACGTCGATCAACTTGTTGACCTGCATGATGATCTGGTTCAGCCCGTCCGGGTCGCCGGAAATGCCGATGGTCATGCGCGAGAAGTTCGCGTTGCGGCCTTCGGAGACGACCAGTGAGTCGATGTTGAATCCGCGGCGCGAGAACACCTGGCAGATGCGCATCAGCACACCCGGCTGGTTGTTGACGAGGATGGAGAGGGTGTGGGTGGGGCCTCGGGTTTTGGCTGGGGGTTCCACGGGGGTGTCGGTGGTCACAATGTGATGGGACATGGTTGTGGGTGGAATGAATGGTGGAAGGATGAGTGGTGGTCGATCACGTGGAACCGGTGGGTTTGGCCATCTTGGTTTTCGGTGCTTCGACGATCATGTCCTCGAGGGCGGCGCCGGCGGGGATCATCGGGAACACGTTCTCGGTCTTCACGCACTCGGCGTGGATCAGGAACGGACCATCGTTGTGGGCGAGCGCCTTCTGCAGCATGCGCTTGACGTCGGCGGGCCGCTTGATGTGGACCGACGGGATGCCGTAGGCGTCCGCCAGCTTGCAGAAATCCGGGTTGCCGAGGAGGTCGACTCCCGACTCGCGGTTCTCGTAGAACAGTTCCTGCCATTGGCGGACCATGCCGAGGTAGTGGTTGTTGAGCACCACGATCTTGATCGGCAGTTTGTGCAGTGCGGCGGTAGCCAGTTCGAAGGCGGTCATCTGGAAGCCGCCGTCACCGGCGATCGAGATGACCGTCTTGTCCGGGCAGGCGAGTTGCGCGCCGATGGCGGCGGGGAAGCCGAAGCCCATGGTGCCGGCGCCGCCTGACGACAGCCAGTGGTAGGATGCGTCGTTCTTGTAGAACTGTGCGGCCCACATCTGGTGCTGGCCGACGTCGGTGGAGACGATCGCCTTGCCTTCGGTGAGCTGATAGAGTTCGTCGATCACCTGCTGCATGCGCAGGCCGCCCTGCTTCTTGTAGGATAGCGGGAACTTCTTCTTGTAGCCGTCGATGCGCGTGAGCCAGTCCCTGGTGTCGAGTTTGCTGATGTGCGGCAGGATGGATTTGAGCGCGGCCTTGGCGTCGCCGACGATCTGGATGTCCGGTTTGATCATCTTGCCCATTTCCGCGGGGTCGATGTCGATGTGGATGATCTGGGCGTCCTGGCAGAACTTGTCCGGCTTGCCGATGATGCGGTCGTCGAAGCGCGAACCGATGTTGATCAACAGGTCGCATTCGATCATCGCCTTGTTGGCGTAGGCGGTGCCGTGCATGCCGAGCATGCCCAGCGACAGCGCGTGGGTTTCCGGGAACACGCCCTTGCCGAGCAGGGTGGTGGTCACCGGGGCCTGCAGCGTTTCCGCCAGATGCATCAGCTCCTTGTCGGCGCGTGCGATCATGCAGCCTTGACCGGCGAGGATCACCGGGCGCTTGGCGCGGGAGATCAGGCTGGCGGCCTGACGGGCGGCGTCCTGATCGATGTCCATGGCGGACTCCGGTTGGTAGCCGGGCAGTTCGAAGGGAGCATTCAGGTCGCCGGTGAAGGCGCCGGAGGAAATATCCTTGGGGATGTCGATGAGCACCGGGCCGGGGCGGCCGGTGGTGGCGATGTGGTAGGCTTCGCGGGCGATGCGTGGCAGCGCGTTGCTGTCCTTGACCAGGTAGTTGTGTTTCACCACCGGGATGGTGATGCCGAAGATGTCGGCTTCCTGGAAGGCGTCCTTGCCGAGCATCCAGCTGACCGTTTGGCCGCAGAGCACGATCATCGGCACGGAATCCATCATCGCCGTCATCAGGCCGGTCACGGTATTGCCGGCGCCGGGGCCGGAGGTCACCAGCACGGCGGCCGGTTTACCGGTGGCGCGGGCGTAGCCGTCGGCCATGTGGACTGCGCCTTGCTCGTGGCGCACCAGGATGAACTTCATCTTGGTCTGGACAGTCTCCAAGGCGTCGAAAATCGGAATCGCGGCGCCGCCGGAGTAACCGAAGATGTATTCGATGCCCAATTCGTCGAGGGTCATGATCAGCGCTTGGGCGCCGTCGAGTTGTGCTTTGCTCATAAAATTGCCGTTTGGGGCGGGAAAGTTGGGGTCTTTTGGGGTGATGATCAATAAAAATTAGCCGTTTTTGGGTCAACTTGATGATTTTTTATCCACCTGAGACCGAAAGTTTGCGGTTTTTTGGTCAATAAGGACATTCGGGTCCATTTCGATCGGGTGAACTTTCGCGCTTTGAGCGGGGTCGTTATCATGAGGTCTGTCCCTTTATCAGTGAGGTCTGTCCCTTTATCAGTGAGGTCTGTCCCTTTATCACTGGTAGGGACGACGGGCCCCGTCGTCCGTGGATTTCATGATGAAGGTCTGTCCCTCTGTCATGATCCAGGTCTGTCCCTCTGTCATGATGATGCGCCCTTGGCGAGGGCGCGTTACCTTACCTACCGATTGGCCTAGCCTGTCGGCGACGTCGGATTCGCCGTTGCTGGCTTCGCCATTTTCCCTCGTCTGCGGGAAAATCCGGGTTATGGGTGGAGTGTTGAGCAGTGATTCCTTCACGTATCCAGGGCGGACAGACGACCGCCAGCTGTGGCTGGCGGCTTTGGGGATGGCCTTATGCCTCAAGCTGGCGGCCCTGCTGATTCTGGGGTTCATGGTCCTGAATATCGGGCCGATCGTGCTTTTGCCTGATGAGTTGACACCGGCGGAGGATCCGGTTGCCACCGTTTTGCTGGAGCCGGTGTTGGCCGATGCGGTGCCTGAGTTGCAGGCGCAGCCCGAAAAGCAGTTCACCCGGACCTCGCCGGAGCAGGAGGCCTTGCCGGAGCAGGCGACTCATCGGATCGGCGAACGCAGCACGCGGGCGACCAGCGATCGGCCGCCGGATCCCTTTGCTCCGCCGCTGCCGTCGCAGCGGGGGATTGAGCCACGCGATGAGCAGGACATCGAGACGACTGAGAGCGACTATCAGGATGGTGTGCTGGCGGAAAAGAATCCCAAGACCTTGCCCGAGGGTCCGGAGCAGGCATCGCCGCCGGACGTGCTGAAACCGTCGCCGGCGGCCGATCCTGCGGAACCAGTGAAGGTGAGTGGTGACGATTTGCAGCAGCGCTTGCAACCGCGCGAGCGCTTGTTGGAGGGGCCGAATCCCGTCGAGGTGCAGACGCCCAAGGAGGTGGCCGACGCCCGCAAGTCCGAACTGCCGCCGAACAAGCCGGCGGAGGAATTGGTCAAGCCCTTGGATGCCACCAAGCCTGGTCTGACCCCAGCGGATCAGATCAAAGCGTCGCCACCGGAGCAAAAAACCTTCAGCGGCTTCCAACGCAAGACGGCGGTGACCGGATCGATCTCGCGCAGTGGTCGCAGTGCGTTGGATGTGGATGACACCGAGTTGGGTCGCTATCAGGCGCAGATCAGCCGTGCCGTGGAGCTCGAGTGGCAACGCAACTGCGTGCATCACCGCGATTTCATCACGCCTGGGTTCCTGACCGTGCGCTTTTTCGTCGAGAGCAGCGGCCGGGTGAAGTCGGTGCAGTTCGTGGGTGACATGGAAACCGGCGAGGTGCAGAAGGGGTTCACACTGAACTCGATCCGCGATGCCGATATTCCGCCGATGCCTGCCAAGCTGAAGCAAACGTATGAGGATGAGCCGCTCGAGTTGATGTTCCGATTCTATTTCTGATCCATGACTGCCACTTTCACGATGATGGCTTCGCTGGGCGAAGCGTTGCAAGTTTCCTGGGACTTCCTGATCAAGGGAGGATGGTTCATGATTCCGCTCGCGTTGTGTTCGCTGGTGGGCATGACCGCGATCCTCTACAAATGGCTGTCGCTGTCGCGCAAGCGGGTGTTGCCGGACGGTCTGGCTGCTCAGGTCGAGCGCTTCGAGGAGCTGCAGGGTAAGGGATTGGAGGCGCCGGTCGTCGCTGAATTCGCCAAAGGTGGCAGCACGTTGGCGCGTCTGGCGCAGGTTGCCGTGCGTCATCGCGGTAAGGAGCAACGCGACATCATCCTCGCTGTGGAAGCATCGGCGCGCGAGGAGGCGTCGCGTTTGCACGCCGGCATCGGCGTGTTGGATATCGTCATCACCGTGGCACCGCTGCTCGGTTTGCTGGGCACGGCGTCCGGACTGGTGACGATCTTCCAGGGGCTGAGCGATTCCGCCGACCACCTGATGATTGCGCGCGGCATCGCCAAAGCGCTCAACACCACGATTTTCGGTCTGACGATCGCAGTGCCCTGTGTGGTGGCTCACGGTTACTTCACCCGCCGCATCGAAGTCTACACCGCGCGTTTGGAATCCTTGCTCGCCGATCTCGCCCATGCCTGTCAGGCCAAGCCCGACAAGGCCGCACAAGATTGAGCCCGTCGCCATGCATTTTTATCGCATCCAACGCAAGCGGGCCGAGGTGCCGATCGTGCCGATGATCGACATCCTCTTCATCCTGCTCGTGTTCTTCATCGTCTCGACCACGTTCAAGAAGCGTCGCAACACGCTGCGCATCGAATTTCCCACGGTGCGCGAGGTGCCTTCGGAGACGGTCACCGAGCAGCGGGGGGTGATTGCGGTGGATGCCTTGGGCAACATCACGCTCGACGCCCTGCCGGTGCCGGAAGGGTATCTGGAATCGTATCTCAAGGCGTATCAGAAAGGCAGCCCGGGCAAGAAACTCGAGTTGGAGGCCGACCGGCGTCTGCCGCTGGAGCGCCTGATCGGTGTCTGGGAGGCCCTGACCAAGGCCGGCATCCCGATCAAAGAGGTTCCTGCCCGCATCAAGGTGCCGGAGGAGGAATAAGGGCCTATTCGAGGGTTGCAGCGGGGTGGGTATGCCTGATTCGCCTTACGCGATCACGGAATGGTCGTGCGGGCGTTCGGGTGTAATCTGATGACATGGACCCGAAACCGCCGTTCGCGATTCAATTGGATCACATCAATGCGATCTGCAATGCGGCCATGGCGCGGATTCCGCGCGACCCGCAGGAGCGGATGCTGGGACATGGCAAAGCGCAGTCGTCGCCGGCTGCGGGCCGCGTGTCCGCCGACCGTCGTCACATCCGACCGACCGGCGAGCAGCCGTATCGCCACCCGACTGGCGGCTGATGCTTCGGAGTGTGTCATGCGTCATGGCGGGTGAAATGCGCCTGCGCACCCAGGGGGGCTGCAAAACAGGTGGTGACTCATCCCGCTCTTTGCAATATCAGGGTGGGTCTTAGGCGTAAGCATGTCCTGCCGCATGCGGCGCGATTCATTCCATACCCACGCGAGCCATGATCCATCGTTCCCTTCTTCTTCCTGTGTTGCTGCTTGCCATCGGCAGCGTGCTGCCTGCCGATGCCGCTCGCCGCAAAGGTCCGGCGATCAATCCGGACTTCACCAAAGGCGAGGCCATCCCGGAGGGGGCCAGCCACGACTGGAATCTGGGGGCCACAGGTGCGCGCGGCTGGTTGTTTGCGGACAAGATGTCGACTGCGCAATCGCGCCAGATTCTGGTCACCAAGGTGGACCAGGGTTCGCCAGCGGATGGGGTGCTCAAGAAGGGGGATGTCATCCTTGGTCTAGCCGGCAAGCCCTTCGACAGCGATGCCCGCTTGGCCTTTGCCAAGGCATTGACGGCCGCCGAGGCGGCGGATGGCAAGCTGGCCTTGCTGTGTTTGCGCGATGGCAGCCAGCAGCAGCTGGTGGTGCCGCTCGAGGTGTTGGGTGCCTACAGTGCGACCGCGCCCTTCGATTGCGCGAAATCCGAGCGCATCCTGAAAAAAGGCTGCGCGGCGTTGGCTGGTCGGATGGCGGCGGCGAACTACCGTGAAGGCGCGATCTCGCGCTCACTCAACGCGATGGCGCTGCTGGCGAGTGGCGATCCGCAATACAGCGCGCTGATCCAACGGGAGGCGCAATGGGCCAAGGACTTCAAGGCCGATGGCATGGCCACTTGGTATTATGGCTACGTCATCATGTTCCTTTCCGAGTACGTGATGGCCACGGGTGACCAGTCGGTGATGCCGGGTTTGCATCGCTTGGCGATGGAAGCGGCCGTGGGGCAGAGCATTGTTGGCTCGTGGGGGCACAAGTTCGCCGGGCCCGACGGAAGGCTTGTCGGCTACGGCATGATGAATGCTCCGGGCGTGCCGCTGACCACCTCGTTGGTGATGGCGCGGGCGGCGGGTGTGAAGAAACCGGAGATCAATTTGGCGATCGAACGCAGTTCGAAGCTGCTGCGTTTCTACATCGGCAAGGGTGCGGTTCCGTATGGCGATCATGCGCCGTGGATTCAGACGCACGAGGACAACGGCAAGTGCGGGATGGCAGCAGTGTTGTTCAACTATCTCGATGAACCGAAGGGTGCGGAATATTTCTCGCGCATGAGTCTGGCGTCCCACGGTCCGGAGCGGGAATGCGGACACACCGGCAATTTCTGGAACATGACTTGGGCGATGCCTGCGGTGGCCCAGTCGGGTCCGAATGCGACCGGCGCGTGGATGAAGGAGTTCGGTGCCTGGTATTTCGATCTGGCCCGTCGCTGGGACGGGACCTTTCCGCATCAAGGCCCGGCGCAGCCTGAAAAGGATAAAACCGCGGCTTGGGATGCCTCGGGTGCCTACCTGTTGGCGTACGCGATGCCGCTCAAAAAGTTGTGGATCACCGGCAAGCGCGATTCAAAAGCGCTCAAGCCACTGACTGCCGCAGAAGCACAGGAGATCATCGCCTTGGGTCGCGGTTGGTCGAATGACGACCGCAACAGCGCGTATGACGGCATGAACATGGAAATGCTGTTTGATGCCTTGGGCAGTTGGTCGCCGATTGTGCGGGAGCGTGCGGCGATGGCGATCCAGCGGCGTGGCGGTGCGCCACTGGAGAGTCTGTTGAAGTTGCTCAAGTCGGGTGACCTGAATCAGCGCATCGGAGTTTGCCAGGCGCTGGCGCAAATGGGGGAGAGAGCGGCGCCGGCGGTGCCCGCATTGATTGAGACTCTCGATGCCGACGACTTGTGGCTGCGTGTGAAAGCCGCGGAGGCGATCGCCCAGACTGGTGAAGCGGGCAATCAGGCGCTGCCGAAACTGCTCGACCGCATCGCGCAGGGACCGACCAAGGAGGATCCGCGGGCGATGGAACAGCGGTTCCTGTTGTTCGAGGTTTTTGGCCGCATGTTCAAGCAATCGGTGGCTGCTGCGGATCCGGAGCAACTGCGCAAGGCGATCATTGCCGGCCTCAAGAACGAGGACGGCCGTGCCCGTGGCTCGGTCGGTTCGATTTACGACAAACTGAGCAACGAGCAGGTGCGTCAGTTGATGCCGGTCATTCATGAAGCCGTCGTCAAGCCGGCACCCAGCGGCATCATGTTTGCCGACGGCGTGCGCGCGGCCGGGCTCAAGCTGATGGCGAAGCAGAAGGTGGCCGAGGGGATGGAGTTGTGCATTCCGATGATGGAATTGGATCGTTGGAACAAGAAGTCGCGGATCGGCAATTACCTTGATGTCATTGAGATGTATGGGTCGGCTGCCAAGCCGCTGGCTCCGCAATTGAGGCAACTGGCCAAGGAATTGCGGGCCCATCAAGAGGCAAGCGGTCTTGCCGATCTGGCGGTCAAGGCGGATGCGATGGCTGAAAAGCTGGAGCATGCGCCCAGTGCCGGTGAACTGCGCAGGCTCAAGGAATTCTGAGTGGTCATGTCGATTCCGGTGATAACGAAACAGGCGGCACCGTCGGCGCTGGTGGGAACAAGGCAGCACCCCGAAGCCCAAGCGATCAGAGGAATTGCGGGGTTTGGCGCTGCGGGACCGGGCTGCGCCCAATCATTCAACTTGCAATCGTCGTTGGCGAGGCGAGGATATCCATCTACCCCGATGCTTCAGGCTGCGGGTGGCTCAGCGCGGTGCATCCCCCGACCTATGCGTTGACTGAAGCGTTCCGCCGGCTGCGGAGCGACGCCCCCGCACCAATCCATCTGCACACCTCATTTCCATCCACATGAATCCAACGAGTCCACAGAGCGCACGCGAACGCCACCAGGCGGAAGTCGCCGCTTGGAAGAAAATCGTCGCTCCCTTTGAGAAGCCAGACGCCCGCAAGGGCACTTGGCAACTGGTCAGCACCTTGGCCATCTACGCCGCCACCTGGGCGGGCATGCTCCTGCTGCAACCGATCTCGTGGTGGCTGGCGCTGGCCTTGGTTCCGCTCGCCGGCGCCTTGCTGACGCGTATTTTCGTGTTGTTCCACGACTGCTGCCACGGCTCGCTGCTGCCCTCGGACTTGGCCAACCGGATCATCGGGTTCTTCTTGGGCGCGTTGGTGTTCACCCCGTTCCGCCACTGGCGTTGGGAGCACTCGGTGCATCACGCCACTGCCGGCGACCTCGACCGACGCGGCATGGGTGACGTCTGGACGATGACCATTGCCGAGTATCAGGCCGCACCGTTGTGGAAGCGGATGACCTACCGCCTCGTGCGCAATCCCTTCCTGCTGATGTTCGTTTTCCCGGTGCTGCTGTTCATCATCCGCGAGCGATTCAGCACGCGTGGCGCCTCACCATCGGCCAAGCGTTCCCTGTGGCTCACCAACCTGACCATTGCCATCATCCTGACTGCAGGCTGCTGGTTGTTCGGCTGGCAGGTCTTCCTCCCGCTGCAGATCGCCAGCATGGGAGTGGCGGCGTCGCTGGGTGTCTGGATGTTCTACGTGCAGCACCAGTTCGAAGGGGTTTACTGGGAGCGTCACCACCACTGGGAATACACATCCGCCGCCTTGCTCGGCAGTTCCTACTACAAGCTGCCGAGGGTGCTGCAATGGTTCACCGGTAACATCGGTTTCCATCACGTCCACCACCTCAGCTCGAAGATCCCGAACTACAATCTCGAGCGCTGTCATCACTCGCATGAGCTTTTCGCGCAATCGAAGGTGCTCACCTTGTGGTCGAGCCTCTCCTGTCTGAAGCTGCGCTTGTGGGATGAGTCGGGCCATCAGATGGTCGGCTACGCCAAGGCGCGCGAGATCGCCGAAGCCAGCGGGCTGGTCGCAGTGCGCTCCTGAACCGGTAAATGATCAGCGATCAGCGTGCAGCCTTTGCTGCCGGTTGATCCGAAAAGCGCCAGGGATCGTTGAGGCGCTGCATTTCCGCCAGCAGCAGCGCCTTCATTTCGGCGAGCTTGGCGGCATGCGCCGGATCGTCGGCGAGATTCACCTGTTTTGCGCCAGGCGGCATTGCGGTGAGCGAATGCACCTGCGGGTGTTGGTGCTCGGCGAGAAACTCATGCGGGTTTTCGGCCAGATTGAACAGCTGCGTTTCCTTCACCTTGCCGTCGGCGGTTTCGTATTGGATCAATTTCCAATCGCCCTTGCGCACGCAGCGCATGCCGGGTTTGTCATTGCCGCAATACACACCGTAGAGCGTGTCGCGGATGCGGTCGGTCTTGCCGGTGAGTACGGGTTTCAGGCTGAGCCCTTCGTTGGTCTCCGGGGCGGGAACGCCGGTGAGGTCGCAAAAGGTGGCGAGCAGGTCGAGCAGGTAGGCGTTGCCGGCGACGCGTTTGCCGGCGGGAATGCCCGGGCCCTTGGCGATGAAGGGCACGCGCCACGTGTGTTCATAGAGGTTTTGTTTTCCCTGCAGTCCGTGGCGACCGATGGCAATCCCGTGGTCGGCGGTGTAGATGATGTAGGTGTTGTCGAGTTCACCCATCGCCTGCAGGCGTTCGAGCACGCGGCCGATCTGGATGTCGATGTTCTCCGAGCAGGCGTATTCGCGGCCGAGCTCGTTGCGGATGGTCGCTTGATCGCGGTTTTTCCACACACCGCTGACCGCTACCTCGTCGCGGATGTTGAGGGCGGTATTGTCGAAGGGATGCTTGGGCAGGTAATTCGGCGGCAGCGGTGGTTGCAGCGGATTGAGCGCCGGCAGCGAGTTCGGGTCGGCGTGATTCACTGCTCCGTATTTCGCCAGCAGTTCCGGCGTGCCGTCGCGGGTGTCGTGAGGGTGCGAGAACCCGAAATAGATGAAGAACGGCGCCTTGTCGGCCGAGGCTTCGCGATCGTTGAGGAAATTCAGCACTTGTTCCGCATGCCAGGCGCTGCCGGATTCCGCATCGCCACCGCGTTTGCTTGCATCGTGCACGATTTCGAACTGCTTGTTCGCCTGCGGGTAGCAGTTGCCTTGTTTGCAGGTGCGCATCGTCCGGTAGCCGGCACGCTTGAAGACGGCGCCGATCGTCTGCTCCTCGATGTGCGGTGGGCAAAGGTTGCTGCGGTCTCCCAGTGCTTTGGCAGCCTGTGCTTTGGTCGCTTGCTTCGCCTTCTTGCCTTTCGGTCCGTCTTCGCCGGGTGCTGGTGCAGCGCGGTTCACTCCCGGACTGATCGGCAGGTGCCACACCGTGCGGCCGCTCATGATCATGTGGCGTGATGGTGTGCACACGGCACCCATGAAAGCGCCCATGTGCACCGCGCTGTCGAAGACCATCCCTTGTTCGGCAAGGCGGTCGATGTTCGGCGTCTGCAGGGTCGATTGCGGGTTGTAGAAACGGAAGTCGAATGGCGACTGGTCGTCGACCAGGATGAACAGGACGTTCGGCCGCCCTTTCGATCCGGCAGGCCCGGTATTTTGCGCATCGGCGGCCGACAAGGGCAGGCACAGCAGGCAGGTGGCGAGAAGGAGGAGTGCTTTCATCGGTGAGTGGAGTTTTACGTTTGATGCTGTTCGTCTCTTGCGTGCGCCGTGCCTTTGATATGGGAAACCACCGAGTCCCTCAAGCCCTGGATGAGCCCTCGAGCATGGAGTGGCCCTCGAGCAGCATGCGTTCGGTGCTTTCCCAGGACAGGCAGGCGTCGGTGATCGATACCCCGTGGCGGAGATCGGCCGGATTTTGCGGAAACGGTTGCGCACCCTCGTGGAGGAAGCTCTCGAGCATCAGTCCGATCAGGCTGCGGGTGCCGCTCACCCGTTGCTCGATCACGCTGCGCCAGCCGTCTTCCTGCCGCGCCGGCACCTTGCCGGAGTTGGCGTGGCTGCAGTCGACCATCAGGCTGCAGGGCAGTTGTGCGCGTTGGAGCGCCTCTTCGGCTTCGCGGATGCTTTCCGGATCGAAGTTCGTGCGGCCGCGGCCGCCGCGCAGGACGACGTGGCCGGCTTGGTTGCCTTTGGTGCGCACGATGCTCGTTTGTCCATCCGGATCGATGCCGAGGAAACTGTGCGGGCTGCGCGACGAGAGCATGGCATCGACCGCCACCTGCAGTCCACCGTCGGTACCGTTCTTGAACCCGACCGGCATCGACAAGCCGCTGGCCATCTCGCGGTGCGTTTGCGACTCGGTCGTGCGCGCGCCGATGGCTGCCCAGCTGATCAAGTCCGAGATGTATTGCGGCACGATCGGATCGAGGAATTCGGTTGCTGCGGGCATTCCCATGCCGGTGATGTCGAGCAGCAGTTGGCGTGCGCGGCGCAGGCCGCATTCGATGTCCTGGCTGTCGTCGAGGTGCGGATCGTTGATGAGTCCTTTCCAGCCGACGGTGGTGCGGGGCTTTTCGAAATACACCCGCATGACGATCTCCATGCGGTCGGAGAGTTGTTGGCGAAGGGCAGCCAGCCGCCGGGCGTATTCGAGCGCGCTGTCGACGTCGTGGATCGAGCAAGGGCCGACGACAACAAGCAGCCGCGGATCCTCGTGGTTGAGGATGCGGGTCACGCGATCACGACTGGCGGCCACGCTGGTGCTGGTGGCCTCGGGTGCTGCCAGTTCGTTCTTCAACGCCCGCGGTGAGGTCAGGCGGATGATTTCGCGGACGTGCAGGTCTTGGGTTTGAGGCATGCGCGCACGCTAGGACAGCGCTTGCACGGTGGGAAGTCGGAATGCGCACATGGCCGAGCTTGTGAATATCCCTTCGGGAAAGTCCTGTTTCCATTCCGGCAAGTTCCTGCCGATGCTCGGCGTATGGGTGGAATACCGAAATCCGATCGATGAACCCAAACCTTTCCATGCGATTCTTGTGTGCGGCGATTGCCCTGCTTGGCTGCCTGCAGGCCGAGCAGCGGCCGAACATCCTGTTCATCATGGCCGATGACCACACCACGCAGGCGGTGGGTGCCTATGCGACCTTGCTCAAAGGGCTGAACCCGACACCCAACATCGACACGCTGTCGGCCGGCGGCATGGTTTTCGACAACGCGTTTGTCACCAACTCGATCTGCACGCCGTCGCGCGCCTGCATCATCAGCGGCCAATACAACCACATTAATGGGGTTTTCGATCTCTACGGCCAGCTGCCACCGGAGCGCCAGACGCTGCCGATCGAGATGCGCAAGGCAGGCTACCAGACGGCAATCGTTGGCAAGTGGCATCTCGGTGAGCAACCCAACTTCGACTATTACAAGGTGTTGCCGGGGCAGGGGAGATACATGAGTCCCGAGTACCTGATCCAAGGCGACAAGCCATGGCCCGGGAATGTCGTGAAGCACGAAGGGCAGCATGAGTCGGATGTCGTCGCGGATTCCGTGATCGAGTGGCTCAAGACCCAGCGCGACAAACAGAAGCCCTTCTTTCTCTGCTGTCAATTCAAGGCGCCGCACGACATGTTCGAGAACGCGCCACGCTACGACAGCTACCTCGAGGAGGTGACGATTCCTGAGCCTGCCACCCTGTGGAAAATGCCCGAGGACTGGGGCTCAATCGCCACCCGCGGAGCAAACGACGAGCTGGTCCCCCACATCGGCAGCTCGGTCGGACGGCGCAACCCACTGCGCAATTACACCATGAAATGGGCGAAGGATCCATCGCTCAGCGACGAGCAGGCGAAGCGTCAGGCCTATCAGACCTATCTGAAAAAATACCTGCGTTGCGTCAAGGGAGTCGATGACAATGTCGGCCGGGTGCTGGCCTACCTCAAGGAGCAGGATCTTTTCGAGAACACGCTCATCCTCTACACCGGCGATCAGGGGTTCTGGCTCGGCGAAAAGGACTACATCGACAAGCGCTGGGCCTACGACCCTTCGCAGCGCATGCCCTTCATCGTGCATTACCCGAAGCACATTCCAGCCGGCACGCGCAGTGATGCGATCATCGAGAACATCGACTACCCCGCCTTGATGCTCGACTACGCCGGTGTGCCCGCGCCCGCCTCAATGCAAGGCCGTTCCTTCAAGAGCATTTGCGAAGGCGGCGCCGAGCCTGCGGATTGGAAGAAGGTTGCCTACTACCGCTACTGGATGCACATGGCCCACCGCCTCGACAACCCCGGCGAGATGGCGATCCGCACCAAGACGCACAAGCTGATCTATTTTTACGGTTGTGACTACGAGGGCAAGAACCAGACCCCGCCCGGCTGGGAGCTCTACGATCTGGTGAAGGATCCCGAGGAGCTGCACAACCGCTACGACGACCCGGCCTATGCCGCCATTCGCGATCAACTGAAGCAGCAGTTCGCCGCGCTGCGCAAGCAGGTGGGCGACGATGGCTCGCACTACCCCGAATGCGAGAAGGTCGTGCAGGAGTTCTGGGGCTACGATGCGGCCGACCGCGCCAAGGCGGTGGAAATTTCCCACCGTTTCAAGGAAGTGCGGGAGCAGGCGCTGCGCAAGCGGTGAGGGTTGGGGATGTCATCAATATGCATCCCGCAGCTGGAATGGTTCATTTTCACCTCGACAGAGCGGAGGATAATTTAAGAATGATCTGCAGATTTTCCTAAGAAAATTCACGGCTTGCACCTTCGTCTGAGCCGCTTTTTACGCAAATCCCGTATTCTCCCCCTCATCGCAATGGCCACCACCAAAGAGATGAAGCCCCCGCAAGCCGCATGGATTGTCATCGCGTCCATCTGCCTGTTCACGGCCGTCCCGCTGGCTGATGCTGGCACTTACTATTGGGACAGCAACAGCAGCACTGCGGGTTTTGGCACAGCGGATGGAACCTGGACCAACCCGACCGTGAGCCGATGGAGCACCAGCACCACGGGCGTGGTGGTTCCTGGTGACGTCACCACGACAACTGCGGATGTGCTCAACTTCGGCAACGGGGCCACCGGGCTGGCTTCCGGAACCATCACAGTCTCCGGTACGGTGGATTCCGGCAACATGACCTTTGCCTCCGGCTCCGGAGCCATCACCCTTTCGGGTGGAACCATCAACTTGGCCGCCACCTCGACCATCACGGCCGACAATGCTACCCATACCATCAATTCACTGCTGACGGGTGCAGGCACCAGCCTGACCAAGGCAGGTTCTGGGAACCTGATTCTCGGCGGGAACAACACAGGCCGCTCGGGTGTGACACTCATCAATGGCGGGATCCTGACCGCCGACCATAACAACGCACTTGGTAGCGGTGCCGTGACCATCGGCACCGGGGCCATTCGCCTGCAGCTCAGCACCGGCATCATCATTGCCAATGACATCACGATTGGTAGCGGCACCACCGGTCAGGCTGGATACGGCTTGCTTCATTACAACGGTAACGGCAACGCCACTCTGAGCGGGGGCACGATCACCATTCAGGCATTAGCGGGCGCGGGCGGGCATTTCGGCTCCACTGGAGGCGGTACGCTCACCGTGGCCAGCGCGGTCAACAGCGCTTCTAGCACGGTGGTCTTTCGCGCAGGCACCGGGATATTCAGCGGAGGGGGATCCTACAGCTCTCTTGCGCTTAATGAGGGAACGGTCCGCCTCGGGGCCAACAACGGTCTCTCCAGCAGTGCGACCTTGATCATGTCCGGCGTCGCGAATTCGACCTTCGACTTGTCAGGATACGACCAGTCCCTGTCCGGCTTGTTGTTTACGGTATCCGATGCCGCCCGCAATCTCACCATCACCGGTGGCTCTAACAGCACCTTGACGATCAATGCCACGGCCAGCACCGAACTGGGAACGGGCGGTGCCATCAGTGGTGCCCGTAACGTCACCACAGACATGTCGGGTCTGGGCGAATTGGTTTGGAATGGGTCTGCATACACATTTCGCGTCGGGGTGCGTTCGGGTTCCAGCCAGTCAGGGACCAGCAGCAACTCCAATCCGGGCACTTTTACGACGACACTCGCCGACAATAATACGATTACGGCAACCCGATTGGCGGTTGGTGATCAGGGAGTGAGCCGGGGCGGTGGCACTTCGATCATGTATCTCGGTCAAACGAATGAGCTCAATGCCGACACCATCGCCATCGGCCTGTCCCGTGCAAATGGCACTGTGGAGTTCCGTAGCGGATTGACCGGCACCCCGACAGTGACCGTGCGTGGAACAGCTGGCGGCAGCCAGCGGGTTAGCACTTGGAGTGTGGGCAGTGTGGCCACATTCAGCACGGCTCCGCTGCAATCCTGGACGGCGGTCAACGACTTCTCAGCAGGGCAGCTCGATGCGCTGGTAACCGATATGACGCTCGGTGCGGCCAGCATAGGCACCTCGACGGACCGCTCTGGAGTGATTGACGCCCGCTTCATCATGGGCAAAGGCACGCTGGACGTCACCAACCTGACCATTGGTCGCTACGCGGCCAGTTCTGGAGCTACTGTCGGAGCCGCACTTACCGGATCCGGCACATTCACCCTTAATCATTCGACCGGGACGGTCATTGCTGAAAACATCATTCTGGCCGACAATGTCGGCGTTGCCACTGGCTCCACACGGAGCGTGAGTGGCACTTTCAACCTGACCGCCGGCACGCTGGAAGCGAAAAGCATCGGCAAGGGTGCAGATACCGGCAATGCGACTTCGGTGATGCGCGCCTTCAACTTCACCAGCGGCACCATCCGCAACTACACGGGTTCCAATCTGACGATTGCCGACGTTCCGATCACCCTCACCGGCAGTGGTACCCGTTACTTCGACGCCACGAGCGGGCAGTCCATCAGCGTATCCTCCGCCATCAGCGGTAGTGGTCAGGGATTCACCAAGAGCGGTGCGGGAGCTCTCACGCTATCCGCGACCAACGGCTACAGCGGCGCCACCGATGTTTCGGCTGGCACGCTTTACGTCACCGGTGCGCTCTCCAGCAGCGCGGTCACCGTGGAGAACGGCGCGGCGATCGGCAGCAATGGGATGGATGGCACTCTTGGCAACGGCCTCACGATCAATACCGGTGGCAAGCTCGACCTCACTGGTGCCACCTTGGGTGCGACTAGCAGCGGCATCCTGACACTCAGTGGTGGCAGTCTCAGTCTGGGTAACTTCAGCTTCCAGAATCTGGTGGGTTGGGACTGGGCGAATGCCGATGCGGGCACCTACCAGCTCATCGATGGTGCCTTTGCCATCAACTGGGGCAGCACCGCTTATCTCGACGCGGGCAGTGCATACAATTTCGGCAACGGCAAGATGGGTTACTTTGAATCGGGCAGCCTGAATGCAGTCATCTTCGCGATTCCGGAACCGGGCGCCGCTCTGCTCGGGGGTTTCGGCGTCCTGCTGCTCGCCCTGCGCAGGAAGCGCTGAGGAGGTCATTGCCGACTGTTCCAATTGAAGGCACACGGCCTGTCGCAAACGGCATTGCCGGACAGCGGTGTGGTGGGGCAATCTGCGAGCACAATGCATTTACTTTGCAGCGGCGCTGCGAATCCGGTCGATTCCATGCTTTCATCGACATTTTTCTGATTTCCTGATCCTGCCTCCCCGATCTAACCATGAGTTCCCACCCCCAACCCAGACGCCACGCATCGGCTCCTGCCGAGCGCATGGACATCTGCGTTGGTGGCGGCCGCCCGGGATTCGCGCTGGTCAGCACCCTGTCGATGCTGGTGATCCTGACGGTGGTGGCGGTGGCCCTGCTCAGCTTGTCGACGGTTTCGCTAAGGAACTCGTCGATTCAGAGTGCCAACGAACGCGCCAAGGCCAATGCCCGTCTGGCCCTGATGATGGCGATCGACCAGTTGCAGCTGACGATGGGGTCCGATCAGCGGATCACGGCGCGCGGTGCATCGATGGCCAAGCATCCGGCGGTGGACGCAGTGATCCCGAGTCAAAGCGCGAGCGCCTGGTGGGTCGGCGCGGCTTCGAGCGACAGCAGCGAGAGCATCGGCGCCGAGCAAAAACCGGTGGTCTGGTTGCTTTCGGGATTGGACCCCACCGCCACCGTGAAAGCCCAGATCACCTCGCCGAAGCCGTTCGGTGATCTTGACGCAATCGTCATGTATGGCGCCAACAGCATCAACCTCGCGCTGACCGGTGGTCAGGAGATCACGGCGGGGGCGGTGCCGATCGCCGACAAGGACACGGGCGCCATCACCGGCTCTTATGCCTACTTCGTCGATGACAACGGGATGAAGGCGCAGTTGGCGGCATCCCACGTGACGCTGACGGACATGGCTGCTGAGGAAGCGACCAAGATCGGCACGGTGATTCCGGGGTCCTACGACCTGAGTGTTCTGGACGGCATGAGCGGCATGGAGGGCGTGCCGGTGCAGGATTACCTCAAGCTCAATTCAATCAACGACCTACCATTGATCGGCAGCAACACGATCCAGATCTCGCGCGACAAGCGGATGAGCTACACGACCCGCTCGCTGGGAGTGCTTTCGGATGTGAAGCACGGCGGCTTGAAGAAGGACCTGACGATTGCCTTCGAGAAATACACGACCTCTGGCGTGTGGAAGAACGGAACCTTGTATCCCAACATGCCCAGCTATCCTGTGTTTGCTGCCGCCTTTCCCAAGAACAGTGCCACGGACTGGGACAAATACCTGCTGGTCGATGAATCGAAGCGCAGTGAGTTCGGTGAGCCCGGCTACATCCACTGGGCGATGTTGCGCGACTACTACAACATCAAGCGCTACATCATCCGCCAGGACGGCCGCGACTGTCTGGCGCCCATCGCCTTCAACCACAGCGGGATGAATGGCAATTTGACGGGCAATGACTACGCCCGAGGCATCCTTCCGCCCCATGAGATGGGTCCTGCAGCGGTCATGCCATCGGGCAGCAACAACCAGCAGGTCGGCATGCCCTACGGTGACATCCGCATTGTGCCGAATGGCTACAGTTTTCCTCATCAGGAGTATCTTCAATATTACAAACATAGCCCTCTCGTGCCCATCCTGTCGGAGTTCCAATACAACTGCTGGCTTGAGAAGGCGCCTGCGACCAGTGATGCAACCGTGGCTACCGAGGCATTGAGGACCAATGTCCAGGTTTGGGCGTCCCATTATAATCCCTACAACATCGACTTGTGGTTCAACGGCGGCAATTCGGCAGGTTCGTTCTATCTGAGAAACCTGCCGAATCCCAGTTTCATCATAAAAAAAAGCGAGATTGCCGCCTTCGATAATCCGCCCATTGATCCTACCAAACCCGGTGGCGCGAGGATTTACGGCTATGCTCTCGAAAATCTCTCTTCCACCGAGTGGGGGTTGAACGGCATTCAACAGAAATTGGATAACAGAACCTACAGTGTGAAAACGTTGGAGCATCTCGGCCCGGGCCGCGCCACATTCTGCTCATTCGAGAATGATGTCGAACTCCGCACTGTGTATGACCAGACCCCCGATATGAACTATGGCACCAATGTCAGGGATCTCGTGACCGAAAAAATGTATAAGGATTACAATGTCGTCGGCTCATTGCCGCCCAGTCTGAATTGGGATCTGCGTTTCTATGAGACTGGGCTGATGATGCCCGGTATTATTGCCGGCAACAAGACCAGCGGCTACATCGTATCCCAGTTCCTATGGGATTTCTTGCCGCGCGATCCGGACAGCAAGGGCACTTTGTCCTTCAATGATCTCGTTCCGAGCAATTACAACGATAACAGCAAGCTCTGCTTCAGCATGATGCTGCGCACCACCAAGGAGCCGGGAAG
>JACCDY010332073.1_pt1 | contig 28092 bp, 4 predicted proteins | sample 7446391 | NCBI WGS metagenome assembly JACCDY01 (sample SAMN15323451, study PRJNA562643) | freshwater metagenome | isolation source: river surface water | place: USA:Blue River Watershed | collected 2017-08-18 | reverse complement strand
ATCGTGTCAGCGCCAGTACCCGTGCTAATCGATTAGAACTAGTGGATGACATCGGTCACCTCGTTCATTATACTTGTGCCTGCCTCCAAGTCCACGGTCATGTTTGCGGTGACAGAGCCGTAGCTCAAGGTGTCGGTGCCTGCACCACCAATCAAGGTCAATGCCCCGTTGCCCGTGCCTGTATTCCTGTTGTAGATAACGTCACCGCCATCGCCTAAATCGACCCAGCTAGCGTCGGCACCCGAGATGTACACACGGTCTGCACCACTGCCCGTTTTGAGCCATTCGATGCCAGACAAGGTGTCTGTTTGTGTGCCACTGTCTGAACGCTGGGCTGTCGCCGCATTCACATAAGAGCTGCCCGTCCACAAATTGTTGTCTGCCGACAGGTTGACATACACACTGCCCGTCAAGTTGGAGTAGTCCAACAACGAGCTGGCACCTGCCCCACCCGTCAATGCCTGTGCAGAGTTACCCGAGCCACGCACCACGTCTTGGCTGATGCCTTGCTGCACCTGAACCACCGCGCCGCTTGATGCGTGTGTGTACACGTCGTAGTTGAGGCTGTTGAGGGTGGTGCTGGTTTTTGTCCATGTTTCATCACTGGCGAACATGACCACGTCGCCCACCTGACCGTCAATGCGCAAAGTTTTGCTGGCATTGGTCATGGCAACCACTGCCGCTGAATTGAGCTTGATGGTGTTGCTTTGTCCACTGCCGCGCATTTGAAGGTCGATCACCTCCATGTTGGTGGTGGTGGGCAAGCCAGAGGCGGCTGTGAAGTCCAGATAACGGTCAGCAACCACCAACACGTCAGTGCTGACATCTTGGGTTGTGATGAGGTCTGTCACATTGCCTGTGGTGATGCTGGTGAAGACCACCGTGCTGCCCACAGCTGCCGCTGAGGTGAATCCTGTCAGGCTGCCTGTATTGGCTCCGCTCGGCACGGTTGTGCCAGCGTCGCCGTTGGCCAGCGATGCAAACACGCTGGCCACTTCTTCTGCCGTCACGCTGGCCGATGCGGTGAATGTCAGTCCACCCAAGGTGATGACATCGCCTGTCAACATGTCGGCAAATGTCACGGTGGTGCTGTCAGCCGTGGCGGGCGAACCTGTGGCACCGTCGCGCGTGATGGCGATTGCGCCGCTGTTGCTGTTGACGGTACGGATATCCATGTCGACCGTGCCACCCATGGCCAAATCGGTCACATCGGTGGTCGCCGTGCTGCTGGTGAAGACCACCACGCCGCTGCTGGCTAAGGTGACTGTAAACCCAGTGAGCGCGCCACTCAAGGTGCCTGTACCCGCAACCACTGTGCCCGTTGCAAATGCGGTAGCCACAGCAGCAGCTTTTGCGCCTGAGCTGGATGCCGTGAAGGTTTGGCCGCCCAAGATCAACACTTGATTGGCAGTCATGTCGGTAAACGTCACGGTTGCCGTTTCGGTGCGTGTGCCTGTGACGCCTTGAGATATCACAACCCGGTGCGCATGCCCCACTTTGTCATCTGCGCCACCGTCAATCACGCTGGCTGCCGTGTCAAAGTAGACCAAGTCGCTGCCCGAGCCACTGTAGAGTTTGTCTGCACCGCCCACCCCCATGAGGGTGTCGTTGCCTGCACCGCCAAAGACGTTGTCATTGCCTGCGCCTGCGTTGAGCAAGTTGTTGGCACTGTTGCCAATCAACAAGTCACTGCCTGAACCCGAGATGATGTTTTCGATGTTGAGCAAAGTGTCAACAGATGAACCTGAGCCTTCGGACACTTTGCCCGTGATCAGGTTGGCCGTGACGGGCGAAGCATAGGCGTAGTCAACGGTGTCGCTGCCATCGCCACCATTGATGGTTTGGCTGCTGTCGTAGCCTCTGAACACCTCGTCCACTGAAGCGTTCAAGGTGGCACTGTTGATCGTTGCCAAGGTGGTGTCGGCGTTTGCCCAAGCAGAGCCGTAATTGACTTTGACCTTGGGGTCCACATACACCACCATGGTGGCGTCGGAGAAGTGCACGTACTTGATGTAAGTGCCTGTGGAGAGTGTTTCGGCACTGAGCTTCCAGGCACCATCTGCAAGATGCACGGTGTCGCCCCAGTCACCTTCAATGCGCAGCACCTTGTTGTCCGTGATGGCGATGATTTGAGCCACCGTCAAACGCAGGGCATTGCCAAAGCCGCCAGAGTTGTCACCCAGCTCGATGACATCCACACCTGTGATGTTGGGTTTGACTGTCACCGCCAAATCCGTGTAGGCCAAGTCTGCAGTCAAGGTGTCCGTACCTGTGCCGCCTGTGACGCTGGCAGTGCGTGCGCCCAAGGTCAAGGCATCGTCACCCACTGTGCCGGTCACTGTGCCACTCAAGTAGGTGGTGGGAGCCGTCAGGGCCGTGACACTGGTCACGCCTGCGGGTGGCACAGACGCGGTACCCGCTGCAGCTGTACCAGCCACCAAGGCTGTGCCATCCAACGCCTTGAGCAACAAGTCAGTGTTGGCTGGGTTGGTGGTTTTGTCGGTGAAGCTGAGGTTGTTAGAGAACTGCACCGTGACGGTAGAGCCGCCGTAGGTGGCTGTGTAAATCTTGGCGCCACCGCCATTGATTTGAGCTTCGCCCGCGTAGGTCCAAAAGCCCCAATCGCTGAGTACCAGCTTGTCGCCCAAGTCACCGTCAATGCGCAACACCTTGTTGGTGTCGGCCAAGGCTGCCACGGCTTCGCGGTTGAGCACCACGGTGCTGGCGTTGCGCCCACGCAGATCGATCAGCTCTAGGTTGCTGATGCCCGTGGTACCGCCGCTGAGCGTGAAGTCGAAGCTACTGCCACCCATTTGCAAGGTGTCAAAACCCGCACCCCCCTCCACTGAGGCGTCGGCTGTCTTGTCCCGCAAGCTCACGTTGGAGACGCTCTGGTTGTTGTTGCTGTCGCTGTAGGCCACATCCCAGACGAGGGTGTCATCGCCCTCACCTGCCAGCAAGGTGTCTTGCTCGATGCCGCCCGCGAGGGTGTCGTTACCCAAACCACCCAGCAGCGAATCGAGACCGAGGCCACCCAACAGACTGTCGTTGCCTGAGCCGCCGTTCAAGGTGTCTGCGCCGTCACCGCCATTGAGGGTGTCGTGGCCCGCGTAACCCCACAAGGCCTCTGCCGTAGAGCCGCTGCCTGTGAGCGTGTTGTCCGCTTGGGTGCCTTTGAGCAGTTGTGCGCCTGCGACTTGCGTGCCAATCGAGGTGGACACTTTCACGGTCACGCTGTCGCCGTTGTAGGTGGCGGTGTAGGTTTTGTAACCTGCATAGGTGACGGTGTCTGCGCTGCCGAGGTCGGCATCGATCAGCACCGCATCTTCGATACCTCCTTCCACCGTCAGGGTACGTGCCGTCCCCGCCATGCGGTGAACCGCAGCTTTGTCCAAGGTGATGCTTTGAGGCGACTCGGTGTTGAAGCGAATGACTTCAATGCCCGAGACCACTGGCATTTGCCAGGTTTGCGTGAAGTCGACATCTGCATCTTGGATGAGCAAGGTGTCCGTGCCATTGCCGCCAGTGATGGACACATCGGCTTTGTCAAACACCAAGCTGTCGCCACCACTGCCCGCCACCAAAATGTCGGAGCCTAGGCCGCCATCAAGGGTCATGACACCACCCGTGGCGGCATCGCTGATGCTCGACAGCGCAGAGCTGGAGGTCAGGTTGGTGGCAAATTTACCGTCCGCGGTGAAGGCGATGCCGCCCACCGTGATCTTGGCGGCTGCCGTGGTCGTGCCCTGAGACACGATGACCAAAGTCGGGTTGGCCGCCAAGTCGGTGAGTTGTGCCACGTCCGCAATAAAGCGCACGCCGCCCACCAAAACAGTGCTGCGTCCCGATTTGCCATACATCACGTCGTCGCCCGAACCGCCTATGACGGCTTCGAGGTTGAGCAAGGTGTCTGTGCCACCTTGGCCATCGCTGGCGCGACCAGCGGCCACACCGCGTTGAATTTCTTGGCTGAAGTTGACCACCACCGCTTCGGTTTGGCCGCTGTAGTCCAAGGTGTCGTTGTCGGCGCCACCGTCGAGGGTGTCATTGCCCGAGCCGCCACGCAAGGTGTCGTTGCCGGCTTCGCCCAACAGGCTGTCGTGGCCTAAGCCGCCTTCTAACCCGTCGTTGCCAGCGCCGGCTTGCACAGTGTCAGCGCCAGAGCCTGCATCCACTGTGTCGTTGCCGTCGCCAGCCACGATCAGGTCTGCGCCCGCATGGGTGAAGATGCGGCTGGCTTTGCTGCCGTCGTACACCACATCGTTGCCCGAGCCGGTCATGAGATGTTCAATGCTGGTCAGGGTGTCCACGTCACCAAAGCCGTCCACTGCAGTGCCCGCAGCCACTGTGATGCCACGCACCGTGAATTGGCTGGCGCTTTGGTTGACATAGACGTTGCCGGTTTGGGTGGCAAAGTTCAAGGTGTCGACACCATCGCTGCCGTCCAAGGTTTCGTTGCCAAGGGATTGGTACAGATGGTCGTTACCACCTTGGCCAGCCACGGTTTCGTTGGCCATGGTGTAAGGCGTGGTGTAGGGCTCAACAGCAGCGCCACCGCCGATATACGCACCCGCATAGCTCGGCGCTGTAGCGTCCAACACCACCTCGATGTTGCTGCTGATCAAGACCACCGCTTTGAGCGTGGTGCTGTCGTAAATTTCAGCGGCTTTGTAGTTCACGCCATTGAGGCTGACATTGCGCGCTTGCTGCCACACCACGGTGCCGCCCAGCAACAAGGTGTCGCCCGCATCGCCATGGATGGTCAAGGTGTTGAGCGTTGTGCCATTGAGCGTCATCGCATTGAGCGTGGCTGAACCCAAGCGCATCCACTGTGCGCCGTTGCCACGCAGATCGATCACTTCGATTTTGCTCACCACGGTGCTGTTGAAGAGGTCACGCACTTCGTCGGCCACGAGCAAGGTGTCGTAGCCATCGCCGCCATCGATCTGGTCGTTGGCGTCGTATACCAACACGTCATCGCCCGCTTCACCTTTGAGAATGTCGCTGCCTGCGCCGCCATTCAACGTGTCTGCGCCCTCGCCGCCCCACAACGAGTCTGCGCCATCGCCACCCAAGAGGGTGTCGTTGCCATCAGAGCCGTACAGCGTGTCATTGCCCGTGCCGCCGTCAAGCCAATCATTGCCTGAACCGACGATAGACACTGTGCTGAGGCCGCCGTACAAGGTATCGGTGCCCGTGCCGCCTTGCAACACGTCGTTGCCACTGGCACCTTGTAAGGTGTCGGCACCCGATTCGCCCGACAACACGTCGGCCCAGTTTTGGCCGCCGGCTGTGGCATCGTAGTTGGCGCTGTCGCCCAAGACCGAGTCGTCGCCTGCACCTGCCAACACCGTATCAGCGCCAACCCCACCGCGCACGGTGTCGTTGCCAGAGCCGGTAAGGAAGGTGTCGGCATTGTTGCCACCCACCATCAGGTCGTTGCCATTGCCAGCTTGCACTGGCTCCAGCGAATTCAAGCTGGTGACCGTGCGTGCCACATCGATCGCTGTCGATGCCTGTACCGTGTCTGTGCCGTTCGCACCCAACAGGGTGTCGCTGGACAGGTTGACGCTGACCGCATTGGTGGCTTGCGCAAAGTCAATGGTCGCGCCTTGGAATGGAATGACCCAGTCGACCAAGTCCACGGTCACATCCGATTGCACCTTGACGTAAATACCTTCAAGGGCGTAACGCACCCACGTCACACCGCTTTGGGTGACGGTTTCCATCACGGCCCAGGGGCCTTCGAGGGTGACCGAGCTTTGGTTGCTGCCTTTGATGGTGAATTCGGTGAAGGTGCCGTACGCGGTGGTCATCTGACGTTCCAGCAACAACACCACTTCGCGGTAGTTCAGGGTCAGGTGGTTTTCACCGTCGCCAGTGAGATCGATGGTTTCAAAGCTGCGCAAGCTAGAGCCGGCAAAGCCCGTCATGTCCAAGTCCATGCCGTGGCCCTTGAGCTGCAAGGTGTCAGTGCCCGTGCCGCCATCGATCAAGATGAAGTCGAGCTTGGAGATAGACAACACATCGTTGCCACCACCACCACGAATAATGTCTGCGCCACCCAAGCTGTGGATGGTGTCGTTGCCAGCACCGCCCGCCAGTCGGTTGGCGTTGAAGTCACCAATCAGCAAATCGTTGCCCGAGGTGCCCGACTGCATGAGCGAGTCGGTGAAGTCGCCACCGTTGATGATGAAGGCTTCGCCTGAGCTGTAGCCATCACGCTGGTTGGTGGGCATGCCCGACAAGATGTCGACGAAACCATCGTTGTTGAAGTCACCTGTCGCCACCGAGAAACCATACTGGTCTTGCGGCAGACCACCGGTGATGATCAAACCGTCATCGCCCAGGTTGTCCACACTCATCATGGGGGCCCAATCGGCTCGGTCTTTACCGTAGACCACAAACACCGCACCACTGTCAGAGTCAGCTGTGTCGCTGGCGGTGTTGTCGCCCACCACGGGGTTTTGACCGCCTGAGGTGAGGATCAGGTCGTTGTAGCCGTCGTGGTTCAAGTCACCAAACTCGGTGGCACGAATCAGCTGGTTAATCGCCGTGCCGTAGAACGCCACCACGCGACCTGCAATTTCAAGCTGGTCGAGGGTCGTCAGGTCCGTCCATTGCCCTGCTTGGCCAAAGACCAAATAGAACATGCCCTTAGCCACATGGTCCACGCCCGCCAAATTCGGATCATCTGGAATGGAAGCGTCGTACACATAGTTGGACGAGCCAAAGATGTAGTCCATCACACCGTCGCCGTCCACGTCACCCGCCGCCTCGACTTGCATGCCGGCCATTTGGCCTGCCCAATTTCCTGCGTTGTAGTCGAAGTCTGGGCTTTGTGGGTTCGTGCCCAGCTGGTAGCCAGGGTCAATTTGCGCGGCAGCTTCAGTCGTAAAGAAGAACGGCGAGTTGATGTTGCCCATGTTGGTGGCGCTGAAGGCCACATTGGATTCAGCGCCCTTGATGGCACCAGCGTCCACCGTGATGTAGTAGTCGGCTGCACGATCTAGCGCCAAGCCTGGGTTCAAGATGACCTTGTTGCCGCTGAAGGTGACCGTACCCCCATAGTTGCCCACCGCCGTGTTGGTGGTCGCATTGATCGTAAAGGTTTCAAACAAGGTACCAGTGCCGTCTTGTTTGAGGAACAACTTCAGCGTGGTGTTGTCGGTGCCCGCCTTCATGTTTTCGCAGAAGGTCAACACCAAGTTGTCGTTCAAGCCTACCGTGGTGGCGTTGTCCACCGCGTTACCCCCCGCCACCGTGATGAGGTTGGTGTAGGTGCTGAAGTAAATCGAACTGTTGGGCGTGCTCAAGCCTGTGGCCACATTGCCATTGAGGTCCATCACGGGTTGCAGCACCACGGACTGTGCGTTGGTGTAGGGCTGCAAGATCACCTCGTAGCTGCTGCCATAGGCCAGGGCCGCTTCGGGGTTGATGGTGATGTTTTTGTTGTCCAGCGTCAGCACGCCTGTGCCGTTGACCCATCCACCTGCGCCACTGTTGGCGGTCGCGCTCCAGTGCTGACCTGTGATGGTGTAGCTGCCATCGGCTTGTGCGACGGCGGTGCTGACATCAAAACGCTCCACCACTTTGGTGTTGTCCAAGGTGTTATTGCCAGCGGTGACGTTGGCCACGGTGTTGAGCGCGTTGCCTTTGACCTGCAACAAGATAAAACCACCTGTGCCGAGCTTGAGGGTTTCTGGTGAAACAAAGGTCACATCACGCGTGACTGAAACGCTGGTTTGCGTGTTGTAGAAACTCGCGCCCAAGCTGGTGGGCGAATAGCCCACGCCTGTGGAGTTCCAGTTGTACAAGTTTGGCGCAACCGTGTCTGTCGTGGTGACAAACGTGGTTGATTTGGGCAAAAAGTTGCCCTGTGCATCAACGGCGCCAATTTGGTTGCCCGCTGCGTCTTGCAACTCGTCCAACACGATGCGGTATTGCGTGCTGGCTTTGAAGGTTGTGCCCAAACTCAGCGTCAAGCTGTTGTAGTTGGTGACGGTGTTGGTCTGCGAGGAAATCACGCCACCTTGGTCACTCAGGCCTGTTTGCAAATCAAACGATTCGGTGGTGACAAAGCTCTTCGTGCTTTGTGTGACGGCGATCACAACAGGCGTGGTGCCATTGCCCGCATCCGTCAAATCTGTCACATCATCACCAAAGGCCTTGGTGCTGGTGAAGGTGACGGTGACAGACGCCGGTGTGGCTCCCACTGCTGGATGGTTGACCACGGTGCCAGTGGTGTAACCCGACAGCGTGCCAGAAGTTTCTTGGTTCGCAACGCCGACCGCGCCATTTGCCAAACTGGCAAACGCGGCCGCAACTTCGGCGGCTGTTGAACCGCCGGAGGGTGCCGTGTAGGTGAAGCCAGCCAAGGTGACTTTTTTACCTTGACCCAAATCTTGGAAGGTGACGGTGGCCGTCTCAGGTGTGAAGCTGGTTTGTTGTTGCAGCAGCACATGGCCATAAGGCTTGACGGCTTCGCTCAGCGTGATGTTGAGGTTGAAGGCTGTTGCATCGTTGTCGCTGCTGTACGCCGATTGAATAGGTGCCGTGGGCACATAGCCAATTTGCGTGGCATCCAACCAATAATCTGAACGGCTGACCGAGGGGTAAATGTTGTTTTGAGTACCGTAGTCGTAGTTGGTGCCAGTCCAGTAGTAATCACCGTAATGGTCATAGGCATACACCGTGAAACTCCAGCCCGTTTGAGTAGGGGCCACCGCATCCGTGGCAGGTGCTGCCGCGGTGGTGAAGTTGATCGCTGTGGTGCTGTCGATGCCCGCAAAGTAATTGCCAGACAAGTCTTTGAACGCCAAGGGGTCGACCTTGAGGTAGTAACCGGTATTGCCCGACAGGTTCTTGAATGGGTTGATGTCAATTTGTGCGCCACTCAAGTACATGGTGCCGCCACTGCTGCCCTGCCCTGTGAAGACGTCAAACTTTTCAACCAAGGTGCCATCAGATTTGTAGAGCAACACATAAGCTTGCGCCGCACGCGAAGCGCCTGCGGTCACAACTTCGTCAAATCGCATGACCAAGTTGTTCAGCGTCGAGACGCCAGTTTGGTTGTCTTTGGGGTTGACCGACTGACCTGTGACACTGTCCGTGTTGTAAAGCACGGGGGCAAAGCTGTCGTTGTTGTGATACACCACGGTGGTGTTAGCCGCCCAGCCTTCGTCTTTGCCGAAGACCACAAAGCTGGCACCGCTGTAGTCGGTCACGCCATTGAGGATCACACCTGACAAAGTGGGGCCACCAATGACAAAGTCATCAAAGCCATCCGAGTTGATGTCACCCACTTTGGCAATGTCTGCGCCAATGTTGGTTTTGTTGGTGCTGTCGGAGAGGAAGTTGACCCCTCGGCTGCCCATGCTGGCGAGGTTCAGGTTGGCGGCGTCTGCGCCACCAAACACCAAGCTGACCTTGCCATAGCCGGCAAAGCTGTTGCCGATGGCAAAGTCTTGGTAGCCGTCACCGTTGACGTCGCCCACGCCTTGAAGCGTGAGTTTGCTCAGGCTGTTTTCCAAGGTGTTGTAGTTGCTCGAAGCCAAGCTACTGGCATTCACCGTGAAGCCATTGCTGCTGCTGGTCACAAAGTTGGCCAGGTTGATGTCGCTCCAGCTGCTTCGGCCAAAAATGACCTTCACTTCGTTGCCAGCCGTGTTCACGGCCATGTCATCCCAGCCGTCGCCGTTGATGTCGCCAATGCCCGTTAAACCGTATTCGTAGGTGGCATAGGTGCTAGGGGCACCGTTGTTGAGGAGGTAGTCATTGCCACCCGCTTCGAGGTTGGTGGCGTTGTTCAGAGCTACCAAACTGCCCGAGTCAATGCCCGAAATCTTGATGCCCTTGCTGCCAATGTTGGTCAGATCGATTTGACCTGCCAGCTCGGCATAGCCAAACACCAAATAAGCGGCACCCGCGGTGTTGACGATCACGTCGTCTAAGCCGTCTTTGTTGACATCGCCCGCGTTGTCGACCTTCCAACCCGCATAGGCATCAATGCCTTTGCTGACCAAATAGGTGCCATCGTTGTAGGCCACCGAGAAGGTGCTCATTTGTGGCGTGGGTGGGTTGTCAATCACCACATTGGTGATGGCCTTGGTGTAGTACACCTTGACGACTTCACCAGTCCCGGTGACGGACATGACTTGCGCGTAAGTCTCACCGTTGTAGCTCACATCCGAAGACATGCTCCACTGACCGTAAAGCATCAAGGAGTCCAACGAGGTGCCTTTGACCACCAACAAGTTGTCGGCATCGGTCATGGTGGCCAGTTTTTCTGGTGTCAGGATCAGCTTGTTGCCTGCGGCATTGGTGGTGAGGTCAAACACCTCCACATTGGTCAAACCTGTAGGCGGTAACAACGAGGTGTTGACATCGCCTGCAAATGCAAACTTGATGGTGTCGTTGCCTCGACCTGCGTCGATCGCCGAGTAGCTCATGTCATGCACGGTGATGATGTCGTCACCATCGCCCGTCATCGCGCCGTTGGCTTTGCCGTCAGGGTCAGTGGCCGCACCCCAAACGTCGATCACATCGGCACCTGGGCCATAAATGTTGACCGTACCACCCAGTTCGTTGGTGATTTTCAGTTGCACTTCGTCAGCGACCGAAATGAAGGCATCGCCTTTTTGCAGCACTTTGTAAATGGCGCCTGTGGCATCAGAGTCCACACCGCTGTAGGCCCAACCGCCATACAAGGACAGTTGGTCGGCTGCGGTACCTTTGACGGTGATGCGACCCGTGTCTGAGAGTGCGAGTACGGCGTTTTCGTCGAGCTTGACGGCTTGGCCGCCAGCCGCAGAGAGGTCAATGACTTCGAAGCCTTTGACTTGCGTGCCTGCACGCGTGGTCAAGTCGGCAATGGGGGCACCGCTGGCAAGGCCATTGGTGGTGTAGGTGTTGATCAGCAAGGTGTCGTCACCTGTGCCGCCAAACACATGCCAGTCGGCCACGTCGTAGCTCACCACGTCGTTGCCTGCACCGGCTTCGATCAGGTCGGCGCCGGTGCCGCCTGTGAGGGTGTCGTTGCCATCACCAGACTTGATGACATCGCTGCCGCTGGTAGATGGGGTGGTGTCTGCACCCGATGTGCCTTGCGTCACCGTCTGGACCGTGGCCCCAGTCGTGACCTTGACTTTGAGTGTGGTCGCGCTACCACCGCTGGGCGTGTAGCTGATGGTGTATTCGTCGTAGCCTGCACTCGCCGGGTTGACGGAGCGACCCCAGTTGGCATAGCCATCAAGGAAGATGCGATCGGTCGAATCGATGTCCAAGGTCAGCGTGTGGTCTGCGTTGCCCATGGCATAAAGACTAGCGGGGCTGATGACCACCATGTCGGCTTGGCCATTGGTGAGGTCAAATTTTTCGATGCTCTTGAGCGTGGGGTGCAATGCGCCGTTGACGGGGCGTCCAGGCTCCATCAAGTCCAGTAGAGACGGACCACTGGCGTTGAGGTCCAACACATCATTGCCCAAACCACCCGCGAGGGTGATGTCTTTGGCGTCGTAGATGATCGTGTCATCGCCTGCACCGGCATCGACCAGGTCTGCACCCGCGCCGCCGTTGATCGTCTCGTTGCGTGGCGCATTGGGGTAGCCGCGAATGTCTTCAGAGCCCGTGCCACCCGTGATGCCCAAATGAATGCCATCGCCAATGATTTGCTCGCCTTTGACCACTTGCAAAGCCAACAACACGGTCACGGGTGTGCCGTCGCTGGCGAAGTTGGTGTATTTGTTGTACGTGATACCCAGCACTTGCTCAGAGCCGCGGGCCATCCAGCCGTCACCCGCCAAGCGGGCCACATCACCGGCGTTGCCTGACACGATCAAGGTATTGGTCGAGTCAGACATGTCACGCACCTGATCAGCGCCCACCACCAAGGTGTTGTCGCCCGTGCCTGTGATGTCCCAGGTCTCAATGCCATTGAGGGATGGGCCTTGTGGCCCTGCCACCACGGGCGTGATGGGGATAGATCCAGTAACCGACAAGTTGGTGATGTAAGCCGTGGGGGACACACTGGTGAAGATCACCGTGTTGCCCACCACCGAGGCGCCAGCGGTGTAACCGCTGATCGTGAGGCCAGCAAAAAAGGCTGCCACCTGTGCCGCCGTTGCGCCACCGCTTTGTGCGGTGTAGGTCATGCCACCCACCACCACAGTTTGACCCGCGGTCATGTCTGCAAAGGTAATGGCTGTGGTTTCAGCTTTGCTGGCTGTACCTGGGGTGTTGACCACCACCACGCCAGTGCTGGAAGCACCCGCTGTGAGGTTGAGCACAGGCGCTGTGCCCCCCAAAGGCAGGTCTGTCACATCAGCGTTGGCCGTACTGCTGGTGAAGACCACCGTGTTGCCTTGGGCAGCACCGCTGGCAAAGCCGGCGAGTGTGCCGCTGAGCGGTGCAGTGGTGCCTGCGTAGTTGGCGGCATGGCTGGCAAATGCAGTCGCGACCTGTTCGCCTGTGGCACCACCCACAGGGGCGGTGTAAATCAAACCACCCAAGCTCAGGGTTTCGCCCTCTTTCATAGCCACAAAGGTGACCGTGGTGGTTTCAGTTGTGGCTGGGGACGCAGATCCGGGGCTGGTGACCACCAAGTGCCCTGTCGAGCTTGACAAGTCCACGGTCACACCGCCGCCGGCCACTTTGACCGTGTCGTTTTCGTTGTCTAAACCGCCCAAGATGCCGCCGGTGTAGCTGGTGTCTTCCAAGTCGTAGACGAACACATCTTCGCCACGGCCACCAATCATCACGTCTGAGCCTTCGCCACCATTGAGCACGTCGCTGCCCATGCGGCCATCTAAGATTTGGTTGCCTGCACCGGCGGTGAGCAAGTCTCGACCATCGGTACCGGTGTAGTTCACGACCACGCCTTGTTGAATTTTCAAAGTGGCATCGTTGAGTCGGTAGACAACATAGGTGACCGGTGGGTTCACGCTGCTGTCGACAACGGTTTCACCCTGGACCCACTCACCAATCACGTTGGCTGTATCGCCCAAACCGCCTTGAATCACGGCGGTGCGATCAACGTTCATGGCTGCCACATCGGCATCAGTCAGTGTGACCGAGTAGTTGCCGCTGCTGGTGCCCAAGTCGATGGCTTCGATGTTGCGCACGCGGTCGTTGGCCACGGCGGTCAAGTCAATATTGCCTGTGGCTTTGAGGGCATCGATGCCGTCGCCGCCATCGATCAAGAGGTCGTTGACGTCAAAAATCAAGGCGTCTGTACCCGCGCCACCTTTGAGAATGTCCTCACCGGCACCACCATCCAAGGTGTTGCTGCCTGAGTCGCCTCGCACGAGCTGAGTGCCTGCAGCTGGTGTATTGGCGTTGCCATTGTTGACGGCCACCACTTGCACCACATCGGCAGCTTGGTCAACACGCAACACCACGTTTGGATCGGTTGCGCTGGTGTAAAGGTCGTAGGTCACGCCGCCCACCACGGTGGTGGCGGGTGTGCTGGGCACCAAGGTGCTGTCGATGAACACGGTATCGCTCATGACCAAGGTGTTGGGGGCTGTGCCGCCAATGGTGAGGTCAGCCACATCACCTGTTGAGGTGGTGCTGGAGAACACCAGCGTGTTGCCCACGGCTGTCCCCACGCTAAAGCCTGTGGGGGCATGGGTGGCAAAGTAACTCGTCACAGCAGCAGCGGTCGCGCCGCCTGCGGGTGCGGTGTAGGTGACGTCGCCCAAGGTGACGGTTTGCCCCTCAGCCACGCTGGTGAAATTGACTGTGGTGTTTTCTCGGGTCGTGGCTGTGCCATCACGGGTCACCACGACCATGCCAGTTTGGGTGGCATCGGCGGTGCGTGCATCGCTCTTAGATGTGCCCGCCACGCTGAGGTTGGTGACGTCGGTGTTGGCCGTTGCATTGGTGAAGACCACGGTGTTAGGACCTGCCAGCGTGGATGAGAAACCACTCAGGGTGCCTGCGGTGTTGCTGGCAGCGCTGGAAGCACCCGCAGCAAGGCCTGCAAACGCCGCAGCCACGGTGGCACCTGTGGCGCCGCCGACAGGTGCGGTGTAGGTGATGCCACCCAGTGTCAAGGTTTGACCGGCCGCCATGTCGGCAAAGGTCACCGAGGTGCGTTCGGTGGTAGACGCTGTGCCGGGGGTGGTGACGATGAGGTGTTCTTCAGCCGCATCGATCGTGACCACATCTGACGTGTTGGACATGAGCCCAACACTGGTGGCGCTGAAGGCCATGAAGTTGGTGCCACCGCCAGAAATGTCGATGTTCTCCATGTTGCGAATGTCTGGGCGGTTGCTGCTGTCGACCATGTCTAACACTTGGTTGGTCGCGGTGGTCGCAAACGTCAAGGTGTCATCGCCGGTGTTGCCATCGACCATGGCATCGGTGGGGTTGTAGGTGCGCTGATCAGGGCCCGTGGTACCCACATAAGAGATGGACAACGCCACGCCCGGGGCCAACAAAACTGTGGCCGTGCTGTCAGTGGCTGCGTCATACAAGGTGTAGCGGCTGTACTGAACGGCAGAGCCACCGTCATAAATGACCGGCTGTGCGGTGGCGGCAATCCAGTTGCCAGCAAGGGCTACCGTGTCACCCACACCGCCGTGAATTTTGAGCACGTTGGTGGTGTCCGACAGGTCAAACACATTGGCCGATGTCAGCACCAAATGCTGTGCATCGTGGCCTGTGAGGTCGATTTCCTCAATGCCAGACAAGGCGGTGGTGAGCGTGTCAAAGTTGACGGTCGCATTGGGGGTTTGGATGGCCAAGATGTCGTTGTTACCACCACCGGCATCAACGACGGCGTCGGTCGCATCAAACAAGACCCAATCGTTGCCGTCACCCGCCAAGATGGTGTCAGAGCCAGCGCCACCGATGATGCTGTTGCTCAGCGATGAGCCGGTGATGAGGTCGCGCCCTGCACTGCCTGTGACGTTCTCGATGTTGCTGAGCGTGTCTGCGCCCGTCTGGTTGCTACTGGCTGTGCCCGTGGCCAAATTGATGGTGCTGCTGGGCAACGAGGTGTTAGGTGCTGTGCCTTCGATTTTCAAATCGGCCACATCACCTTGCGCCATGGTGCTGGTGAACACCACGTTGCCGCCCTCCGCGCTGCTGACCGTGAAGCCAACGGGTGCGTGGGTACTGAAATAAGTGGCCACCGTGGCGGCCGAAGCGCCACCCACGGGTGCGGTGTAGGTCACGCCGCCGAGTGTGACGGTTTGGTTGGCCGTCAAGTCGGCAAATGTGATGGCCGTGTTTTCGGCCGTGTTGGCTGTGCCATCGCGAGTGACAGCAACAAGCCCGGTTTGCACGGGGTCAATAGTTTGCACATCGCTGCTGAGCGTGCCGCCTACCGTGAGGTTGGCCACATTGCTGTTGGCCGTGGCACTGGTGAACACCACCGTGGTGGGCCCCACCAAGACCGATGAGAAGCCTGCCAAGTTGCCGCTGGCATTGCCAGACGGACTGGTGCCATTGGCGGCAATCCCCGCAAACGCAGCGGCCACTGCCGCCGCCGAAACGTTGCTCGGTGCGGTGTAGGTGATGCCACCCAAGATCACGGTCTCGCCAGCCAACATGTCGGTGAAGGTGACGGTGGTGCGTTCAGTGGTGGTGGCTGAGCCAGGTGTCGTGACCACCACAGGACTCATGCGCACGGCGCTGAAGTCCAGTGTGTCAATGCCGTTGCCACCCTCGAGGGTGTCGTTGCCTGCATCGGCAAACAAGGCGTCGTTGCCAATGCCAGCGTCGATGTTGTCGTTGCCAGCGCCGCCAGCAAGGGTGTCGTCGCCTGCGCCGCCGAGCAAGGTGTCGCTGCCATCGCCGCCCGACACGGAATCGGTGCCATCGCCAGCGTCGACCGAGTCGTCGCCGCTGCCGGCCAGCACGGTATCTGCGCCTGCGCCGCCCAGCACTTGATCATCGCCATCGCCAGCGATGACCGAGTCGTTGCCGTCGCCACCGTCAATGACATCATTGCCAGATGCAGACGGATTGGTGGCGTCGCCGCCGTAAATCACGTCGTTGCCGGTGCCTGCCAAGATGGTGTCGTTGCCGCCGCCACCGGCCATGGTGTCGTCGCCGGTGCCTGCATCGAGGTTGTCGTTGCCAAGGCCCGCACTGAATTGGTCGCTGCCGCCGTTGCCGCGGTATTCGTCGTCACCGGCCGTACCCGCTTGCACATCGGCGCTTTCGCCCGAGGTGATGAGCAAACCGGGGGTGATGGTTTTGGTGACATCCGTCGTGCTGTAAGGCACGTACACCTTCAACGGCTCAGCCGTTGGGTTGGGGTTGCCCGCTGTCGCCAGCGGTGTGTAGGCGCTGGACTCGTACACGGCGTAGGTCACGCCGTTGATGCTTTGCAGAACTGGCGCTTGGTTGTTGTCTTCCACGCGTGTCCACCCACCCACCAAACGCACGCCATCATTGGACGAGCCTTGGATGATGATGGCGTTTTGTTCAGACGTCGACAGCTGTGTGACCGGCACGCCAGAGGCGCTGACGCTCAGGTCAGTGACATCGGACGAGGCGGTGCTGCTGGTCAAGACCAAGGTGCCGTCTTGTGCTGCACCTGCGCTAAAGCCAGTGGGTGCGTTCGCTGCGAAATACGCAGCCACGGTAGCAGCCGTCACGTTGGACGGCGCGGTGTAGGTGACGTTGCCCAAGGTCACGGTTTGACCGGAGGCCAAATCGGTGAAGTTGATGGTGCTGGTTTCGGGGCTGGTCAGCGTGCCATTGCGAGTTTGCACTTGCAAGGTTTGGCCTTGCGGGCTGGCCGCGATGACGGTGCTGTTGGCAGTGCCTGCCATCGTGAGGTTGGTGACATCGCCCGTGGCGGTGTTGCTGGTGAACACCACGGTACTGCCCTGAGCTGTACTTGGGGTGAAACCCGTGATGGTGGTGGACGCGGCAAAGAAGCTGGCCACAGTGGCAGCAGTGGCACCGCCTGCAGGCGCGGTGTAGGTCACACCACCCACGGTCATGGTTTGGCCGACGGTCAGCGCACCAAAGGTGATGGTGGTGGTTTCTGCCGTGCTCGCAGTGCCAGCTGAGTTGACAGCAATCGCACCGAGGTTGGTCGTGCCCGCAGTCAAGTTCATCACGGCAGCGCTGCCTGAGATGGGCAAGTCCGTCACGTCGGTGTTGGCGGTGGCACTGGTGAAGACCACCGTGTTGCCGACAGCTGCAGCGCTGGCAAAGCCAGACAGTGCGCCACTCAATGGCGCGGTGCTGCTCGAGAAGTTATTGGACAGGTTGGTGAATGCCAAAGCCACATCAGCGCCCGTGGCTCCGCCTGCAGGGGCGGTGTAAGTCAAGCCCGCAATGGTGAGTGTTTCGCCCGCTTTCATGGCCACAAAGGTGACGGCGGTGGTTTCGGTTTGGCTGGCCGATCCAGGGGTGTTGACGATCAGGTGACCGCTGCCGCTGGTTTGCGTCAAATCGCTGACGCTGTCGGTCGAGGTAGCGCCAGTGACCGTGAGGGTGCTGCCCTCCACCAAGCCTGTGGCAAAGCCTGCAAAGGTGCCTGTGTAGGTGCCGGTGGACGTACCGGGGCCCGTGGTGGCACCGTTTTGCAAGTTTGAAAAAGCGGTGGCCAACTGCGTGGCTGTGGTGGCGACATCAGCGATGTACGTGAGGCCGGCCAGTGTGAAGGTTTGGCCCGCAGCCAAGTTGGGGAATGTGACCTCAGAGCTGCCGCGCGTGAGCGCGAACACGTCTGCCTCAGACAGTTTGACGGACTGGTTGCCCGCGGATGACAAGTCGAGGACTTCAAAGCCAGAGAACGTGCTGTCTTGCACCAAAGTCAAATCGACCAAGGTGTTTTGAGCGTCAATGACCAAGGCGTCGTTGGCGCCTGCGCCACCGCGCACTTTGGCGTCGTTTTCGTCGTAGATGACACGGTCATTGCCAGCGCCTGCATCGATCACGTCGCCGCCGCCTGAGCCATCCAACACGTTGTCGCCGGCACTGCCCACCAAGGTGTCGCCGCTGCCCGAGCCAATCAGGTTTTCGACGTTGGAGATGGTGTCTGTGCCATCGCCTTTGGACGTACCACCGCTGATGCTGCCCAAGCTCGATGAGACTTGACGGGTGCCGAGGTTGACAGCCATTGGGCCTGCGAGTTCACGCAAGTCCAGCAGGTCAATGCCATCACCGCCGTCGATGGTGTCGGCGTCAGCGCCGGCACCACCTTTGAGCGTGTCAGCGCCAAGGCCACCAAACAAAGAGTCGGCACCATCGCCACCCGAGATGATGTTGGCTGCAATGTCGCCAGCCAAGGTGTCACCGGCGGAGCCACCGACCAAGTTTTCAATACCAGAAAGCTGATCGATGCCAGTGCTGCCAGGAGCCGAAGCCACGCCCGCACCACTGACCAAACTGACGGTGACCGCCGTGGTTGCATCAGAGAAGTCAGCAGTGTCGTTGATGCCGTCTCCGCCCACCAAGTTGTCGTTGCCTGTGCCACCACGCAGCCAGTCGTCATCGACGCCACCCAGCAACACGTCGTCGCCTGCGCCACCCACCAAAGTATCTTGACCGGTGTCACCCGTCAACACGTCATTGCCTGCACCGCCGTCGATGTAATCGAGGCCATCGTTACCCGCCAAGAAGTTGTTGTCGGCGTTGCCGGTCACGCTGTCGCTACCCGCACCACCTGCCACGTATTCAAAACTAGACAGTGTGTCTGTACCGCCCGTGCCATCTGAGGCCGTATTGGTACTGAGGTTGACCACCACACCCTGTGTGGAGGTGTTGGTGGAGTAGTCCAAGGTGTCAATGCCTGCGCCGCCCGTGAGCGTGTCGCTGCCTGCACCACCCGTGATGGTGTCTGCCCCCTCGCCGCCCAAAATGATGTTGGCTTCCGCCGAGCCCACGACCGCGTCATTGCCTGAACCTGCGGTGATGTTTTCAATGCCCGTCAGCACATCGGTGCCCAAGCCGCCTGCAGACGTGTCCACGCTGCTGCCGGTGCCTAAGTTGATGGTGAGATTGCCTGTGGCTGCTGAGTAATCGGCCAAGTCAATGCCATCGCCCCCCGCCAAGGTGTCGTTGCCCGTGCCGCCTACCAACACGTCTGGGCCTTCGCCGCCATCGAGTGCGTCGTTGCCGCTGCCACCGATCAAGGTGTCTTGGCCACCGCCACCTGAGATGTTGTCGTTGCCCGCACCGCCTTCGATGTTGTTCCATTCTTGGTTGCCAACAATGGTGTCTGAGCCTTGTCCGCCAAGGATGTTTTCAAAACCAGAAATGGCATCGCTGCCTTGACTACCGCTGACGGACGATGCGGTGGGGTCCACCGCACTGCCCATGGTGCCGCCTGAGCCAAGGTCAATGACCATGTTGCCAGTGGCTGCGGAGTAGTCCAAGGTGTCAGTACCAACACCACCCAAGATGGTGTCGTTGCCAGCGGTGCCCAGCACGGTGTCATTGCCGCCGCCGGCGTTGATCGAATCTGCACTGGCACTGCCGCTGACCAAATCGCCCGAAGAAGTACCTTCAAGCACGCCGCTGCCGGTGATGCGTTTGACCACCTGAATGTCAGGGTTGACCTTGGCCGTGTAGGTGACGTTGGGTGTGACCGTGGTGTCAATGATGTTGTACTGAATCAGGTTGTCAGCATCCACTTGGGAGCTCTTGATCCACGAGCCTGAGAGCACCAAGGTGTCTAAGTCTTCGCCTTCAATCACCACGCCAGTGGTCAAGCCACCGGTGCGCTTGAAAGCATCGAGGGTCAAGACGAGGCTGTTTGCACCCTCGCCTGCCATGCTGACAACGTCAATGCTGTTGAAGACAGGACCGGTCGAAAGATCGACTTCTGCTTGCTTGGCCACCAGCAAGGTGTCGGTGCCTGAACCGCCGCTGACGGAGAGGTCGTTGGCGTCATAAATGAGGGTGTCGGCATTGTCACCACCGTCAAGGATGTCAGCACCTTCTCCGCCATCCAACATGTCGGCACCGGTACCGCCCAATAAGCTGTCAGAGCCAGCGCCACCCATCAAGGTGTCTGCATCTGCGCCACCGCTGAGGGTGTCGTCGCCTTCTCCGCCTGACAATGAGTCGTTGCCGGCACTGCCCAGCAAACTGTCAGAGCCAGTGCCACCCAGCAAGGTGTCTGCCTCTGCGCCGCCATCCACGATGTCGTCACCGCTGCCACCGTCGACCCAATCGCTCCCGGTGCCACCCAACACAGAATCGGAGCCAGAGCCACCCAACAAGGTGTCGGCACCTGCACCACCATCGAGGGTGTCAGAGCCATCGCCACCTGAGAGTTTGTTGGCGTTGGCGCTACCGATGAGGTAATCGCTCTTGGTACTGCCAGAGAGGTTTTCAATTTGTGAGAGGCTGTCGGTTTCAATGGGGTTGGTCACCACCAAGTTGGTCACGTCGCCCGTGGCTGTGCTGCTGGTGAAGACCACGGTGTTGCCGCTTGCGGCGGCCGATGCGAAACCACTCAAGGTGCCCGTGGTGTTGGCTGCTGCGCTGGCGGTCCCGGCCGCAATGTCGGCAAACGCTGCGGCCACGGCTGAAGCTGTGGCACCACCTGCAGGTGCGGTGTAGGTCACACCACCCACGGTGATGGTTTGTCCTGCTGTCAGATCGACAAAGGTGACGCTGGTTGATTCTGCTGTGTTGGCTGTGCCAGCTGTGTTGACCACCTGCGCGGTACTGGCCAAAGTGAGGGCCGCGCCGCTGCTGACGCTGACGGTTTGGCCGTTGAATGTCGTGGGTGGTGTACCACCACCAAGGTTGACGATGATGCCGTTGCTGGCATCACCAAAGTCGGCTGTGTTGTTACCCGCACCACCAATGAGTGTGTCATTGCCTGCACCACCGCGCAGCACATCGTCACCCACACCACCATCGAGGGTGTCATTGCCTGCACCGCCAGAAATAAATTCATTGGCCGCAGCACCCGTGACCGAATCAGGCCCTGTCGTTGCCGCAATGCTTTGGAACAAGTTGACCCGTGTGTCGACCTTCAAAGTGACGGGGTAAGACGTGCTGGTGTTTGGATCGGTGTAGCTGCCGGTATAGGTTTGATAGGCCGTAGAACCCACCAACTCGGGGCTTCCGACAGAGGTCCATGTGCCAACCAAGACCAGGTTGTCTTCGCTGTCACCATTGATGGTGACGATGTCGGTGCTGGCTTGTCCCACATCCGCACGCGTGAATTGATGCACCGCCGCAGGATTGAGTGTGAGGGTGTTGCTGTCGTAGCCGCGCAAGTCGATGGCTTCAAAGCCGCTGAACGCACCGGTCAAGGCAGTCAAGTCAGCTGTGGCGTCGCGCACCGAAAGTGTGTCAACGCCTTGATTGCCACTGACGGTGGCGTCGTTGGCATCAAACACGAGTACATCGCTGCCATCACCACCGACCAGCACGTCACGCCCTGCCCCACCATCCAAAGTGTCAGAAGCGCTGGACGATGTCAACGTGTCACCCAGTCCATGGCCCTGCAGCGTCATGGCTGTGGCGGGGTCTGTGTTGTCAATGATTTCACCAATGACAGACACAACAGTGTCCACATAGAGCTTGGCTGTGCCGCTGGTGTAAATCTGATAGTTGCCTGTGCTGTCTAACGATGAATACGTCCAGTCATACAGCGGAGTGACTGAGTCACCTTGATTGCCCTCGATGGTCACCACGGGCGCAACTTGACCCGCCATTTGCTTGACGTTGTCCAAAGTCAAGGTCAGTCGGGTGTTGCTGTTGTTGTCTAAATCAAGCACTTCCACGCCAGCCAAGCTGCCGGGGGTCGTGGACAGGTTGATCACGGACGCACTCATGCGCACTGTGTCAATGCCTGTGCCTGCGTCAATACTGGCATTGGGGTTGTAGATGATTTGGTCGTTGCCTGCGCCGGTCAAAATAGTGTCTGCGCCCAGGCCACCATCAACGGTGTCTGAGCTGCCCACGGTGTCGTTGGCCAAATCGGTCACGATGATGTTGGACGCACTGCTGCCCACCACCGAGTCAGCGCCTTTGCCGGTGCTGACGTTTTGAATACCGACCAAGGTGTCAGTGCCCAGCTTGCCGCTGGCATCGCTGGCCAGGCCTGTGGCCAGGTTCACCGTCAAGTTGCCCGTAACTGCAATGGGCCCTGTGGCATCGATGGTTTGCGCGAGGTTCAACACATCGTCGCTGCTACCTGTGATGGTGTCGTTGCCAGGACCGCTTTGAATGGTTTCTGCAGTTGCAGGATCGCCTGTGAGCGTGTTGCCCACCGCAGGCATGAGGCTGTTGACCATCACGGTGGTGGTGCCGCTCTTGTAGGCCACATAACTCGGGTTGCCGCCTGTGCCGGTGACGTCAGCACTCGGATCTCGGTACCAAATGGGAGTCAAGGGGTCTAGGCTTGTGTTGGCCAAGGTCAGGATGTCGTTGGCACCGCCTTCGATGCTGACCACCGCATTGGCACCGCCCATCGCTTGCACAAACTCTTTGGTCAACACGACTTCGTTGGGGTCTTCGTCTTGTGCGAGGTTGAGCACTTCCATGTTGCTCACATGTGGCGTCACGCCGCGCAGGTCCAACGTGGCGGTCTTCACCACCAAGCTGTCCACACCCGTGCCACCATCGATGGTGTCGTTGGTGTCCATCACCACCTCATCGTCGCCAGTGCCTGCATCAATGCTGTCTGCACCTGCGCCACCGTCGATCACGTCGGTGCCTGCGCCTGCAATGACCGTGTCTGCGCCCGCGCCTGCGCTGATGGTGTCAGCACTGCCCACGGTGTCGTTGGCCAAATCGGTCACGATGATGTTGGACGCACTGCTGCCCACCACCGAGTCAGCGCCTTTGCCGGTGCTGACGTTTTGAATACCGACCAAGGTGTCGGTGCCCAGCAAGTTACCCGCTTGGGCACTGCCTTGCGTTTGCCCCTCAGGCAGGGTGACCACCACAGCGTCTGTGACTTCTTCTACGCCGTTCGCGCCAAGCTTGTGCGACAGATCCAAGACATCGGCGTCACTTCCGCTGATCGTGTCGTTGCCTGGACCACTTTGAATGGTGGCTGTTGTGGCTGGATCATCTGAAAATTCATTACCCGCCAGTTGCATCTGGCTGTTGACCAACACTGTGTTGGTGCCGCTCTTGTAGGCAACGTATTCAGGATTGCCATCGTTGTTGGTGTCCACATCGGCATTTGGATCGCGAAACCAAATGGGCGTCAACGGATCTTGGGCTGTGTTCGCCAAGTTCAAGATGTCATTGGCGCCACCATCAATGCTGACCACCGCATTGGCACCGCCCATCGCTTGCACAAATTCTTTGGTCAGCACCACTTGGTTGGCGCCTGTGTCTTGCGCGAGGTTGAGCGCTTCCATGTTACTGACTTGTGGCGTGGTACCCCTCAAGTCCAACATGGCGGTCTTCACCACCAAGCTGTCCACACCAACTCCACCGTCGATGACGTCGTTGATATCCATCACGACCTGATCATTGCCGATGCCCGCATCGATGGTGTCTGCGCCTACTCCACCGTCAATGACGTCCTCGCCCGCGCCTGCGCTGACGATGTCATTGCCTCCACCACCAAAGAACTCTTCGGAAGTGGCATTGCCAGTCATCGTGTCCGCGTCGGCTCCACTTTTCATCTCCTCTAAGTCGGTCAAGGTCAACTCAGTTTCGATCACTTCAGGAACGCAGTTGAGCAAATCAATAAGCTCTACTTTGACGGTGACGGCTTCGTTACGCGTTGTGTTGGGTTTGATGAGGCTCTTAAAACTGTATGAACCAAGTCCAGGCGTGACCACGTAACTCGGGTCAGCTAGGCTAATACGATCGTCAGCAATCAACTCGTTCCTGCTGTCGTAACAAGTAACCTTTGCGCCGAATTTGACAAACAAGCTCGTCGGTGAAGACAGCTTGACCGTGAAAACAATTTCTTTTTGGAGAGCTTCATCTGCGGTCGAGATGTCTGCTGAAATGCTGACCTTTGGAATCACGGGCGGCGTGATGTCATTGTTGATCTTGGGAGCTGCCACCGCAGGCGATCCGATCGGCGTAACCACTGCGCCAGATGTAGCGATGACAGAACTCGTCTGTTGCGCGGATGCCGCAATGGCAGATAAAGGATTGGCCTCCACAGAGGACGAAAGCGGTGCTGCTGAGTTATTACCCGTCAATGGGCTAAACGGACTGACGCCCGTGATCGCACCCACCACGGGCGACTGCGCATTGATAGTTTGTGTGGGTGCGACATCAGGCGCAGATGCCGTGGGCGTTGCAACCTGGGCTGGGGCTGCAACCTGGGGTGGTGAGGCAAGCGGAGCTGGTGCGGCGACAGCGGGCTGAGGCACTGGCGCTTGCCCAATGACGACAGGGGTAGTGCTCAGCTGCAACTGGCTTGGATTACCAGCGGCGTCAATCACGTTGGCACTGACGGCAGCAGCGGAATTTGTGCCTGAAGAGGCAAGCGTGCTGACTGCTGTTTTGCCCGTATTGGACTCGACCACCACATTCAGTCCAGTTTGTGGCACAGGCAGTTGTCCTGCTGGCGTGAACACCTGAACCTGAATCGACGTGTCTTTGGCTTGGTCTACAGACAACACGCCGCTGTCGACCTTCAAGTCGACTTGGAAAAACTTACCCGTGTCAGCAGCGATGACTTGGCCAGTGACGACAACACGTGTTCCGTCTCCAAGTAGCGCCGAACTACCGGCTTTCTCAGGCTGAGTGGCATCAATCAAAGCCAATTTGATCTTGGCGTTTTGATCCGTCGTGACGATATCGCCGATATAAATCGAATCGCCGAAATTCAGTTGAATGACGGTGCCATTGCGAATCACGGTGGCGGTGCCACTGACTTCGGCCACTTTAGCCACCAATGTGTCAGCCTTCGGCGTCGGCGTTGCACCTGCATCAGTTTGGACATCTGCGTCCTGTGGTGCCGCTTGTGCGAGCGTGACAACTTCGGCGCCCTTTTCGCCGTCGATCAATGTTTTTAACTGCGCCCACAGCTGTGGAAAATTTTGCTCAAGCGCAGCAATATTGGCATCGTCGAACCAGCCCTCAACTCTTTCGACATCACCGTTTGGATGGATCCGCAGCACATCCTGCCCATCGCGTACGAGTTGACAGCCCATTTCTTGCGATGCAATGAGAAAGTCCAACCCAAGGTTCCCACTGGCCACCACGTCAGATTTTTGGCCAAGCCACTGCGCAATCAGGTCTACCGTCAGATTTTTAATTTTATTGATGCGCATTTCGGAGTACTTTTAAGGGGGTCGATTCGGTTGATTCGTCACAAGCAACGAACTCTTTACAACCCTCCTAAATAGCAAGAGTCAAGCCAGCGAAGAATTGACACCCCAGACCGCTTCACAGCTCAATACTTAAGCCAAATATTTTTAGAAGTTACTGTCAATTTTTATTGGCACGCATCGTGCTTGTAGTGACGTATTCACTATTTTCAGGAGCAAAACATGGCAGTAAACCAACACCTCTCAGGCGCGAAATTGACCACCTTTAGCTTGGAAGAGCTAACCAAAGCCGCCGACATGCTTGAATCATCAGGCCGTTACGAAGAAGCTATTGATCTCTATCGCCAATGGCTCAATAGCAGCCATGACGAACGAAAACATGTCGCGTGGTTCAACTTCGGCTGGCTTTTGCAAAAGCAAAACCTGTTCAATGACGCGGCGAACGCCTATAACCAGCTAACCGACAATTACGCTAACTATTTGTCTGGCACAGCTACGCCCGCCTAATTAATTGAACCCATCACCACCCCCGCTCCGGTGGTTTTTGGGTTTCGCTTTTTGTTTACATAAGATTAATCGTATTTCTACAAAAAACGATAAAATATAGATTTTGATTGTTTACGGATAAAAAAACGGGGGAAGTAGTACCGTCAAAAAGCATAGAAATAGCAAGTTAGATACTTTTTGGGCAAAAAAAAAGGACTTAGATTTCTCTAAGTCCTTTTTAAGATTTTGGTGGGACCAGCGGGGGTCGAACCCACGACAAACGGATTAAAAGTCCGCTGCTCTACCAACTGAGCTATGGTCCCATCACGCTTGATATTCAACCTAAGTTTTGTACCCTGCGAAGCCTAAAAGTATAACGCATTTTTTAGTGTTTCTGCAATGGGCGTGAAGAAATTTGATCAAAAACCCATCCCGCTGCGCACTGCCCAAACGTGGCTGTAACACTCACCACCGAGCCATAGCCGCTGCAGTTCAAAGTGCCGTCACCTTGCCCCTCGTTTGAGATGTTGCAGCTCGCATCTGGCGGAGCCACAGCCTCGCGGCTAAAGACACACGCTATACCTATTTTTTTACCATCACGCGCAGCACCATGCTCGCGGCGCAGGTTGTAGCGAAGCTTGGCCAAGAGCGGATCGTGGCTGGTGTGGCACAAGTCGTCAACATCAACTTTGTGCGCATGCCGCTTGCCGCCTGCAGCCCCTACCGTGATGAACAGCACCTTTTGCTTCAACGCCCAAGCGGCCATGGCAGTTTTGGCTTTGATTTGGTCGCACGCATCAATGACGGCATCCACCTCTGCACCCTTCAAGATGCTGGGCCAGTTGTCGGGCTCCACAAAGTCTTCAATGCAAGTCACCACGCAGTCGGGGTTGATGTGCGCAATGCGTTGGCGCATGGCTTCAACTTTTGCCATGCCTACGGTGTCGTCGAGTGCATGAATTTGGCGGTTGATGTTGGACTCGGACACGTTGTCGAGGTCAATCAGGGTCAAGCGCCCCACCCCACTGCGCGCCAAGGCCTCGACCGTCCAAGAACCCACACCGCCCACGCCCACCACCACCACATGGGCGGCACGAATGCGGGCAGCGCCTTCCAAGCCGTACAGGCGGGCCAAGCCACCAAAACGGCGATCAAGCACAGGTGCTGCGCTCCAAACGTGCGGCTTGTTGGCGCAAAGACACCACAGCCCCCAAAACAATGGCGGCCAGCGCCAAAAATGCGTTGAGGCTCAAGGTGGACATACCGCTCAGGCCTTGGCCAATGGTGCAGCCCATGGCTGTCACACCACCCACGCCCATGAGCACACTGCCCAGCAAGTGTTGGCCCAAATCGCGAGGGCTGGCAAAGCCTTCCCAACGGAACGACTTGTTGAGGGCCGCCGATATGGCCGCGCCCGTGATGACGCCCGCCACGGCCACCACGCCGGTGCTCAGCACTTTAGAGGCATCGCTATAAAACATCAGCCAATCCAAGGTATTGGCAATGGGCGCGACAAAGTTCAAAGCCTCAATGCGACCAGAGCTGGTGGCCAAGTACACAGCATCTAAGGTTTCTGGGTGTTCGGGCACAAAACCCAAATGGCCGCTCACCCACCACATGGCCACCACTGTGCCGCCCACACCCACGCCAGCCAAAAGGCTGTTGAGCGTCCAAAATTCTTTGTCTCGCAGCACCCACAGCAAGATCAATGCGGCCACCAAATAGCCCATGCCCGGTACACCCAAGGCGTTCAGATTGGCACCTGCAGGTAGCTCGATGAAGAAAGTGTCGACCGTGTTCACGCGCAACACAGCAGTGATGCCCTTCATGGTGGCAAAGGCACTGATGCCCATCACCACAAACACCACCAAAGATTTGAGGTTGCCGCCCCCAATACGCACCAAAGCTTTGTTGCCACAGCCCGACGCGATGACCATGCCGTAGCCAAACATCACGCTGCCCACCAAGGTGGACAGCCACATCAGGCGGTTGCTGGCATACAAGGTTTTGCTGGGGTCAATCAAGCCCACATCAGACAAAGCGGCAAAGCCCAGCATGGCCACCGCGATGGCGCAGGCCCATTGGCGTGCACGGGTCCAGTCGCCCAGGTGCACCACGTCAGAAATGGCCCCCATGGTGCAAAAGTGCGTGCGGTGACTGATGGCACCCAAAAGCAAACCACCTAAAAAAAAGGCCCCAAGGACCTCTTTGGTGAGCGCGGCCAACTCGGTCACTTGAGTTTTGCCAAGCGTTCGTTAGCTGCAGCGGCGGCTTCGGTGTGCGGGTAGTTTTTCACCACATCACCCAATGTTTTCTTCGCTGCCTTGATGTCCTTCAGCTCCAGCTGGCAATTGGCCACCGACAGCATGGACTCGGCCGCACGCATGTGATTGGGGGCTTTGCTCAACAAGGTGTTGAAGTT
>JACCDY010281451.1_pt1 | contig 28095 bp, 18 predicted proteins | sample 7446391 | NCBI WGS metagenome assembly JACCDY01 (sample SAMN15323451, study PRJNA562643) | freshwater metagenome | isolation source: river surface water | place: USA:Blue River Watershed | collected 2017-08-18 | reverse complement strand
TCGTCGTCTTCGTCGTCTTCGTCGTCTTCGTCGTCTTCGTCAGTTAGATCCGAGGGCTCGGCTGCTTCACCAGTGCCTTCGTCTGATGTTTCGCTCTCTGCTTGAGCTTCGATTTGGGGTTCCGGCAGGCGACCGTTGTTTTCGAGCAGGATGAACACCTCCTGTTGCACGGCCTCGACTTCGGAGAGCGGGATGTTCGGGTCGCGCACCAGATAGATCTCGCCATTCTTGCGGTGCTCATACACGCGCAGGATGCCGTTGGGCGTCTGCTGGCTGTCGGTCTCGCGCAGGATCTTCTGGCGCTCGAGCATCACCGCGAGGATGTAGCGGGTGTTTTCGCTGTGTTCCTGATCCTCTTCGATCAGTCGCTGCAGCAATTCCTCCGGGCTGAGTTTCTTGATCGGATCCTCCTTGGTTTCGGATTCCGGCGCGCGGTAGGTCGAGCGCCAGAACGAGAATGCGGGTTCTTCCTCAGCGCTGCGCGCCTGCCAGGCGTCGATGCAGTAGTCGCGGCGGACATAGCCGGATGATTCCGGGTCGGGAAACAAGGCGGTGACGATCGCTTCGCCGTCGTCGAAGCGACGTTGGGTCGCCGCACATTCGCGGGAGCGGGAGCGGACGTGCCAGGATTCTACGAGTGCCATGGGTTGTTGCGGAAGATCGGGGGTTGCGGGAAAAGGTCAAGCCGGTGCGAACCATTTGCGCAGGCTCTGGTAAATCGGTCGGCCATGGATGCGGCGATGGTAGAGGATCAGGCCGATGGCCGCGAAGATCGTATTGGGTAGCCAGGCGGCGACCACGGGCGGCAGGTGTCCGGATTCGCCGAATGCGAGGACCACCGTGTTGGTGAGCATCATCAGCGCCGACAGCGCCACGGCGAGGAAGATCTCGCCGCCCGCCCCGCGTCTGGAGAAGTGGATGGCCAGCGGAGTGGCGAGGAGGATCGTGATCAGGCAGGCGAAGGGCAGGGCCCAACGGTAGTGCCAATGCGTGCGGTAGGGCGCCTCATCCGCCATTTGCGGATGCAGTTCGTTGGTGCGCATCCAGGCATTGAGGTCGGGGATGCCCAGGTATTCGGCGCTGAGTCCGGGTTTGATGATCTGCCATGGGGTTTCCGACCAATCGGTGATGACCAGAGGTTCATCATAGCGCTCGAAGAGCGGTGGCTTGCCCGGTTGGTAACGGCACCACAAGGCCTTGTCGAAGATCCAGTGGGCGCTGGCCTTGTCCCAGCGCGCTTGGCTGGCGGACAAGCGGGATTTCAATTGGCCGTTGCCGTCGGTGAGCGTGACCTCGACGCCGACCAACGGTTCGCCCTTCTGGTAGTCGGGCGGGAAGTTGCTGACCATCCACAGCCGTTGTGTGCGTTGGTTGCGGTAGAGCACCTGACTGGCTTCGGAGGCGGTGCGGCCGCTGGCTTCGGCTAGGATTTCTTCCTGGCTTCCTTCGGCGATCGGCGCCCAGTGGTAGTTGAGGGCCATCGTGAACAAGGTGCACAAGGCGCCGGCAACGATCAGTGGCAAGGTGATGCGGACCACCCCGCGGCCGGCTTGGATGATGGCGATGATCTCGCGGTTGGTCGACAGCTTGCCGAGTGACTCGAGCAGCGAAAGCAGCAGGGCGTAGGGCATCAGCAGCAGCAGCACGGCGGGCAGGCGGGTGCCGTAGTAGGCGAGCATCGTGCCGAGCATGCTCTTGCTCTGGCGGAAGTCGCTCATGTGGTCGGTGATGTCGATCAACCACCAGATGATGTAGAGCGCGGCCAGACAGATGCCGAACATGCTGAGGAAGCGCCGCGTGACGTAGCGGTCGAGTGTGTCGCCGAGCGTGTAGAACATCACCCCGAGCGCCGGAATCAGGCAGATGAACGCCAGCACCCAGACGCGGGCGCGCTGGGCAAACGCGTCGGAATCGGGAAAGCCAAGCAGATGTTCCGCGACGGCGCGGTTTTCGCCGGGCACCAGCAGACAGGCCAGCAGAATGCCCGCGACCAGCGTGGCGACGATCAGCACCAGCTGCCGCGTGTGGCGGCGGGCAAATCCGGTGATGAAAGTGAGCAATGGCTGCATCGTGACAGGTGGCCGAGAGATTGGCCGCCGCAGGGCGGGGGTGTCGAGCGAGAAGGATGAGAGCGTGGAGCGGGGAGCGGGGAGCGGGGAGCAAGAGAGGCAGGTTGGTCGGATCGTCTGTTCTGCCTCATTTCTGACTCCACGCTCCCCGCTCGCTGCTCCACGCTCTTTTCTCTTTGCTGATTTCCCTTGGCACTTGCCCGATTGCCGGGTGCGATGCGGCGGATGATTTCGCTCACCGATGGTCAGGCGCTGCCCGGGTTTCCGGATGCGGTGCACGATGCCTTTTCGGCGACCGGCCTGCTGGCGAAGTCGAAAGACTTCGAATTTCGGCCGCAGCAGCAACAACTGGCGGTGGCGGTGGCCGAGGCCTTGGTGGGTGCGCAACCGTTGGTTGCCGAGGCGGGTACCGGCGTTGGCAAGTCGCTGGCCTATCTGGTTCCCGCCGCGCGCTACGCGCTGGAGACCGGTCGCAAGGCGGTGATCTCGACCCACACGATCAATCTGCAGGAGCAATTGGTCCGCAAGGACATCCCGATCGTGCGCAAGCTGCTCGGCGAGGAGCTGCCGGCGGTCTTGCTCAAGGGGCGCCAGAACTACCTGTGCCCGGCGCGGCTCAGACGCGCGTTGGAACAAACCGGCGACTTGTTCACCAGCAGTGAGCACGAGGAGTTGGAGGCGATCCGCCGTTGGGCGGAGGCCACCCGCGACGGCACGCTCAGCGATCTCAATTTCCAGCCAAACCCGAAAGTCTGGTCACAGGTGTGCAGCGAGGCTCACCTGTGCACGACCCGCCACTGCGGGCCGCGAGGCAACTGCTTCTTTCAGGAGGCCCGCAAGGCCGCCGCCGAAGCGAAACTGGTGGTGGTCAACCACACCTTGTTCTTCGCCCTGCTCAATACCGAGCTGGAAGAAATGGAGTCCAGCGAGGGCCCGATGAAGGGATTTTTGTTTCCGAACGACTTCGTGGTGCTCGATGAGGCGCACACGATCGAGCAGGTGGCCGCGGTCCAACTCGGGCTGCGGCTGTCGCAGTCCGGCCTGCGCTTTGATCTGCAGCGGCTCTACCATCCGCGCACCCGCAAGGGCCTGCTCAAGAGCTACCATCAGGCACCCTTGATCGCCGCGGTCGAGGAGGCCTTGCTCGCCGGGGACGGGTTTTTCAACCGCCTTGGGGATGCGGCGAAGTTCGGTCAGTGGTCGAAGGAATGCCGTGTCCGCGAGCCGGAACTGGTGCCCAATCTGCTTGCCGATCCGCTGCGGCGCTTGTGGCAGCAATTGGACAACCTGGCTGCTGACGAGGAGGCCGAAAGCCGGCGCTCCGAGTTGCAGGATGCCGCGCGCCGCCTGCGCGATGCCGCCGCCACGGTGGCGGCCTTCCTTGATCAACAGGAGGACGACAGCGTGTATTGGATCGAGCGCGGCGGTCGCGATGAAACCCAATACAGCCTGCATGCCGCCCCGATCCGGGTGGCGGATCGCCTGCGTCCCTTGTTGTTTGCGGCGGGCAAGACGGTGGTGTTGACCAGCGCCACGCTGGCGGTCGGCGACCCGCAGTTGGCCTATTTCCGGCGTCGGGTGGGTGCGGAGTCGGCCCGCGCGCTGGCGATCGGCAGTCCCTTTGATTTCCAGCGGCAGATGAAGATCCGCATCGACAAGTCGGTGCCCGAGCCGGGCACGCCCAAGTATGAGGCGATGCTGGCCAAGGGGATTGAGCGCGCGCTGCTCGAAAGCGATGGCCGGGCCTTCGTCCTGTTCACCAGCTACCGCGTGATGCGCGAGGTGGCGGAGGCGATGCGGGGGTTTTTCCAGGAGCAGGGTTGGCGCTTGTTGGTCCAGGGCGAGGGCTTGCCACGCCACCGCATGATCGAGGAGTTCCGCAAGGACCTGCACAGCGTGTTGTTCGGCACCGATAGCTTCTGGGCCGGGGTGGATGTGCCGGGTGAGGCCTTGTCGAATGTCGTGGTCACCCGCCTGCCGTTTGCGGTGCCCGACCACCCGCTCACCGCATCCCGCCTCGAGGCGATCCAGGAGGCCGGGGGCAATCCGTTCATGGACTACTCGCTACCCGAAGCCATCCTCAAGCTGCGCCAGGGGGTTGGTCGTCTGATCCGCACCGCCAACGACCATGGCTGGATCTGCATCCTCGACAACCGCATCCTCAGCAAGCGCTATGGCAAGGCCTTCCTCAATGCCCTGCCGGACGCGCCGATCGAGGTGCAGGAGTGAACGGTGGGGGCTGGATTTCAGCTCAGCGGCGCCAGCCGGGCCATCGCCTCTTTCAGCGAGCGGGCATCCCACTGGCCTGGGGCGGTCGGTTGGCTGCCGAGATACCCAAAGTTGAGCAGGCTGCCGGCTTGAGCGCAAAGCAGTCGCGACACCGGCGCCAAGGGCCCCATGCCCATGCTGGCCACCGCCATCCCATGGTTGCGCATCTGGAAGCGGGCAAGCCGGGCCATCGAGCCCGGGCCGTCCAGGGTTGCGGCCACCTTGAAGCAAGCCGCGCCAGCGGCTTTTGCGCGCTCCAATTCAGACTCAATCAATTGATCATCAGGAAGTTGTGTAAAATCATGGAATGAGGCTATCCATGGGATGTCGCGCTCCTTGAGCTGATCGATCAGTCGGGTCATTTGCGGGATCGAGGCCACCTCGATATCGATCAGGGAAGCTTCGTCCAGCACTGCCTCCATCATCGCGCAGCGCTGTTCTTGGGGGCAGTCTTTGGCGCCGCCTTCCTCGATCCGGCGGGCGGTGAAAAGCAGCGGCATCTTGCGCAGGTGTGACCACGATTCCGGTGGGGCTTGCCGCAGGTGATCCAAGCGCAGCTCCACCACATCACAGGCGACGCGTGCCTGCTCCGCCGTGGTGTCCAGCAAGGCCTGCATCCCGCCGATGCTTCCGACCACCAGTGGGCGTCCGCGTTCCAGAAGCTTTCGTGCCTCGACCATGGCAGAGTGATGGCGGGCATCCGGATGCTCGTCAATCCTCGACCCATGGACGCCCGCACTATCCGGAAAAGTTCTTTCAGTTTTTTGAAAAATCAGAGCTTTTATCTGGTCAACCCGAAGGATACTTCACTAGTTTTGATCAAATTCCCAAGGTATGAACCCAACCCTAGCAACGATTTTCCGCGGCGCTGCGATTGCCGTAGTTGCGGGCCTTCCATGGTCATCGGTGCTTGCCCAAGCACCCGCCGCACAAGCAGCTGCCAAAATCAAGGTCACCGCCGATGAGCCGGCATTCGAGGAATTGTTCTCACCGGAGCTCGGCAGCGCCAAAGGCAAAAGCTTCAAACCCAAGGAGTGGCTTGAGATCGAAACCAAGCTGAACGTGGTGATGGAGCCCGAGCCGAAATCGAAAACCTGCGACGGTCTGACGGTGAAGTGGTATCTCGCGGTTGCCAATCCCGAGAAGCCGCGCACCATGCTGCTCATCAGCCGCACCGTCGAATACGTCAACCTGCCGCTCGGTGAGGACATCTATTGTTCGGCCTACCTGTCGCCCGCATCCAGCCGCCGCATCCTTGGCGACGCCCGCAACGTCAAGAAGGTGGTCGAATTCGTCGGTTTCGAAATCCTCTACAACGGCGAAATCGTCGCCGGCGGAAGCAACAAATCCGTCCAAGGTCGCAAGGACTGGTGGAACATCGCCTCCCAAAGCCTCGCCCGCACCGACAGTGTCACCTTGCTCGACAAATCCGAAACCCCGTTCGCCCACATGTGGTGGGACCGCTACGCGGAGGTGAAAGTCGACAAGAACTGACGAACCCTTGCCCCCCAGGCCGTCCGCAGATCTTCCCTCCTGCTGATCCGGCCCAAACCCACCTTCCGCAATCCCTATCATGGCAGACACACAGACGACCGTCGCGCTCAACATCGGCTCGCAGCGCATCAGCATGGCCTTGTTCGAGACGGACAAATCCGGGGATCTCATCCTCAAGGCCTATGATGCCGAGACGATCCTGGCCGATCCGGCAATGGATGCCGCGCGCATGTCGCAGACCCGCTTGGCGATCAAGGATCTCGGTGAGCGTCTGGGTGTCGACAAACTCAAGGCGCGTTACGCGGTTTCCGGTCAGGCCGTTTTCACCCGCTTCGTCAAGTTGCCGCCCATCCAGCATGAGGACATCGAGCAGTTGGTCCGCTTCGAAGCGCAGCAGCACGTGCCGTTCCCCTTGGATGAAGTCATCTGGGACTACGAGCTGATCGAGGGTGCCGGCGAAAAGGAGGCCGTGATTGTCGCCATCAAGAGCGATGCGCTCGACGAGCTCAACGCCGCGGTCGCAGCTGCCGGCATGCAGACCAGCGAGGTCGATGTCGCACCGATGGCGCTCTACAACGCCTACCGCGCGAATTACCCCTTGTCCAATGAGCCGGTGCTGTTGATCGATATCGGCGCCAAGACCAGCAACCTGATCTATATCGAAGGCGAGCGCTTCTTCACCCGCAGCATTCCGATCGGCGGTGTGGCGATCAGCTCGGCCATCGCCAAAGAATACGGTGTTCCCTTCGCAGAGGCGGAGGAACAGAAGGTGACCAACGGCCTGGTGGCTCTGGGTGGTGGCCACACCGAACAACTCCACGAGTCGGTGGCCGCGCTGGCCATCGTGATCCGCAACTCGCTCGGACGCCTGCCGGCGGAAATCGCCCGGACGACCAACTACTACCGCAGCCAGCACGGTGGCAGCGCTCCTCGCAAGATCCTGCTTGCGGGCGGTGGTGCCAACCTCCCTTACACGCTGGAATTCTTCAACGAGAAGCTCAACCTCCCGGTCGAGTTCTTCAATCCGGTCCGCCGTCTGGTGCTGGATCCGAGCATGGATCCGCAACGCGTCCAACGCGAGGGCCACCAGATGGGTGAGGTCATCGGTCTGGCGCTGCGTGGAACCGGTGATTCCGCCATCCACATCGATCTGGTGCCGAGCGTGATCGAACAGGCGCGCGCCGAACAGCGTCGCCGTCCGTTCCTGATCGCTGCTGCGGTGGTGCTCATCGCCGGTCTATCGATCTGGGCGGTGGCCAAGAATGTGGCCGCCGGCAAGGCGGAGGCCAAGGCGCAGACGATGCAACAACAGCGGGACAAGCTGGAGCCGATCAAGAAAAAGCTCAACACCCTCAACCAGAGGGAAGCGCAACTGCTGGCGATCGCCAGCGCCTACACCGATGCCGAAGCCGAGCATGTGTTCTGGCAGGATGCGCTCAATGAATTGCAAGGCGCCTTCGCTCATGACGCCATCTGGTTGACCAGCATGGAGCCGATCAGCGGCTTCGATGCGTCCAAGGTGGTGGCCGCCGACTACAATCCGGCAACCAACGGTCAGCCGGTGGTTGCCGATAACTTCGATTCCACGTCCTACGGCAATAGTTCGCTCACCAAGCTCAAGGAGGAGAAGAATCGCGGCAAGGGCAAGAAGGAGCCCAAGGGCAAGAAGGATGCCAAGGGCAATAAGGGCAAGCCCCAAGCGGTGGCAGAACCCAGCGGGCCGTCGATCGATGCGATCCGCATCAAGGGTTTCTGGCGCGACAACCCGCGCAGTCAGAACGTGGTGTCCGACCTGCTCAAGCAACTGCAGGAGAAATCGGTGAACTTCAACTTCCTCGTCGAAGTGCCCGCCGAGAAGAACCAGACCAAGGTCGTCAATCTCGTCAGCGACCAGTATCTCAGCAAGATCATGGCGCGGGCCACCGATCCGGCTCAACCCGAAGACCTCGCGCAGAGCTTCGAAATCGTCCTGCCACTGGCCCGCAAGCTGGCCATCAAATGACCCCTCATCCCTTTCCATCGATATGACCTGGATCACGGAGCACAAATTTCTTTGCGGACTGAGCGCCACCACTCTGGTGCTTGCCGCAGGCTTGGTGTGGTATGGCAATCAGGGCGGCATGCGCTACGACGCGGCCAAATCCGCCTTCGATCAAGCTTACCAGGACGCCAGCAGCTACGAAAAATTCAAACCCTATCCGAATCAGGAGAACCTCGACGCCAAGACCAAGTCGCTGGAAGCATTCCGTGCGGACACCGAGGCACTGCAGGATGCGCTGACCCCCTACCGTCCGGAGGAAATGGTCAACATCTCGACCCAGGCCTTCACCGACTTGCTCAAGGCGGCCAACGAGGAGACGCGTCAGGCCTTCAGCGCCGCGGGAACCCAGATGCCCGACGAGTATTTCTGCGGCTTCAGCCCCTACAAGACGCGGGTGGTTGCCGGCAATGCAACCCCGATCCTCGCCTATCAGCTCGGCACGGTGAAGCGGATCATGCTCGATCTGGCCAAGGCCAAGCCGACCCGCATCATCAATGTGCACCGCCCGCAGCTTGACGAGGAGATCGGCAAGACCTACGAGCCGCAGGCGGATCAAGTCGCCCGCGGGCTTCCGCTGGAAGTGGTGTTCCAGTGCCGCGAAGAGTCGCTGCGCCAGTTCCTCTCGTCCCTGGTCAATTCCAAGGAGCACTTCACGGTGGTGCGCTCGCTGCGCATCAAGAACCAGAAGCAGGAGCCACCCAACAGCAAGGATGCTGAATTCGACGGCAAGCGGGGCGGCGGTGGCCCGGTTGTCGCGCCGGTGGCTCCAGTGGCTGATTTCAATGCCTTGTTCAGTGGCGTCGAGACAGCGTCTCCAGCGCCGACCGACGGGGCGGCAGCTCCGGCGGCCCCTGCTCCCGCGCCGGCGCCGGCGCCGGCGACCGAAATCGACAGCAGCCGCATCCTGTCGCAAGTGCTCGGCAATGAGGAGGTGGTCGTGTTCATCCGCCTCGACACCTTGCTCTACCTGCCGTCCAAAAAGCTTCCCTGATCCAACCCCAAGCCTGCTCATGTCCTGGTTTTCTGCTAATTACGAAAAAGTGCTCCTGGGTTCCGGAGCGGTGATTGCCGTGGGCGTCGCCTACTTCGGTTGGACCCAATTGGGAGCTCTCGACGATGATTTCGGCTCCACGCTCAAAGGTGGGGGCAGCCACGCCACCGTCGTCCAGGGTGCCGATCTCCCGGCCAAGGCGACCCAGTCGCTCAAGCTCGATCACAGCGTCAAGCAACCGCAATATGAAGGACGCCCGGTCGACTTGTTCACCGGCGTACCCTTGTTTGTCCGCCGCAACGACCCCAGCCGGGCCATCGACATCGTCAAGGGCCCCGAAGTGCATGCGGGCATCCCCAATGAATTCTGGCTCAAATACCGCATCGACCCGGGATTTGCCGATTCGCCCCAGCGCGACGAGGATGGCGATGGTTTCACCAACCAAGAGGAGTTCACCGCCAAGACCGATCCGACCAACGGCAAGGAGCATCCGCCGCTCATCTCCAAACTGCGCTATGTCCGGGACGAGAGCCTGGTCTGGCGCCTGACCCCGGGCTTCGGTGACCAGCAAGGGCGCTTCCCCTTCACCTACGAGGACAACCAGCGCCGCAAGAACCGGGTGACGCCTGCCGAGCCGGTCGGGGCCGGCCAATTGTTCTTCGAGGCGGAGCCGATGAAGGGCCGCTTCAAGATGCTCGGCCATGTGGTCGAGAAGCAACTCAATGAGGCGATCAATGTCGAAGTCGAGCTGACCTACGTCGAGATCGAGGACCAGAAACCCAACAAACTGGGCACCAAATACAAGATCCCGGCACCGCTGCCGCGCGGGCAAATGGGCAAATACACCTACTACGACCGCTCCGCCGTGCTGTCCCTGGAGGCGCTCGGAGTGGCCGGCAAGGAGTTCTTTGTGGAGGAAAACACCGTATTTTCACTGCCCAACGGAGGGGCCGCCAAGGACTACAAGCTGTTGGAAGTGACCCCGGATGCCATCGTGGTGGAATACCCGGGTCAGGGTGGAAATCGCCAGACGACCCGCATTGTCAAGGGTTCCATGCCCCAGCTCTAATCCATCACTTTTTGAAAAATCGCTTTCCAAATTACCAAAAGATCGTCAGAAATCGCCAGCTCACCATGGAAAAAACGCCCTATCCCTCTCCCTTGAACCTCGCTTCCCTCGTGGCGATTGCGGTTTCCCTGCCGCTTGTCGCCAGCGTTTCAATGGCCCAGGAGCCTGATGCCACGCCGCCGCCCTCGCCGGGGCCCGCGCTGGAATCGCTGCTGCCCAAGGACAGTGAGCTTCCCCAAACCGAAAACTTCAGCTCGCTTGCCCAGCGCGAGATCATCCGTCGTCAGGCGGCTACCGCCGATGCCGAGCGCTTGCTGGCCGAAGGCCGCGAAGCCTACGCCAACCAGGATTACAAGCAGGCTGCGGACAAATACAACCAAGCGCTGCAAAAGGTGCCTGATGCGCCACTGTTCGCTACCCGCCGTCAGGCGTTTGCCGAACACCTTGCCGATGCCAACCTGGCGTTGGCCATGACCTACCGCGATCGCGGCCGCTATGACGAGGCCAAGGTGCTGCTGGAGGAAGTGCTCAAGGTGCTGCCCAACAATGCCAAGGCGAAGCGCGAGCTGATGGAAATGGCCGACCCGACCTACACCAATCTGGAACTCACTCCGGAGCACTCCGACAACATTGACAAGGTCAACCAGCATCTGGACGCCGCCGAAGGCAACTTCGACCTCGGCCTCTTTGATGCGGCCAAGCGCGAATACGAAAACGTGCTGCGCATCGACCAATACAACAAGACCGCTCGCCGCGGCATGGAGCGCATCGCCGCGATCAAGTCGGACTACTACCGCGCCGCCTACGACCAGACGCGTGCCGAGTTGCTGATGGAAGTCGACAGGGCTTGGGAAACCACGGTTCCCACCGAGGCCATGGACTTCACCCGGGACCTCGGACCGAAAACCTCGGTCAAGACCGGTGTCGCCTACATCACCGAAAAACTCCGCCGCATCATCATCCCGCGGATTGATTTCGAGGACACCACCCTTGAGGAAGCTGTTCAGTTCCTGCGCCTGCGCGCCGCCGAACTCGACACCCTCGAGCTCGACCCGACCAAGAAAGGCATCAACCTGGTCATTCGCAAACGCAATAGCGGCGCAGCCGTCACCGAAGACCTCGGCGGCCTAGGCAGCGAGCTGACCGGCGGCAGTGATTCCGGGGCCATGCGCATCTCCGAACTCCGCGTTCGCAACGTGCCGCTCGAAACCGCCCTCAAATACATCTGCGATGCCACCAAGCTTCGCTACAAGGTGGACGATTTCTCGGTGACCCTCGTGCCGCAGACCGAAACCGGCGAGGACATCTTCAGCCGCACCTTCACCGTGCCGCCCGACTTCCAGGCCCGCCTGAATGCCGGTGGTGACGGCGGCGGTGGCGCTCCCGCTGACGTCGATCCCTTTGCCGATCCCGGCGCCGGTTCCACCAGCACCATCAAAGCACTGCCCTCGATCAAGGAGCTCCTGACCAAGCAGGGTATCAAGTTCTCCGATAGCGCCTCGGCCTCGCTGACCGGCAGCACGCTGTTGGTGACCAACACCCCGACCGAACTCGACAAGGTCGAAGTGCTGGTCGAAACCTTCACCCTCGAACAACCGAAGCAGGTCAAGATCACCACCAAGTTCGTGGAAATCACCCAAGAGAACGGCGACGAGCTCGGCTTCGACTGGGTGATCGGTCCCTTCTTCAGTGGCGACGGCAACCTCGTCGGCACCGGTGGCACGACCGGCAACGGCAGCACCCGCACCGGCTTCGACTTCTCCGGCCCACTGATCTCCGGGGTGCCCAGCGGTGACATTCAGGTGTCCAACATCGCCACCGCCGGCAACCGCAGCGGCAACTTCGCCATCTCCGGCAACAGCATCGACGCCATCCTCAACAACACCAACCGCGCCTCCCAGTCGGCCCGCGTGGCTCCGGGCATCATGTCGATGACCGGTTTGTTCTCGGACGGCCAGCTCAAGGTGATCATGCGCGGCCTGTCCCAGAAGAAGGGCGTCGACCTGATGACCGCTCCCTCGATCACCGCCCGCTCGGCTGAGAAGGCGACCATCGAGATTGTGCGCGAATTCATCTACCCGACTGAATATGATCCGCCGGAACTTCCGCAAGGCGCCGGTGGTGGTGGTGGTGGCTTCAACAACCAGCAGGGTGGCCAGCCGGCCCGTATCGTGACTCCGGCGAACCCGACCGCCTTCGACGTCCGCAACACCGGTGTCAACCTGGAGATCGAGCCGGTCCTCGGTGAAAACAACTTCCTCATCGACCTGCGCTTCGTGCCGGAAATCGTCGAGTTCGAAGGCTTCATCAACTACGGCAGCCCGATCACCACGCCGGCGACCGATGAAGACGGCAATGAGTTCTCGATCGTGCTCACCGAAAACCGCATCGAAATGCCGGTCTTCTCGACCCGCCGCGTCAACACCGCGCTGACCATCTATGACGGCTACACCGTGGCCATCGGTGGATTGCTTCGTGAAGACGTCCAGACCGTCGAGGACAAGGTGCCGATCCTCGGCGACATCCCGGTGCTCGGCCGCCTGTTCCAGACCAAGGCGGACTTCCGCATCAAGAGCAACCTGATCATCTTCGTCACCGCCCAGATCATCGACCCGACCGGTCGTCCGCTGCGCGGGTCTGATGAAGAGGAAGTCGTGGATGCCCCGGTCGGCCCCAGCGATCTCCCGAACTGAACCCTGCTTCCCATAAACTGCCGGGGCCCTCACGGGGCCCCGCTTTGCATCCTGACGATACACACCCATGATTCCATCCCTCAAGAATCGCCTCCATAGCTGCCTCAGCGCAGCCGCCCTTGTGGTCACCAGCCTTGCCATCACCGGATGCGGTGGCGGCGGTGGCAGCAGCGATCCGAGCAGAGAGCCGGCACCCCAAACTCTCAATGCGATCAAGCTAAAGTTATTTCCCGGCTTTGACCTCGTTTTTGTCCGGGATTCGGGCAATGTGCTTGACGGCGGGGTTGAGACCGGAACGGTCGTCATCTCCGAACAGCCGGGAACTGCTCCCGAAAATTCGGCTATCGATCTGATTACTTTGACCGATACGAAGATTACGCCCCCGACTCGTGTGTACCTGGCCACCTATACCTATGATCGTACCGGGGTTGATTCCGGCAAGATCGTCGTGAGCGGCAGTTCAGTAGATGAAGGTGAGAATGTGGCGAATTACATGGCTCCTGCTGCGGACTTCGAGCGCAACTACAACATTGTCTTCGCCACTGCTGATGGCCTTAACATCACCAGCATCGTGGTTAATGATTGGGGTGAAGCGACTCCGGCTCCCGGCATCAGCTGGACAGGTGCGGATTTAAGTCTCTACAGTGGTGATCCAGTCCCCATTGGCTACAGCCTTGAGATGTCGCGAAGCCAGGCTTTGCCTTACCTCTTCCCTGAGAGAAAACTGGATGGCTTGTTTTTCGATATCATTCCCGATCTGGGTGGGGCATACTATGCGCATGAGTTCGTAACCAGTACCGTTACTGTGTTCGAACGAGGCGTTACGGCTGAAGACCGTGGCAGCGGTTTGGCTCTCGATATCAATATTGGGGGTGAGGGTGATACGATCAACTACATTTACATTCCCGATCGGACCACCATTGATAAAGCGGTGATCCAGATCGTCAACACTGCGACGCCTGCAAGCTTCCCGCAGCTCACCAAAACATACACCCTGACTTTCGGTGATTACACCTCCGGAACCTACATTGACTCTAGCGGCAATACCGGCGAATTCCGGTTCCCTAATATCAACTTGGACTGATCCGACAGCCCTTGGTCTGGATCGTCTTCTGCTGCTCGAACTTGAGCAGCAGAATCGGCTTGAGGAAAACATCCCCTCATCAATTCCAACCCAATCCATTCACTTCCGCATTTGGAGGGACGCCACCCATGCACTCTCTCATTGTCATAGGCGCGGTGGTTTTGCTGACTCTGGGCTTGAGCGGTTGCACGACAAAAGGGCTCTACGAGTTGCTCAACAAGGAGCGGTCTGACATCGCCTCGGAAACGCGCAGGCTCGATGGCCTCGGCGCCAAGGAGGTGCGGATGACTTGGCTGCAGGCCGAAAAGCGCTTATTGGAGCACGGCACGGCCATGAGGCAGTCGAGGTTGCGCCTGGAGGAAGCTTCACGCAAGCGGGAGCAACAATGGCGCGAGTGGCTACCGCAGCCCTCTCTCTATGTCAGTTTCCAGAAGGAGTTGAACAACATTGGAAACCTGAACGGCAACGATCTTTCCCAATCCTTGTATGCCCCTCTTGCTATTCCCAATCCCGTCACGGTCAAGGCCAGGGCATACTCTTATGCCCTGTCGGAGTTGCAGGCCAGAGATTCGCTGGAGGTGATACGCCGGGGTCAAATCGTGGCTCTGTACAGCTTGTTCCATGAATGGGAGGCGATGGAGCAGGAGGCGAAGATGGGCAGGAGCGAGAATATCTCCGAGGCCATGGATGCCATCGAACATGCGATTTCAAGCAAGGAACAGGATTTCCGTATCGAGGAGCGGCGCGCGAGAATGCAGATTCGCTTCAGCCGCATCCTCAATTTGCCTGATGCGCGGGTGATCCCAGTCACCTCCAGCGCGCCCAAGATCGACTACGAGCACAAGTTGGGCGGCTTGAAGCCGGGGGAGAATTACGGGCAACTGGCGGTGCGCCTGAGCTCCTATCAGATCATTTCTGCGGTGTTGCGAAGCCGCGGGATAAAAGTCAATCGTTGGAGGGTGCCGAGCATGAATGTGGGTCTTCCGGCCATTTACAATTCGGATCGTCAATCCGCTTTCATCGATGGCACGGATCAGATCAATCTCTTCAGTTCCTGGGGCAAGAGCTTTGACGTGACCGGCAACGAGGCGGCCTCCATCGAGAGTGCGGAGCAATATGTGGGCTTCGTGCGAGACAATCTCAAGTTGCAGATTGCGCAGGAGTTGGCGCAATGGGGGCGCTTGAAAAGAACGTACGGCATGCTATTGAGCAAAAGAGAGTTGGTTCACGCCCGACTGAAGAAGATGATTTCGGAGGTTGAGGGTAACTCATACAGCGACGTGCAGGCCGTGATGTCAGTGATCCAAGATCTAGATGAGATCGAAAAACAAAAAATGAGCCTCGATGTCGAGATTTGGAGATGGGATGATAGAGCTTGGAAATAGACCGATGAAGTTTTATTTGATTATTGCGGCTATGGCCCTTTCGGCAACTCTCGCGCGCGGAGAGCACCCCGGGAAGTGGGGCAAATTGACGGACTACCCCCTCAGTGACAAACTATGGATCGCTGGCTATTCTGGAATGGTTGAAGTCGACCCCATCACCGAACTGGTAGCCCTGCGTCATGGTGAGATGCGTTGGGAGGTGGAAGATGGTGCCGTTGTGCGGGAAGGAGACGTGCTGGCTTACTTTGATGTGGAGAAAATCGACCATTCCAGCAAGCAACTCGCCCTGGATGAACTCGCGCAGGACATCAAGCTTAAGGAGTTGAAATGGGCACATGCGGAGAAAATCCGCGGACTTAAGGATCAGGTCGCCGATCTCCAGTCAGCGATCCTCAAAATGGAATTGAGCCCGCAGGAGCGCAAACTCATCGGTGAGGTGTTAGCCAAACGACTTGAGCAGCAGCGAGCGGAAAAGACTGAGGATTTGATGCGCCTTAAGGAGAAACTGGACCCTGGGCTTCTCGCCAAGCAGCTGGAAATAGAGGAGCGTGAGCTGGCGCAGAAGCTGGAGCGTGGCCGTGCCGAGCACGAGGCGCTCAAGCGGAGTCTTGCGTTGTATGCCGACCAGGATGGAACCCTTGCCCGACTTAAGGTTGGCTCCGTCCGTGCCGGGATGAAGGTCGGCGAGCTCGTGCAGAAAGGCAATGCCATCCTCAAGCTGAATGTAACTGACCCACACATACGCTCGACGCCAGCGGACAAGCTGGTCGTGTCAGTGCCAGGCCCGCGTGGACAGATGGCCGAAGGTCGTTTTTCACATATCGAGGGTCAGAATCTCGGAGGGCTTGGCCCCAAGGTTTACATCTTCAAATTGGAGGCCGCGGGCGAAGCAAGGTTGGATGGTGAATTCAGCGGGGATCGGATGGTTCGGATTTATCGTCAGTTGGAAAAGGAAGCCCGTATCGTGACCAAATCCAAAATGCTCTTTTCGGAGCCTGAGAAAATCCATGAGATGGGATGGAGAAGGTTTCTCAAGACCGTCTGGCCTGATGCGGAAATCGTGCAGATTGGTCCCGTTACAATTGCGATGGAGGCCAATTGATGAAGATCACCTGCGAATCGCTCGGTTATACCTACCCGGGTTCGTCGACTCCGGTGTTGGATGGTTTCAATCTCGTCATTGGAGGCGGGGCGACCCTGATGAAGGGCTATTCGGGATGTGGCAAGAGCACGCTGCTCAGACTTCTCGGTGGATTGCTCGAGCCCTCCGCGGGGCGGATCCTTGCTCCCGAGTTCCCGCCTTTGGGTTCGCAGAAGTTTTTGCGGGAATCCTTCTCCATGGTGTTTCAGGAACTCAACCTGCTTCCTCTGGCCAGCGTGTGGCGCAATCTTGAGTTGTCCTGCCAGATTGCAGGTGTCGACTGCAGGAACGCCCGATTGTGGTTGGAGCGTTTGGGCATGGATGGCTTTGCCGACCGCCGCGTCGACACGCTGTCCGGCGGGCAGAAACAACGCGTGGCCATCGCCCGGGCCATGGCGAAGTCGCCAGGCATGTTGCTGCTTGATGAGCCGACTTCCGGACTGGATGATGAGAACGCCAACATTATTCTATCGGCCATTTCCGATTTCTCCAAAAAACGCGACTCCATTTGCGTGATTGCCAGTCACGATCACCGCATGGATCCCATTGCTCATGAATTGGTGGACTTCCATCGTATTTTATCTGTGGCGGAATAGCCTTCGTCGCTGGATAGAGCAGCCCCTCGGCCTGCTCAGCAAGCTTGCCGTTGCCGCCCTGATCGGTGGTCTCGGTTCGGTGGTCATGGCGGGCATGTCCTTTATTGGTGATGAGATCAATGAGCGATTGATGAGTCGCGATGCGATGCGGGTGACCATTCGTGAGCAGATCACCATCTCGCAGGTGGAGTTGCTGCTGGGCAGTGCGCAGGTGGAGGATGAAGGCTGGCAGTCCCTATCCAATGACTGCCTCGTGCTCTATCAGGTTCCGATGATCGCTGATCTTGAGGGTCGGCGGAAAATCCCATCCTACGCCCTCGTGGATCCCGAATCCCACGGTTTCCCAGACAGCCTGGTGGTGATCAGTCCGAAACTGCCGCAGGGCATGATGGCCACCCTCACGCTGGGAGATTCCAGGGCGGAGGCGCTGGTGCTGCATTCGGCCGACGAGGTGATGCAGAACCTCGTCGGTGACGATGAGTATGTCATCGGCAGTGTTGAGCGCTTCATGCCCCTTCTGTATCGCGGCTACACCAAGCGGGTAATGATGAGCGCTGACTCATTGGAGTCCATTCAGCGTGCCGAGACGATTGTCAAGTTGATGGCGGCCAGCGAGGGGAGGTCGATTCAGATTTGGTCCTCACTGCCACTGCTTCTGAAGCTGCAGGAGGTTCGTGAGATGCAGCGTGTCATGACCATCTTCATCGCGTTCGGTTCCGCCCTGGTTCTCGGACTGACCTTCGGTGCCCTGGCTTGGATGGAGTTCCGCGAGGAGCGCTACCTGCTCTCCTTGGTTCGCTCCTTTGGCGTGGGTCGTCCCTTGCTCTTCGGTCATTCCACCCTTGAAAACTGCCTGGTGGCGTTGACCGGAACCGCCATCGGCCTATTCGGGCTCAGTGGGCTCATGAGCATTTGCTCAGATGGCGGGCCCATTGACCTGTCCTGGTTGAATGCCGGCAGGATCCTCAACGCCGGCAACATGGGTGTCCTGCTGCTTGGTGCCTTGCTTGGTGGTCTGCTGTCCTGCATTCCCGTGGCCGTTGGCCTGCGTCGCCCGCTGGGACTGACTCTCAAGTAGCCAGCTTGGCGCTTGCCAGTCCTCGGCGTGTTCGACCATGCTGCGATCATGCACGTGATGGTCCTCACCGGCGGGATCGCCTCCGGCAAGTCGACGGCCTGCCGCTTCCTGCGCGAATGCCTGCCGGCGGTCGAGATTTTCGATTGCGATGCCGAAGTCGGGCGCCTGCTCGACGGGGATCCGGCGGTGGCCGAGGCCATTGCGGCGCAGTTAGACCCTGGCGAGCTGGATGCCGCGGGGCGGGTAGACCGCGGGTTTTTGCGGCGTCAGGTGTTCAGCGATGACGGCCAACGGGCGGCTCTGGAGGCCATCCTGCACCCGCGGGTGAAGCAAGAATGTCTTGCGTCGATCGCGGGGGCTGCTAAACGGGGGGCGGATCTGTTCATCGCGGATGTCCCGCTTTTCTTTGAGAAGGGATTCGACCTGGGCCAACAGCAAGTGCTCGTCGTCGCTTCAAGCCGCGCCACACAAATCCAACGGCTCAAGGCCCGCGGTGGATTCGACGACGACCTGATCGGGTCCGTTCTGGCCGCCCAACTTCCGGTTCAGGAAAAGATATCCCGCGCGGATGTGGTTTTCTGGAACGAGGGTCCGCCGACCGTCCTCCGCCAACAGATCCAACGATTTTCCCAATCCTTTTCCGCATCCCTCCCCATGACCGATTCCGAAGCATCCCAGGACCAGACGGCCCTCGAGCCTGTAGCCGAGAGCACCCAAACCGCCACGGCCAGCCCGCCGCCCGCCAGCATCGACATCAACCGCTTCCGCGAGAAGTCGCTGACTGAGCTGCAGGCGATGGCCGAGGCCTGTCCGGCGCGCATCCAGGGCGGCCTGTCCAAGGCGCAATTGATTTACGAATTGCTGTGCTTCTACAGCAATGAAGGCGCGGAGCTGATCTGCGAAGGCGTGCTCGAGCAGGCGAAGGACAAGTTCGCCATGCTGCGCGACCCCGAGCGCAGCTTCCGTCCGAGTCCGGACGACATCCACCTCAACAACACGCTGGTCACCGAGCTCGGTCTGCGGGTCGGCCAGAAGGTGAAGGTGCGGGTGCGCGCCCCGCGTGAGCGCGGCAAGTACCTGACGACCCAGGATGTCGTGACGGTTGAGGACATCCCGGTGGCGGAATACGCGACTCCCAAGGAGTTCGACAAGCTGACGCCGCTGTTCCCCGACAGTCGGATCCACCTTGAGGGTGAAGGTCAGGAATTCCTTGCCGTGCGGGTGATCGACCTGATCGCGCCACTGGGCAAGGGCCAGCGCGGCATCATCGTCGCCCCGCCGCGTGGCGGCAAAACGATCCTGCTCAAGCAGATTGCCAAATCGATCCGCAACAACCATCCGGAGGTCGAGTTGGTCGTTCTGCTGCTCGACGAGCGGCCTGAGGAAGTCACCGATTTCGAGGAAACCGTGGGTGCCCGCGTCTATGCCTCGACCTTTGATGAGGCGCCCAGACGCCACGCCCAGGTCGCTGACCTGGTGCTGGAGCGCGCCAAGCGCCTGGTCGAGCAGGGCAAGGATGTGATCCTGCTGCTCGACAGCCTGACCCGTCTCGCCCGCGGCCACAATTCGGCCATCCAAGGTGGACCGATCGGTTCCGGCGGTGTGAACCCGGTGGCCCTGCAGAAGTCCCGCAAGTTCTTCGGCACCGCCCGCAATGTCGAGGAGGGTGGCTCGTTGACCATCCTCGCCACCGCGTTGGTCGAGACCGAGAGCCGCCTGGATGACGTCGTTTTCGAGGAGTTCAAGGGCACCGGCAACATGGAGGTCCGCCTCGACCGCGAGTTGGCCGAGCGCCGGGTGTTTCCGGCGATCCACATCCCGCAGTCCGGCACCCGCAACGACGACCGCCTTTACCACCCCGACGAGTTCGTCAAGGTGGTCGACATCCGCCGCCAGCTGGCGGGGCTGCCGATCGGCGATGCCATCGAGACGCTGCTCAAGAACCTCAAGGCCACCAAGAGCAACGCCGAGCTGCTGCTCAGGGGGATGCGCTGAGTCTCCGGTAGCGCGCCCTCGCCGAGGGCGCATGGCCCTCCGGCTGTGGCCATGCAGGGTCATGTGGTTTTCTTGATGAATCGGTGTGGGCATGGCGGATGGAATCCGCCGCCATGAGAGGGGCGACGCCCGGTGGGCATCGCCGGTGCCATGGCGGCAGAATGCCGCCACTCCGGTGCGCGCCGACTCGACATTTCGGAGTCCTGAAGGACCCCGAGATTATCATAACTGGTTCATTGACAAGGTCCCGGCTCCGCGCCTAGCCTCCCGCGCATTTTGCCGGACGGCGTGGTGTTTTTTCACCACAACCGCCGCCGGCAATTCCTCTCCAACAACACGACCCAATCACACGATGGCTACCAAAAAGAAGGCTGCGAAACCTGCAGCTAAAAAGTCCTCCTCCGGCAAGAGCACGAAGTATGTCTACACCTGGGGCGCGGGTAAGGCTGACGGCAACGGCAGCATGAAAGCGCTTCTCGGCGGCAAGGGTGCAAACCTCGCCGAAATGACCCGCATCGGTCTTCCGGTGCCTCCGGGATTCACGGTGACCACCGAAGTCTGCACTTACTACTACGCCCACAAGCGCACCTATCCGGCCGCTCTCCAATCGCAGATGGAAGCCGGTGTCGCCAACATGGAGAAGATCATGGGCTGCAAGTTCGGCGATGCCACCGGCATGCCGCTGCTCGTCGCCGTGCGCTCGGGCGCCCGCGACTCGATGCCCGGCATGATGGACACCATCCTCAACCTGGGCCTCAACGACCAGACCGTCATCTCGCTGGCCAAGGCCACCAAGAACGAGCGCTTCGCGTGGGACTGCTATCGCCGCTTCATCCAGATGTATGGTGACGTCGTGCTCGGTGTGCAGAAGGCTGAGAACGAAGATCACGAACCGTTCGAAGTCGTCATTCACAGCTTCAAGCACGAGAAATACGGCAAGGACATCATCGACTCCGATCTGACCGCCGCCGACCAGCAGGAGTTGGTCAAGCGCTTCAAGGCGTTGGTGCTCAAGCGCACCGGCAAGTCGTTCCCGGATTGCCCGTGGGATCAGCTGCGCGGCGCCGCTGGTGCCGTGTTCGGTTCGTGGATGAACGATCGCGCGATCGTCTATCGCCGCAAGTACAACATCCCCGCCGAGTGGGGCACCGCCGTCAACGTGCAGGCGATGGTCTACGGCAACACCGGCGACAAGTCCGGTTCCGGCGTGGCCTTCACCCGCAACCCGGCCAACGGTGCCAACGAATTCTACGGCGAGTTCCTCGTCAACGCCCAGGGTGAGGACGTCGTCGCCGGCGTGCGCACTCCGGAGCCCGTCGCCAAGCTCAAGCAGGTGATGCCGAAGAGCTTCAAGGAACTCATGCGCGTGCGCCAGATCCTCGAGTCGCACTTTAAGGACGTGCAGGACATCGAGTTCACCATTCAGGAAGGCAAGCTGTTCATGCTGCAGACCCGCAACGGCAAGCGCACCGCTGCCGCCGCGCTCAAGTTCTCGATGGACATGGTGAAGGAGAAGCTCATCGACTGGAAGACCGCCGTGATGCGCAACCCGGCCGACCAGCTCGACCAACTGCTTGCCCCGATCTTCGACACCAACGAGGTGAAGAAGGCCAAGCTGCTCGCCACCGGCCTGCCCGCCGGCCCGGGTGCTGCTTGCGGCAAGATCTACCTCAATGCCGAGCGCGCCGTGGCTGCTGAAGCCCGCGGTGAGAAGGTGCTGCTGGTGCGCACCGAGACCAGCCCGGAAGACCTCCGCGGCATGATCGCTGCCGACGGCATCCTGACCTCCAAGGGTGGTGTGTCCTCGCACGCCGCGCTGGTTGCCCGCCAGATGGGCAAGGTCTGCGTCTGCGGTGCCTCCGAAGTCGAGATCGACTACGACAAGAAGACGGTCAAGGCCTCCGGCAAGACCTTCAAGGAAGGTGAGTTCATGAGCATCGACGGCACCAGTGGTGCGGTCTTCGGCGGTGAGATCCCGACCGCTCCTTCGGAAATCATCGCCGGCATCGTCAAGAACAGCGCCGCTGCGAAGAAGACCGAGAAGTTCAAGGGCTTCGCCAAGCTGATGGAATGGTGCGAGCAAGCGACCAAGCTCGACGTCCGCACCAACGCCGACACGCCGGAGCAGACCCGCATCGCCATGGCCTTCGGTGCCAAGGGTATCGGTCTGACCCGCACCGAGCACATGTTCTTCGAAGGCGACCGCATCGATGCGATGCGCGAGATGATCCTCGCGACCACGCTCGAAGCCCGCAAGAAGGCGCTCAAGAAGTTGCTGCCTTATCAGCGCAAGGACTTCACCGGCATCTTCAAGACCCTGCAGGGTCTGCCGGCCACCATCCGTCTGCTCGACCCGCCGCTTCACGAGTTCCTGCCGCACACCAAGGAGCAGCAGCTCGACCTCGCCCGCAAGATCGGAGTCAAGGTGGAGACCATCATCCAACGCGTCGCAGAACTCCACGAGTTCAACCCGATGCTCGGTCACCGCGGTTGCCGTCTCGGCATCGCTTATCCGGAAATCACCGAGATGCAGGCCCGCGCCATCTTCGAAGCCGCGGCTGACGTGGCCAAGAAGGGTATCGCCGTGAAACCGGAAGTGATGATCCCGCTGGTCGGCTTCGCCAAGGAGTTCGAACTCCAGGCCGAAATCGTCCACAACGTCGCCAAGGAAGTCATGGCCGCCAAGGGCGTGAAGTTCCAATATCAGGTCGGCACGATGATCGAAGTGCCGCGTGGTGCGCTGACTGCCGACGAGATCGCCAAGGGCGCCGAGTTCTTCAGCTTCGGCACCAACGACCTCACTCAGACCGCGCTCGGCGTCAGCCGCGACGACATGGGTGCCTTCCTGTTGCCCTACACCGAGAACGAGATCTACAAGAAGAACCCGTTCGCGTCGCTCGACACCACCGGTGTCGGTCAGTTGATGGAAATCGGCGTGGCCAAGGGCCGCAGCACCCGGAAGAACATCAAGCTCGGCATCTGCGGTGAGCACGGTGGCGACCCGGATTCGGTCAAGTTCTGCCACAAGCTCGGCCTCAACTACGTCTCCTGCTCGCCCTACCGCGTGCCGGTTGCCCGCCTCGCTGCCGCCCAGGCCGCGATCGAAGGCAGCAAGAAGAAGTAATCACTGACGGTCTGAGACCGTTATCCATCACCAAAGCCGCCTCGGGAAACCGGGGCGGCTTTTTTGTGTGGCCTATGGGTCCTATGGGTCCTATGGGTCCTATGGGTCCTATGGGTCCTATGGGTCGGACTGCCGCTTTCCATTTTTGCAATCTGGGCCTTCAAGCGAGCGTATCCGGCTTTAAGCGGCGGGTTTTTTCCTGTCCGAACCATCCTTGCTCAAATCATGAAAACCCATTGGATCGGCCTGCTGACCACTGCTGTCCTCGTTGGCAACCTGTTTGCCGAACCCGATCCCGTCGTTCCGCCGCGGGATGCTTCATGGCGATTGGTCTGGGCTGATGAATTCGACCGCAACGGTCCGCCCGATCCCAAGTTCTGGGGCTCGGAAGAAGGGTTTTGTCGCAACGAGGAGTTGCAGTGGTATCAGGCGAAGAATGCGGTGTGCCGCGATGGCCTGCTGGTGCTTGAGGCCCGCAGGGAGGAGGTCGTCAATCCGAAGCACGACAAGACCAGCAAATCCTGGAAGCTTTCACGCGCCAAGGCCCGCTACACATCCGGATCGATCATCACGCATGAGGAGGTCGCATGGAAATACGGGCGTTTTGAAATTCGTGCCCGCTTCAATGCCTTGCCGGGCTTGTGGCCCGCCATCTGGACGACCGGCGCCAAAGGCAAATGGCCCGCCAACGGCGAGATCGATATTCTCGAGTATTACGGCGACAAGATCCTCGCCAACACCGCGCACATCGGAAAAAACGGCAAGCCGGTTTGGAATGCCACCCGGCATCCGATGAAGGAGTTCGATCCACAGACGTGGAATGACCAGTTCCATCTCTGGGTGATGGAGTGGGATGAAAAGGAAATCGCCATCTATCTCGATGGCAAGCTGCTGAACCGCGTCAACCTCGCGAAAACGGTCAATCAGGATGGCTCGGGAATCAATCCGTTCCGAGCGCCTCACCGCTTGCGCCTGAATCTCGCCGTCGGCGGTGCCGGCGGCAATCCGGAGAAGACGGCGTTTCCCCAGCGGTATGAGATCGACTACGTGAGGATCTATCAGAAATAGGCGGTCAGGCCTGCCGCGTGGTTCGCGGGATCTGCGGTCGCTCGGGTGTCCATGGCATGTGGCTACGAGCAAAGTGTCTGCTGCAGTGGTTTTTCGCGTCGGTTGACGATCCCGCTCCTTGGGCGCTTTGCATTGGAGGGTGGATGCGTGCTGGGCGAATCGGCTCACATGCATTGCATGTGTTGATTGTGTCTTGATGGTGGTTTGGCTGTGGTTGAGACGCTTGGTAGATGAATGGAGTTCATGTCATTCTTGCGTGGTGTGGGTTGTTTGGTGCGGCATCCGGAGTGTTTGCCGTGGAGCCGGATGTGCCGCCGGATGTTTGGGATCGTTTGTGGGCTGCGCCGGTGTTGCGTCGTGATGCCAGCGCCGAAATCATCCAGGAAGCGGCAGTCATCGGCCAACTCCAGACACAGTATGCCTGTGGCATTGAGTCCGACCGATCCTATGGCACGCAGCATACGGATGCATCCCAGCGCTGGGGTGGTGTGGAAGTCCGACGCTTCCGGCTCGGCATGCGCGCCAAGGCGTTCGAATCGCTTTCCTTCCTCTATCTTTCCGACCTTGAGCCCGATTTCGAGCCGCGGATATACAAGCGCATGCCGGAGTGTTATCTGACTTGGGCGCAAAGCGATGCCCTGCAGCTTTCAGCCGGAAAGACCGAACTCAAGTTCGACCGCGAACAGGAGTATTCGTCCAAGGAATTTCCATTGTTCGAGCGCACGGCGCTTGGCAATCAGTTCTATGGCGGTGAATTGGCGGGACTGTGGGCGGCGGGCAAGGGGATTCATGGCGGCTGGCTCTATCAGCTTGGTTTATTCAGCAACGACCGCCAGGATGAGTGGACGGATGGCGGAGGTGGCAGGATTTTTCTGGGGAAAATCGGCTACAACTACACGGAGGCGACGTCCTGGGATTTGGCGGAGGTTAAATTCCAGTTGCTGTACAACAGTGAGCCGGGGTTTGTCAGTTCGTCGAACGATCTTGCTTCGCCGCTATACTCCCGCTGTTTGTCGTTATCCAATGAGGTGGTCGACGGGCCTTTCGGTCTCACGTTGGAGGCGATGTGGGGGGACGGGGATAACGGGCGCGCGGATGTCTTTGGTCTTTCGGCGATGCCTTACTGGAATCTGACATCGAAGCTGCAATGGATTTCCTGCATCGAGATGGCTGCCAGTCGTCAGGAAAATGGTGTTTTCCTGCCCAAGCGTTATGAGGCGATGGTGCCTGATCTTGGTGATGGCAGTGGAGACGGTTACCTCGCGACCTACACGGGTTTGAATTATCTGCTGCGTGGCCATGACTTGAAAGGCATGGCGGGCGTCAAATACAGCCATTTGGATGGAGGGTCAGGCGGTGGCGGATTCAACGGCTTCACCTGGCTGACTGGTGTGCGCATCGCGTTTTGATCCCGGTGACAAACATCCGGGACGCGCGCTCGGATCACTCCAGATTCTGCACCTGCTCGCGGATCTTTTCGAGTTCGGTCTTCGCTTCGACCACCGTCTGGGCGATGCCGGCGTCGTTGGCTTTGGAGCCGATGGTGTTGAACTCACGGAACAATTCCTGACAGAGGAAGTCGAGCGGGCGGCCTGCCGGCTCACTGCCCTGCAGGTAGTCGCGGAATTTGGCAAAATGCGAGTGCAGGCGCGTCAACTCCTCGCTGATGTCACAGCGGTCGGCGAACAAGGCGAGCTCGCGCAGCACCCGTTCGTCATCGAGGTCGATCTCCAGTCCGGCGTCGCGCAGGCGCTTGGTCAGCAACTCGCGCTGACGCAGCGGTCGGCCGGGCGCCTCCACGGCGATCGTGGCGGCGAAGCGCTCCAGCGTGGCAAGGCGCGCAAGAAAATCGGTGATCAGGTGCGCGCCTTCGGCTTCGCGCATCGCGATCATCGCGCCGAGCGCTTCATCGAGGGCGGGTTCGATCGCCTGCCAAGCGGCTTCGGCGTCGATCTGCCCTTCGCTGAGCGTGAGGATGCCCGACTGACGGAGGTAGTCACCGGCCTTGGGCCTGAGCTCCTCGCCGAGCGCGGTGCCGAGCTCGCCGAGCGCCTGATGCAACGCTTTCGCCAGCGCGACGTTCACCTGCACTTCAGGCAGCGCGTCGCTGGCGGCTTCGAGCCGCACGGTCACCTGCACCCGCCCGCGCGACACGCGGTCGAGCACGGCCTTGCGGACCCGGCTTTCGAGCTCCTGTGCTTCGCGCGGCAACTGGACGACGATCTCGGCCTGTTTGCGGTTCACGCTGCTGGCCTCCACCGTGGCCTGCCAGGTCGCCGTGTGGCCCGTGCCCCTGCCGAATCCGGTCATCGATTGCATGGATCCAGCAAGTTCGCCCGGGTCGATGGATGCAAGCAAATAGCGGGTGTCGCGCGATCGGACTACGCGTTTTTTGCTTTCTGGCGAAAGGCGACCAGGGGCGACCATGTATCTGCCTTTGTATGAACAGGATGATCGTGTCGACTGTCTGTCTGCTCTTGTCGGGTGTTTTGCAGGCCAAGGAACTGCATGTTTCGCCAACAGGAAACGACAGCGCTCCGGGCAGTCGTGAGCAACCCTTGCGATCGATCCAGAAGGCGGCGGATCTGGCCCAGCCGGGTGACACCATCACGGTGCATGAAGGCATTTACCGCGAGCGCATCAACCCGCCCCGCGGTGGCTTGTCGGATGATCAACGGATCACCTATCAGGCCGCGCCGGGAGAAAAAGTGGTCATCAAGGGGTCGGAGCTCGTCACCGGTTGGCAGAAGTTGGAGCACGACACCTGGCGTGTCGAAGTGGCCAACGAGCGCTTCGGTGCCTTCAACCCCTTTGCCGACGAAATCCATGGCGACTGGTTCAGGCCCATGGGTCGCAAGCACCACACGGCGGCCGTCTATCTGAACGGCCACTGGCTGACCGAAGCGGCCAAGCGTGACGAGTTGCTCAAGCCGGCGGGAAAATCACCGTTGTGGTTTGCTGAGGTCGGCAAGGAGAGCACCGTGGTGCTGGCACAGTTTCCTGGAGTGGATCCCAACCGTGAAACCGTCGAGATGAATGCGCGGCAATCGGTGTTCTATCCCGACCAAACCGGGCGCAACTTCATCACGGTGCGCGGCTTCACGCTCGAGCAGGCGGCCACGCCGTGGTCGCCGCCGACCGCCGAGCAGATCGGCTTGATCGGCGCCCATTGGTGCAAGGGTTGGATCATCGAAGAGAATGTCATCCGCTACTCGACCTGTGTCGGCGTCACGCTCGGCAAGCATGGCGACGCTTATGACAACACGTCGCAAGACAGCGCGGAGGGTTACGTCGAGACGATCAAGCGCGCGCTCGTCGCTGGCTGGTCGAAGGAGAACATCGGCCACCATGTGGTGCGCAACAACCACATCTCTCACTGCGAGCAGGCCGGCATCGTCGGCAGTCTTGGTGCCGTCTTCAGTCGGATCACCGGCAATGAGATCCACGCCATCCACGAGCGTCAGTTGTTCAATGGTGCCGAGCAGGCAGGCATCAAGCTGCATGCTGCGATCGACGTGTTGATTGCCGACAACCATATTTTCAATGCCAACCGCGGCATCTGGCTCGACTGGATGGCGCAAGGAACGCGCGTGACCGGCAATCTGATCCATGACAGCAATCAAGAGGATGACTTGTTTGTCGAGGTGAACCACGGGCCCTTCCTCATTGATCACAATCTGTTCCTGTCGCCGATATCGGTGCGCGATTTGTCGGAAGGTGGTGCCTACGTCAACAACCTGTTCTGCGGCAGGTTCAGGGTGGCCTATGAATCCGATCGCGAAACGCCGTGGCAGGTCGAACATGGCACCCAGATCGCCGAAGTGAAGCACGTCCAAGGTGGCGGCAACCGCTTTCTCAACAACGTGTTTTTCGCGCCCGCCAGCTTGGTTGCTTACGATAAGTCGCCCTTGTCCAACATCATGGCGGGCAATGTGTTTGCCGGTGGCGCGCTGCCTTCGAAGCAGGAAGCGTCGCCGGTTGTGCAGGATGGGGACAAGC
>JACCDY010545068.1_pt1 | contig 28114 bp, 30 predicted proteins | sample 7446391 | NCBI WGS metagenome assembly JACCDY01 (sample SAMN15323451, study PRJNA562643) | freshwater metagenome | isolation source: river surface water | place: USA:Blue River Watershed | collected 2017-08-18 | reverse complement strand
TGCCAAATATCATCACCATGGCCCGCATTCTTTGCGTTCCATTTTTTGTTTGGTCGCTTTTTGCGATTGAGCCAGAGTCAAATGCTCGGTGGTTTTCCGTATTAATTTTCATCGTCATCATGATCAGTGATGGTGTTGATGGTGCTATCGCTCGCAAGCGCGGACTCATCACCAATCTCGGAAAGCTGCTAGACCCAATTGCCGACAAGGCCCTTTTAGGTGGCGCACTGATTGCGCTCTCAATTCACAATGAATTTCCCTGGTGGGTAACCATCGTTATCTTGGTTCGCGAGCTCGGCATCACCGTCTACCGCTTAGTCGTCGTACAGCGTGAGGTAGTGGCTGCATCATCGGGTGGCAAGTTAAAGACAATCTTGCAGAGCGTGCTAATTGGTTCGCTAGCTTCTCCGCTTGAATTCGCATTTGCACCCTGGTACCTAACCGTCGAGTCCGTCCTCACCGCAGTTGTGCTAGTCATCACCGTTTCCACCGGTCTGCAGTATTTGATTGCTGCCGGCCGCGCTCGTCAACAAAGAATCAAATAATAAATGTCGACCGCTGAGATTTTGAAGAATCTGGAATCCAGGGGCTTCAAACTTGCGATTGCAGAATCGCTAACCGGCGGCCTGCTCTCTGCAGAATTTGTGTCCGTTGCCGGCGCTTCCAAAGTTTTACTCGGTTCAATAGTTGCTTATCAAACTTCTTTGAAGCACGAACTCTTGGGTGTCTCACGCACCCTCTTGGAAAATCAAGGTGCGGTAGACCCAGAGGTTGCGGCCCAAATGGCAGCCGGCATCAGAACAAAATTGGCAAACAAAACCAACACCGACGAATCTCAGGTAATAGGAATTGCCACCACCGGAGTTGCCGGTCCGGACTCGCAGGACGGCATTGAAGTGGGAACGGTTTACGTGGCTATTTCTGGTCCCGGGGCCATCGGGGACGCGGTCTTCGCGCATCAGTTTTCGGGTGGCCGCGAGGCGATTCGCACCGCAACCGTGAGCGAAGCTATCGCCGCTCTCGGGGAATGCCTGGCCCAATAATTCAGTTATCTTCTATGTGGCATTCAGGAAATCCTCAGCATCTTGGATTTATGTTTGTCACAACGAACCGGTAGATTACCTGTGAGAAGAAGTTAGGAGGCCAACGTGGTACTAGTCCGCCAAGAAATCGGTGATGTTCTACGAGACTTCCGTCTGCAAAAAGGTCAGACTTTGCGCCAGGTTGCCAGCCGTGCCAGCGTGGCCTTGGGTTATCTGAGCGAGGTTGAGCGAGGCCAAAAAGAGGCTTCTTCTGAGATCCTTGGTTCTTTGGCCGAGGCCCTAGAAGTGCCTATTTCGGTAATCATGCGCGAGGTCAGTGACCGCCTAGCCCTAGTTGAGGGTGTAAACCTAGAGGCAGCCTTTGCGAACGAGGGTCTACAGTCCTACATCCCAGACACTGTTCAATTTGTGCCGGGATCGTACATTCCGGACACGGTCCCTGCGGCGTTTTTGGCCGACAATGATCCAAGCCTGGCCTCAAGCCGCTAAGGCGAATGCGTCTTAGCCAATTCCAAGCCCTAATGACCGATGAATTCGGTCCGGCCTATGCCCAGGTAATCTCCAGAGACCTAGTTCTTGGTGCCCTTGGCGATCAAACCGCTGAAGCCGCCTTGGCTGCCGGTGAAGACCCAAAGGTGGTCTGGTTGGCCCTATGCGAGGCCAATCATGTGCCCAGAGAGCGCTGGGCAGGAAAACCACAGGCCAAAAAGTCCACATCCAGCTAAATCCGCTGCTGAACAAAACACCGAAAATTCGACACGCCGTTTGAATTAACTATCGAAATCTTGTTCGAATGGTGTTAGGTTATTCACAGCAGGAAGTTGAAGGCATTTATCAACAACCTGCTTGACCGAGGGTCGATCGTCGACTGCCTCGAATACGGTCAGCAATAACTAGAGATTCAGAAAGCAGAGGAAAAAATGCCATCTCCATCAGATCGCGAAAAAGCGCTAGACACAGCACTAGCTCAAATTGACCGTCAGTTCGGCAAAGGTGCAATTATGCGCCTGGGTTCAGATGAACGCGCTCCGGTAGAAGTCATTCAGACTGGTTCCATTGCTCTGGATGTTGCTCTAGGTATTGGCGGACTTCCAAAGGGCCGAATCGTTGAGGTTTACGGCCCAGAGTCTTCAGGTAAGACCACCGTGGCACTTCACGCCATCGCAAACGCTCAGCGCAATGGTGGCATCGCAGCCTTCATCGACGCCGAGCACGCCCTTGACCCGGAATACGCAAAGGCGCTTGGTGTAGACACCGATGCCCTTCTCGTCAGCCAGCCTGACACCGGTGAACAAGCTCTTGAAATTGCCGACATGTTGGTTCGCTCAGGTTCAATCGATCTAGTGGTTATTGACTCGGTTGCCGCCTTGGTGCCACGTGCCGAAATCGAAGGTGAGATGGGTGATTCACACGTTGGTCTTCAGGCGCGTCTGATGTCACAGGCCCTTCGCAAACTAACCGGTGCGCTAAACAACACCGGAACCACAATGATTTTCATCAACCAGCTGCGCGAGAAGATCGGTGTGTTCTTTGGTAGCCCAGAGACTACTGCCGGAGGTAAGGCCCTCAAGTTCTACGCATCTGTTCGCCTAGACATTCGCCGCATCGAAACCTTGAAAGACGGCACCGATGCAGTTGGTAACCGTACTAGCGTAAAGGTTGTTAAGAACAAGATGGCTGCACCGTTCAAGCAGGCCGAGTTCGACATCATCTACGGTGTTGGTATTTCACGTGAAGGTAGCTTGCTTGACTTTGGTGTTGAGCAGGAAATCGTAAAGAAGTCTGGCGCCTGGTACACCTACGAAGGTGAACAGCTTGGCCAGGGTAAAGAAAACTCTCGTAAGTACTTGATCGATAACCCTAAGGTTGCCGACGAGATCGAGAAGAAAATCAAGACCAAGCTGGGCATTGGCGTGCCTCGTGCGGTTGCAGACTTACCAATGGATTCTGAAACTGAAGTTTCTGAATCGCCTATTGGCGAAGTGGCTGCTTCGGCAGTCAAGACTCCAAAAGCGGCAAGCGCATAGTTCTTAACTAATGGCTTTCCAACGGGGCAGATCAAAGAGCTCTAGATCATCTTCTCGCCGGCCCATACCCGGTGATGGTGATTCATCTCTTGATCAGCCCCGTTTGCTTTCTCCTGAGAAATTAGAAACCCGTGCCCGCAACGTGCTACTTCACCAGTTGGCACGCAGTGCCAAGTCAACTTCGCAGCTGCGCAAAATTCTTGAGCAACGAGAGATCCCATCCGAGATTGCCGAGAAGGTTCTTGAACGCTTCACCGAGGTTGGTCTGATTGATGACGCCGCCTACGCCGAGACCATCGTCAATAGTCGGCGCAACTACAAGGGCTTAGCCAAGTCGGCCATCAAGCGAGAGCTCAACGAAAAGGGTGTCAGCCAGGAGCTTGTCGAAGAAGCAATCTCTGTCATCACCGCCGAAGACGATTTTGAATCGGCCAAGCAGCTGGCCATTCGTCGATACCGCCAATTGGCCCATCTAGAACGTGATGTTCGCACGCGCCGCCTGGCCGGCTACCTGCAGCGCAAGGGCTACGGCAGCACATCGGTGTTTGCGGCAATCAAGTTCGCTGAAGAGTCCTACAGCCAAGAGGCTGACGCTAATCAATAGCCCTAAGTAAACTGGTTGATTATGACCACCACACAGCAGGCGCCACGCACCTACGAGGTGCGCACCTATGGCTGTGCGATGAACGTCCACGACTCAGAGCGCCTTACCGGCTTGCTCGAGGGTGCCGGATACGTGCCAGGGGAGCCAGGCAACTCCGACATCGTGGTATTCAACACCTGCGCGGTTCGCGAAAACGCAGATAACAAACTTTACGGAAACCTGGGCATCCTGAATGAAAAGAAGATGGAAAACCCAGACATTTTGGTTGCCGTCGGTGGCTGCCTAGCTCAGAAAGATCGCGAGACCATCGTAAAGAAGGCTCCTTGGGTGGATGTAGTTTTTGGAACTCACAACATCGGGTCTCTACCGGCTCTGCTTGAGCGCGCTCGTCACAACAACGAGGCACAGGTGGAAATTCTTGAGGCCCTCGAGACTTTCCCAAGCGATTTGCCAACCAAGCGCGACTCAACTTATTCAGGCATGGTTTCGATTTCCGTTGGTTGCAACAACACTTGCACCTTTTGCATCGTGCCAAGTTTGCGCGGTAAAGAAAAGGATCGTCGCCCCGGAGAAATCCTTGGCGAAATAGAGGCTTTGGTTGCTGAGGGCGTTGTAGAGGTCACACTGCTTGGTCAGAATGTAAATACCTACGGTGTTGAATTTGGCGACAAGGGCGCATTTGCCAAATTGCTTCGCGCGTGTGGGGGCATCAAGGGTCTTGAACGAGTGCGCTTTACCAGTCCGCATCCAGCTGCCTTCACCGATGATGTCATTGACGCCATGGCAGAGACTCACAACGTTATGCCGCAACTACACATGCCGCTGCAATCGGGCAGTGACAAGGTGCTCAAAGATATGCGCCGCAGCTATCGGAGTGAAAAATACCTTGGAATTTTAGATCGTGTTCGTGCGCAGATTCCGAACGCTGCAATTACCACAGACATCATCGTTGGTTTTCCCGGCGAAACTGAAGATGACTTTTTAGATACCATGCGGGTTGTTCGCGAATCTCGTTTCGCGGCTGCCTACACCTATCAGTACTCAAAGCGCCCTGGCACTCCGGCTGCCGAAATGGCAGATCAGATTCCCAAAGAAGTTGTGCAGGAACGATACGAGCGTTTGATGGCTTTGGTCAATGAAGTTGCCTTGCAAGAGAACCAGAAACAAATTGGTGCTCAGGCTGAAGTTTTGGTTGCCTACGAGGGCCGCAAAGACGATGCCACGGCCCGAATGAGTGGTCGTACGCCTGAGAATCGTTTGGTTCACTTTGAGGTCCCTGCCGGTGCTGAAACTCCGCGACCTGGTGATATGGTCACCGTGGTCATAACCCAGGCTGCGCCGTACCACCTGCTCGCCGATAATCAAAAGAACTATTCTGTGCGCAGAACCATTGCCGGTGATGCTTGGGATCGCGCCGAAGCCGCAGCCTGCGCCGTGCCAAGTTCAGATAGCGGCGCCAAGTCAGCGGTTTCACTTGGACTGCCCACAATGGGGCAACCTAAGGCCAATCAAGAGCGCGCGGGTCACTCGCACCACTAATGCAAAACAAGTTAATTGCGGTTGTTGGGCCCACCGGCGCTGGTAAATCTGATCTTGGGCTGGCCATCGTGGATCAAATTGTGGCTGGTGGTGGCAAGGCCGAAATCGTAAACAGTGATTCCATGCAGTTCTATCGAGGCATGGATATCGGAACGGCAAAACTTTCTGTGGCAGAGCGGCGTGGAATCAACCACCACCTAATTGACTGGTTGGAAATCACCGATGAATCGACCGCTGCCGAGTACCAGACGGTAGCTCGACCGTTAATTTGTGAACTGCAGCAACCAGGAATTACCCCAGTATTGGTTGGCGGTTCTATGCTTTACATCGCCGCGGTACTAAACAACTTTGAATTTCCGGCACGTGACGCCGAGCTGCGTCTTCAACTAGAGGCTGATCTAGAGGAATTTGGACCGCACGAAATGCACCGCCGACTAAAAGCTCTAGATCCAATCGCGGCCAGCCGCATCATTCCAGAAAATGGTCGTCGCTCGGTGAGAGCAATAGAAATCATTACGCTCACCGGTGAGCCATTCGCCGCAGCACTTCCAGAGCATCCAGAAGATTGGCAACCGGTGCTAGAAATCGGTGTGAATGGTCCGCGTGAGGATCTGGTTCAGCGACTTGAAAAACGCGTTCACACAATGTGGAATCTGGGTCTGGTTGAAGAGGCGCGGTCGCTGATTCCACTGGGAATTCGCGAGGGCAAGACTTCAAGTCGCGCGATTGGCTACAGCCAGGCCCTGGCGCAGATTGATGGCGTGATGACCCAAGACGAGGCAATCGCCGACACCGTTCGACTCACTCAAAAATATGCACGCCGTCAGATGTCGTGGTTTAGACGAGATAACCGAATTCACTGGCTTGACTATCAAGATCAAGACATGAACTCTAAAGCGGCAAACCTAGTAAGCGCGTGGCTTGGGCTTTAGGCTTGTTGAATGACCAAGATTAATTTCACCAAAGGGCACGGCACGGGCAACGACTTTGTGCTGGTGCTCGATGCTGACGGCGAAACTAATCTAACCCAGGAACAGATTGCACAAATTTGTGATCGTCACTTTGGAATTGGTGCCGATGGATTTATTCGCGTTATCAAGTCGGTAAATCATCCGGATGGCCAGGCAATTCTGGCCGAAGAGCCAAATGCGGTCTGGTTCATGGACTACTACAACGCCGATGGTTCCACAGCAGAGATGTGTGGCAACGGCACTCGTGTATTTGCACGTTACCTCACTCAGCGTGGTCTGGTTGAACTTGCCGATGGCGAAACTCTTTCAATCGGTACTCGAGCCGGCGTCAAAGACCTGCAGCGCAATATGTCTGGCTTTGCAGTTGACATTGGTCGCTGGAAGCTAGACGGCGCAGAGGCATTAATTCACACCGATGGCCTTGAGGTTGCCAGACCGGGTATCGGGATTAATGTTGGCAACCCACACTATGTAGTTGCTTTGGCTTCAGGTCGCGAACTTGCCGATCTAGACCTTCACGAAGCTCCCGGAATTGAACCGGCTCCAGAAAACGGAGCGAACGTTGAATTCGTGGTACCGGCGGAACCAATGATCAAAGATGGCGTTGGTCACATCAACATGCGTGTTTATGAACGCGGAGTGGGTGAGACCCTGTCCTGCGGAACCGGAATTTGTGCAGCTGCTTTGGCAACCCGTCACTGGGCAGGTGCGGGCGCCCCTAACATTTGGCAGGTTCGTGTTCCCGGCGGAGTTCTAGGCGTGCGCATGTTTGCAACGGAAGACGGCGAACATGTTGGACTCAGCGGTGCCGCAGAGTTGGTTTACGACGGACAGCTGGATCTAGAGAATTTGAAGTCGGCCGTTCGCTAACTCACGTTTGGCAATTATTTATTACGCACCCGCAACACTCGGAAAGATTTTGCTGTGTCAACTCGAATGGTTGAAAAATTCTCTGGCAGCTCGGCCTCTAGCCATCGGTGCAATGAATCGGCACCAAGATTCTTTTGCACAACCAGATAGGCGTCAGCCTCTGAACGCAACCTAGGTAGCCAGGTAAGCAAAATTTCGTGCAACACTTCTTTGCCAACGCGAATAGGCGGGTTTGACCAAATTCCGCTGAACTGCAAATCGCTTGGAACATCCTCTGGCTTAACGCATTTGACATTTTTAAGACCAAGGCGAGCCGCATTAGCTGCAGTTAATTCCAATGAGCGCTCATTCACATCAATGGCCCAAATGGTTGCCTTTGGCGAGTGCGAGGCTAGGGAAAGTGCGATAGGGCCCCAGCCACAACCAATGTCAAGAATGTCACCACCTGCCGGTGCCTCATCCAAGTGAGCGAGCAACACATTCGTACCCTGATCAATGTGATCTGGGCTGAAGACTCCGCCTGCAGTGATAACCGTAACATCGTGACCATTGATCGTGACGTTGATTTCTTTTGGCTTGTAATTGCTGCCGGGAGTCTCAGAGAAGTAGTGTTCCGAGGACATAGCGAAACACTATTACAGATAGGCAAACTAGTGTTAGTTGCGTGAAGAACAAAGACAACCACGAGGAGTTCGGCGAGGATGATTCGCCAACTTTCACCCACGGGTCATCCCGCGGTGACGAGGTTGTTGAGCGCATTCTGCGTCGTGGTGAGCGCGCTGCAGCGTTAGGCGCTGTCGAGACTCACGGCTATAGCGACACAGATGGCGATCAATACGATCTTGAAGATCGCTCCGCTCTAAAACGAGTTGCTGGACTGTCCACCGAACTGCAAGACATCACCGATGTTGAGTATCGCCAGCTGCGCCTTGAGAAAGTAATTCTGATTGGCCTGTGGGGTAACAACACGCTGCTGGATGCCGAAAACTCGCTTCGTGAGCTGGCCGCTCTCGCCGAGACAGCCGGCGCGACTGTGCTGGACGGCCTGTTGCAACGCAGAGCTAACCCAGACCCGGCTACCTTTCTTGGAAAGGGTAAGGCCCAGGAGCTAAAGCAACTGGTGCAGGCCGCAGGCGCCGATACGGTCATCGCCGATACGGAGTTAGCACCCAGTCAGCGTCGAGCCCTTGAAGACGTGATCAATATCAAGGTGATCGACCGCACCGCAGTAATCCTGGATATCTTCGCCCAGCACGCCAAGAGTCGCGAGGGTAAGGCCCAGGTGGAATTGGCGCAGCTTGAGTACCTATTGCCTCGACTTCGTGGTTGGGGTGAGTCCATGTCTCGTCAGGCCGGTGGTCAAGCTGCCGGTGGTGTGGGTATGGGTTCACGTGGTCCAGGTGAAACCAAAATCGAACTTGATCGCCGCCGCATTAATACGCGCATGGCAAAGCTTCGTAAACAAATTTCGGCCATGAAGCCTGCGCGTGAAACCAAACGCGCTAATCGTGAGCGCAACTCGATTCCGGCGGTTGCTATCGCTGGCTACACCAATGCCGGGAAGTCCTCTTTGCTAAACCGAATGACCCAGGCAGGTGTGCTGGTGCAAAATGCTTTGTTCGCCACCCTTGATCCCACGGTGCGAAAAGCAAAAACACCCGATGGTCGGGACTATACGCTGGCAGACACCGTTGGTTTCGTGCGCAACCTTCCTCATCAGCTAGTTGAGGCGTTTCGTTCGACGCTGGAAGAAATTGCTGGCAGTGATTTGATTGTGCACGTGGTTGATGCATCTCATCCGGATCCATCTGGTCAGATTGCCACCGTTCGAAATGTAATTGGTGAAGTTGGTGCGCGAGACATTCCGGAATTGATCGTTTTCAACAAGATTGACCTTGCCGATGAAACTCATCGCATGGCGCTTCGGGGCATGGAACCGAACTCAATCGGTGTTTCAGCGCGCACCGGTGAAGGCATCGAAGAGTTAATGCAAATTATTGCTTCGCTTCTTCCAGAGCCGAACGTTGAAATTGCTGCGCTGATTCCTTACGACAGGGGAGACCTGGTTTCGCGTCTACATTTGAACAGCAGAATTATGGTCTTGGACTATCGCGAGAATGGAACTTTCGTGCGAGCAATGGTCAAACCCGAGATGGCAGCGGAACTAAGTGCCTATCGCGTAGTCGTTTAAGATTTTTTCTCTTTGCGTAGCGCAAGTGCTATGCAACGCAATAAGTTAGACGCTACGCAGTACCGCTACAACCTTTCCAAGAATCACGGCGTGATCACCAAGGATTGGTGCGAACGATGAATTGCGCGGTAGCAACCAAGTGTGACCGTCTTGCTGCTTGAAAGTTTTTACCGTGGCTTCGTCTTCAAGTAATGCGGCAACGATGTCACCATTTTCTGCAGTCTGTTGTTGACGAACCACAACCCAGTCGCCATCGCAAATTGCCGCGTCAATCATCGACTCTCCCACAACTTTGAGTAGGAACAGGTCACCCTTGCCGACAAGTTGGCGTGGCAGCGGAAAAATCTCTTCAACGTTTTGCTCCGCGGTGATTGGGCCTCCGGCAGCAATGCGGCCAACCATTGGCACCATGGCAGCATCGCCAATCGGTGTTGGATTCTCGGCTACCTGACCGTCCTGACCCTCCCAGCCAGCGACCTCGATCAACACATCGATAGTGCGTGGGCGCTTTGGGTCGCGGCTTATGTAGCCGGCAAGTTCAAGCTGGTTGAGCTGGTGGCTAACACTGGCAGGGGAAGACAAGCCAACTTCAAGGCCGATCTCTCGCATGCTCGGCACATAACCGCGTTCAGCCTTAGAGCGCTGAATCGTCTGAAGGATGCGCTCCTGCATTGGGCTCAAACTGGAGGCGCGACGGGTAGGGCGCTTCTCGTCTTTTTCTTCCATTGCGGGCCTTTCCTGGAGTTTTGCCTTTATTGTCGGAGGCCTCTGTTATTGGACCTTTATCGAAACTGTATTCGCTATTTTGGGCAAAATCAAACACATTTTCGAAAAAAAGAGAAATATCTTGACAAAATGTCGGACTATGGGCGTATTCTTGTTCTAAAGACGAACAGTTGTTCGAATAGAAAGGCAAAAAGATGTCTCAGACCCCAGCAGCACGAAAGTTCTTCCGTACCGCCGTCGTTGTGGCCCTTGCTACAACCAGCATCTTTGGTTTTGTAAACACCGCCACCGCAAATGGGCAAGCCAGCAGCTCTGCTGCCAAGTTCGAATACATCACGGTGTCAGCCGGGCAAACTCTTTGGGACCTTGCCGAGCAAGTTGCCCCAAACACCGATCCACAGGACTGGATGCAGGATGTTGTAAACCTAAACGGCCTTACCTCAACTGATCTAAAGCCAGGACAGAGGCTTGCGCTTCCACAGTAATTTTTGGTTTCAGATCTCAAGCGACCTGAAACGGAATAATGACCGTCAAGGTAACCTTGGGTGGTGGCTAAACTCGATGACCTCCCAATCCGCGACGACCTAAAAGGTCGTAAACCATATGGCGCGCCTCAGTTGGCAGTGCCAGTTGCGTTGAACGTCAACGAGAACACCCATCGCATCCCAGAAGAGGTAGCCGTAGACATCATCGGTCGCCTAGCGGCAGCAGTACTAGACATCAATCGATATCCAGATCGGGAATTCCTCGCACTGCGCAACGCTCTTGCGAATTACCTAGGCGCCGATCTAAAGGCACAAAACATTTGGGCCGCAAACGGTTCGAACGAAGTTTTGCAGCACATCTTTCAAGCTTTTGGTGGCCCAGGTCGTAGCTCGCTTGGCTTTGGTCCCACCTATTCCATGTATGCATTAATCGCCCAGGGCACTGGCACCATTTATGTTGATGCCCCCCGGTTGGATCGCTACGAGCTTTCACCTGAACTAATTCGCCAAGCGATTTTGGAACACAAGCCAAATATCGTGATGCTTTGCTCACCAAACAACCCAACCGGAACCCCGCTAAGTCTTAGCTGCATCGAAGCCGCGTATGAGGCAGTTACCGAAGCAACCGGAGGAGTGGTTGTGGTCGATGAGGCTTATGCAGAATTCGGTGGCAACACAGAGGTAAGTGCAATTAATCTGCTTGAGGGTCGCGAGCGCCTATTGATTTCTCGAACCATGAGTAAGGCGTTTGCCTTTGCCGGTGCACGCGTTGGCTACCTTGCCGCCGATCCCGCAGTCATCGACGCTCTTCGCCTAGTGCGCCTTCCGTATCACTTGAGTGCTTTCACTCAGGCGGCTGCTGAGGCAGCACTGGATCACGCAAGCACCATGCTGGCCACCGTAGATGATATTCGTTTCCAACGAGACCGCATCGTGATTGAGCTTAAAGACATGGGGCTAGATCCTTATCGCTCCGATTCAAACTTCGTCTTGTTCGGCGGTCTCGATGATCCAAACGCGGTATTCGAGGAACTGCTAGCGAAAGGCGTTTTGATTCGCAACGTAGGTATCCCGGGCACTCTTCGGGTGAGTGCGGGTACGGAGGCAGAGACCTCAGCATTCCTTGAAGCACTTCGTCAGGTGCTCAAAAAGTAGTCCTTCGCTAAGATTGACTAAACATCCATCGCATTCGCGAAAGGCAACTTCATGAGCCGTACTGCAACTTTGCAGCGCAAAACTTCTGAATCATCGATTGAGCTAACCCTCAACCTCGATGGCACTGGTCGCGCCGACATTTCTACCTCGGTGCCATTTTTCGACCACATGCTTACCGCCTTTGCAAAGCACTCACTTGTTGACCTAACCGTCAAAGCAACTGGCGACACCGATATCGACGTGCACCACACAGTCGAGGACGCCGCGATCGTTTTGGGTCAGGCAATCAGGCAGGCTCTCGGCGACAAGGCAAAGATTTGTCGCTACGGCGATGCAACCGTTCCCCTAGACGACGCTTTGGCTCGTGCGGTGGTTGATGTTTCAGGTCGTCCTTACCTTGTTCACACCGGGGAGCCTGAAGGCTTTGAGTATCACCTAATCGGTGGTCACTTCACCGGTTCGATGGTGCGTCACGTTTTTGAGGCAATCACTTTGAACGCCGGAATCACCGTGCACCTAACTGTTCTCGACGGTCGTGATGCCCACCACATTGCCGAGGCAGAGTTCAAGGCTTTTGCTCGCGCGTTCCGTAAGGCCGTTGAGGTTGATTCACGCGTTGAAGGAATTCCTTCGACCAAGGGTGCACTGTAAGTGGTCGCACCCCGCGTAGTCGTTCTCGATTACGGAAGCGGTAACGTTCACTCTGCTGCAAAGGCGCTCGCCGAAGCCGGAGCCAATGTTGAGTTAACTCGCGATCGTGATGCTGCATTAAAAGCAGACGGGCTTTTGGTCCCGGGGGTTGGAGCATTCGCGGCTGTCATGGAACAGCTAAATGCAATCAACGCGGGTGAATTAATCGACAAGCGTTTAGTGTCTGGAAAACCAGTTCTAGGAATTTGCGTTGGTCTTCAGGTGATGTTCGAACTTGGTGTTGAACACGGTCTTGAAACTCCTGGTCTTGGCCAGTGGCCGGGCACCGTAGAAAAACTTGACGCACCAGTTTTGCCGCACATCGGCTGGAACACAGTTGAGGCTGCAAAGAATTCAAAAATATTTAGCGGCGTTGAGCACGAGCGTTTTTATTTCGTGCACTCATACGGAGTTAAGAAATGGGAGTTGGTTGTTGATGGCCCGCTTGCCGCGCCAAAAGTGACCTGGGGTGACTACGGGGGCAAGTTTGTAGCAGCGGTTGAGAACGGACCACTGACCGCAACACAATTTCACCCAGAAAAATCTGGTCAAGCCGGAATAACTTTGCTGGGCAACTGGCTCGGAACTTTTTAAGTAAGGAAACAAAATGTCAAAGTATCTAGAACTTCTCCCTGCAGTAGACGTTGCCGATGGAAAAGCCGTTCGACTCACTCAGGGAGAGGCAGGTTCGGAAACAGATTACGGGAGCCCGCTCGAAGCTGCTCAAACTTGGATCAACGCTGGAGCAGAGTGGATTCACTTGGTAGATCTAGATGCAGCCTTTGGTCGCGGCGACAACCGTGCAATCATTCGCGAAGTTGTTGATTCGGCAAAGACCGAGCTTGGTCGCGGAGTAAAGATTGAACTATCAGGTGGAATTCGTGATGACGCTTCCCTTGAAGCAGCGCTAGAGGCAGGCGCAAGCCGCGTAAACCTTGGCACTGCGGCACTTGAGAACCCAGAGTGGACTGAAAAAGTTATCGCAAAGTTTGGCGATGCCATCGCGGTTGGTCTTGATGTTCGAGGCACCACACTAGCTGCCCGCGGTTGGACGCGAGAGGGTGGCGACCTGTGGGAGGTCCTTGCTCGTCTTGAGGATGCAGGTTGCCCGCGCTATGTCGTGACCGACGTCACCAAAGACGGAACGCTAAAAGGTCCAAACATCCAACTACTTCGCGAAGTTATGCAGCGCACCAACAAACCAGTTGTTGCATCCGGCGGTATTTCATCACTTCAAGACATCACCGATCTTCGCGCATTGGTAAATGAAGGCCTGGAGGGTGCGATTCTAGGTAAGTCGCTTTACGCGGGCAAGTTCACTCTCGAAGAAGCACTAGCAATCGCAAACGCATAATTGATGAAGAGCCACAATCACCAACACATCAACAAGAATCCGCTCGCGGATTCTGCTGGTGTTCCCTGGGATGGCCGTGCGTTCAGCGAAAACCCATTTGCGAATGATGATGGTTCTGCACGCCCAGAACTTGTGAATGCAATTCATGAATTCCACGAAACCGGTGACGCCTCAAAAGTCTTTTCCGAATTTTCGAAATCTCGTTTGCTTATTCCGCTTCTTGCCGATCTTGGCGAATCAGAAGAAGGTGCGCACGGACAAACCGTGGATAAAAGTGCCGACCTTTCAATCGTTAATGTTGAAACTCCCGATGGACAAGTCGGCCTGCCGGTGTTTAGTTCCGTCGAAGCAATGCAGCGTTGGAATGCCACCGCACGACCAGTGCCAAGTGATGCGATCAGGGTTGCGTTAGCAGCTGCAGGCGAAGGCACCACCAGAATTATTTTGGATCCGGGTTCAGAAACTGAATTTGCCTTCAGGCGCGCAGCGATTGCCGCAATAGCTCAGCAGCAAACTTGGAACCCGCCGCATCTATCGGTGTTAGTTGCAGCAGAGTTTGAAAAAGGCGTGGCGAACGAGGATTCTATTGCCAAGGTAGTGATTAGTTCGCTTGACCCGCAGTCACGACTTGCCGGACCAGAGGTAAAAGTTGAACTGCAGGTCGTTGCCGGATTAAGTAAAGAACAACTTGAAGAAGTTCTTCATCGAGTTACGCAGAATTGGGCCGAGAGTGAAATCATCTCTAGCTCGGTCGATTCAATGGCACTGGTTGTAAAACCAGCCGAAAAATAAAAGTTAGTTAACCGGTCCGGTGAATTTTTCACCGGGACCAGCACCAGGAGCATCCTTGATTGCAGACGCCTCACGGAACGCCAGCTGAAGCGAGCGCAAACCATCGCGAAGTGGGCGAGCGTGGTGGTCACCAATGTCGGCTGCGGCCGCGGTTACCAAACCAGCCAGCGCAGTAATTAGCTTTCGAGCCTCATCAAGATCGCCCTTAGCTCCGTCTTCGCCAAGCCCACATTGAATTGCGGCGGCACTCATCAAGTGCACTGCGGTGGTTGTTATTACCTCCACAGCGGGAACTTCTGCGATGTCACGCACCTGGTCGGCTACATCCTTGAATTCTGCCAAGGGGGTTCTCCTTTTGAATGGTTTCTGCTAGGCTAACCCATGGCTCCAAGGTTCGTCCTTGGTCAGAAGTGGATTCAATTCCCACCCGCGTCTACCGATTCAAATAGGTTGCCGGGTAAAGCTTTGAAACTTACGTTTCTGCACGTAATCAGGCTCCCGCCTGTGATGTGGCCATTCATGTCATGTCCAGAGGAGTAACAGATCAGCGATCCCCGTATCAATGAGCGCATCCGTGTGCCAGAGGTTCGCCTCGTCGGCGCCCAAGGTGAGCAAATTGGCGTTGTAAAAATTGAAGATGCCCTACGTATGGCTCAGGAGCAAGACCTAGACCTAGTCGAGGTAGCTCCAACTTCAAAGCCACCGGTTGCAAAGCTAATGGATTTCGGCAAGTTCAAGTATGAAGCTGCCCAAAAAGTCCGTGAGGCCCGCAAAAACCAGGTCAACACCATTCTTAAGACCGTCCGTTTTGGTCTAAAGATTGATGACCATGACTACGGCACAAAGCGCGCGCAGATCGTAAAGTTCCTCAAGGCCGGTGACAAGGTCAAGGTGATCGTGGTTTTCCGCGGTCGCGAGCAGTCTCGCCCAGAAATGGGCATCAAGTTGCTTCAGAAGCTTGCTGAAGAAGTCGCTGAGTTGGGTGTTGTCGAATCGAATCCTTCGATTGACGGCCGCAACATGGTGATGGTCATCGGTCCGCTGAAGAACAAAGCCGATGCGAAAGCAGAAGCAAAGAAAGCAGCAGACAAGGCTAAAAAAGCCGAATCTGAAGAACAGCCAAAGAAGTCGGCAGCCGTAGAAGCTGCCGAGTAGAAAAACAGGAGATAGCAATGCCAAAGCAGAAGACCCACTCGGGCGCCAAGAAGCGTTTCCGCTTCACCGGTAGCGGCAAGATCATGAAGCAGCAGATCAACATGCGCCACAACCAGGAGCACATGTCAAACCGTCGCAAGCGTCGCCTAAATGTCGACCAGGTGGTTTCACCGGCCGACTACAAGACCCTCAAGACCCTACTCGGCAAGTAAGCCCAATCAAACTTTTTAGGAGCAACAAATGGCAAGAGTAAAAAACGCGGTTAACGGTGCCAAGAAGCGTCGTACCGCTCTAGAGCGCGCCAAGGGCTACCGCGGTCAGCGTTCACGTCTTTACCGCATGGCAAAGCAGCAGATGCTGCACTCGTTGGTTTACGCATACAACGACCGTCGTGCACGCAAGGGTGATTTCCGTCGTCTGTGGATCCAGCGCATTAACGCTGCATCACGTGCAAACGGTATGACCTACAACCGCTTTATCCAGGGTCTAGGCCTTGCAGGTATTGAGGTTGACCGTCGCATCCTTGCTGACCTAGCGGTAAACGACCCTAAGACCTTCACCAGCTTGGTTGCATCTGCAAAGGCAGCTTTGCCAGCAGACACCTCAGCTCCAAAGGCTAAGTAGCTTCAAGTGCTAATCGATCCCAAGGCCGCAAAGGTCCGTGGGGTTGCCAAGCTAACTAAGAAAGACGCCCGGTCATCGACCGGGCTCTTTCTGCTTGAGGGACCTCAGGGCCTAAAAGAAGCTTTAGACCGCCCAAAGCTAATCGTCGAGTTGTACGCAACCGATGACGCGGTCGAGCGCTATCCAGATCTATTCGAGCGCGCCGAAAGCGCCCGTATTCAGGTCCAATTGGTTAGCGAGCCTGTACTGAAGGCCCTAACCGACACCACCACTCCGCAAGGTGTGGTTGCCGTTTGCGAGCAAATAGACGTCACCCTGCAAGACATAATCGACGCCAAACCGCGGCTGGTTGCACTGTTGGCCAATATTCGTGACCCGGGCAATGCCGGCACAGTGCTACGAGCAGCCGACGCAGCGGGTGCCGATGCCGTGATTTTTAGCGCCAACAGCGTCGACGTGTACAACCCAAAGGTTGTCCGCTCAACAACCGGCTCGCTTTTTCACCTGCCTTTTGCCGTGGATGTAGAGATCGAGGATGCCATTTCGGCCCTAAAAGCCGCCGGTTTACAGGTTTTTGCGGCCAACGGCGGGGGAGAGCAAATCCCCGACCTGCCAGCAGAGACCTTGGCTAAACCAACCGCCTGGGTATTTGGCAACGAGGCCTGGGGCTTTGAGCAAAGCACCCTGGACCTGGCAGACCAAGAGGTTGCCGTGCCGATTTACGGTGCTGCCGAGTCGCTGAACCTGGCCACCGCCGCCAGCATCTGCCTTTACGCCTCGGCCTTCGCTCAAAACCGCTAATCACCGCTATTTAGAGCCTTAAAAGGTAGACTTGAGCCCTATGTCTGCCGAAAATCCAATTACCCAGCCGGCCGTCGAAGCAGCAGTTAACGAGGCTTTGGCGGTCATTTCCGCTGCCACGGACCTGGCCAGCCTAAAAGCAGCCCGTCAGAACACCGTTGGCGAGCAGTCGGCTATTGCCAAGCTAAATGCCCAGATGAAGAGCGTTCCAAACGAGTTCAAAGCTGAGGCGGGTGCCCTAATCGGCAAGGCTCGCGGCACCCTAAACGAGGCCTTCACTACCAAAGAAGCAGAATTCTGGGCAGTTGAGCAGGCTGCCAAACTAGCCGCCGAAGCGGTGGACATTACCGCGGCTCCAGAGCCGGCTCGAATCGGTGCTCGACACCCACTTTCACTCTTGCAAGACACCATCGCCGATGTATTCGTAGGTATGGGTTGGGAAATTGAGGAAGGTCCTGAGGTAGAGAGCGAATGGTTCAACTTTGACGCGCTCAACTTTGATGCCGATCACCCAGCGCGAGCGATGCAAGACACTTTCTTTGTCGATCCAGTTGAATCTCATCTAGTTCTGCGTACCCACACATCACCCGTGCAGGTACGTTCCATGCTGACTCGCGAAGTGCCGATTTACGTGTTGTGCCCTGGTCGCGTTTTCCGCACCGATGAACTTGACGCAACTCACACACCTGTTTTCCACCAGGTTGAGGGACTTGCAGTTGATCAGGGCCTAACCATGGCTGACCTTCGCGGAACGCTGGAACACTTCGCGCGGATCATGTTTGGCCCTGATGCACAAATTCGTTTGCGCCCATCGTTTTTCCCTTTCACTGAACCTTCTGCCGAGCTTGATGTTTGGCACCCGGGTGCCAAGGGTGGCGCTCGCTGGGTTGAGTGGGGCGGTTGTGGCATGGTGAATCCAAACGTGCTGAAGGCCGCTGGAATCGATCCAGAAGTGTATTCCGGGTTCGCATTTGGAATGGGTATCGAACGCACGCTCATGTTCCGCAACGATGTGCGAGACATGCACGACATGGTTGAATCTGATGTTCGATTCAGCGAGCAGTTTGGAGTGTCAATCTAATGCGCGTCCCATTGTCATGGCTGGCCGAGTACGTTGACTTACCAGGTGACGCTACTCCTGAAAGCGTGATGGCCGAACTCGTCAAGGTTGGTCTTGAAGAAGAAGGTTCACACGGCTTCGACGTAACCGGCCCGCTAGTGGTCGGCGAAGTTCTTGAATTTGTTGAAGAGCCACAGACCAACGGAAAAACAATTCGCTGGTGCCAGATTCGTGTTGCCGCTGCCGGTCAAAAGGCGGCTGACGGTGGCGATGACGTTCGCGGAATTGTTTGCGGCGCAAGCAACTTTGAAGTTGGCGACAAGGTTGTCGTGTGCCTGCCAGGTGCCGTCCTTCCCGGAGATTTCAAAATTGCCGCTCGCAGCACCTACGGTCACATCAGTGACGGCATGTTGGCTTCAGGTCGTGAGCTAAACCTCAGCGACGACCACTCCGGAATTATTCGTTTGCACGAGTTAGGTCTGGATCCAAAAATTGGCACCGATGCTGTTGAGCTGCTGCAACTTTCTGAACAGGCTGCCGAGGTTAATGTCACCCCTGACCGCGGTTACTGTTTCTCAATTCGCGGAATCGCGCGTGAATTCGCGCACGCAACCGGTGGGGAATTCCGAGACCCAATTGGAAACGCACAGCCCGAGTCAACCAGTGGTTTCAATCTGAAAATTGAAGACCACGCGCCGATTCGCGGACGTCAAGGCTGTCACCGTTTTGTATTGCGTTCCGTTAAGGGAGTAGACACCAAGCGACCAACTCCGCCTTGGATGGTCGCCCGATTGAAGCTCGCAGGTATGCGTTCAATCTCCCTAATCGTTGACATCACCAATTACGTCATGTTGGAACTCGGTCAACCGCTGCACGCTTACGACGCTGACAAGTTGCAGGGTGGCATCACAGTGCGCCGTGCCAATGCTGGTGAAACTATCAAGACCCTTGATGGCCAAGAGCGCAAGCTGCACCCAGAAGATCTAGTGATGGCAGATGACGCCGGAGCAATTGGTATCGCTGGTGTGATGGGTGGCGAGCGTACTGAGGTTTCTGACACCACAGTAAACGTAATGATTGAAGCCGCAAACTTTGATCCGGTTTCAATTGCACGCACTGCAAGACGCCACAAACTTCCTTCTGAAGCATCCAAGCGCTACGAGCGCGGGGTAGACAATAACGTTGCTGAGTTTGCCGCGGCTCGAGTTGTCCAGTTGCTTGAAGTACAGGCCCTTGGCACGAGTGAATCATTCGGGGCAGACTTCCGTGAGCACTTTGAGCCAACTCCAATTTGGTTGCCTGCAAATTTTGCCAGCGAGCTAGTTGGTGTTGACTACACTCCTGAAGAAACCGTTTCAATCTTGAATCAGATTGGTTGCGTGGTCGCAACGGTTGATGGCGGCTTCGAGGTTATCGTGCCAAGTTGGCGCCCTGACCTCACCCACAAGACCGATCTAGTCGAAGAGATTGCTCGCATCGGTGGCTACGATCGCATTCCTTCGCGTTTGCCGGTAGCTCCTCCTGGGCGTGGTCTAAATCCAAAGCAGAAGCGTCGTCGCGCGGTAGTTAATTCTTTGGCTGGCTCAGGTCACGTTGAGGTGCTGACCTACCCATTTGTATCCGCTGACCAGAATCAGTTGTTTGCCGCTCAGGAAGTCGCAACTGTGAAGTTGGCCAACCCGCTGCAGGGTGACGTCAACGAGATGCGTGTTTCACTGCTGCCCGGCCTGATTGATGCAGCCAAGCGAAACCTGTCGCGCGGTCTTACTGATCTGGCAATTTTTGAAGAGGGTTCGGTCTACTTGCCCGCAGGAAAAGTTGGCGCTAACCCAGAGCTACCTGTAGGCAATGCTCGGCCAAGTGAGACTCAGCTCAATGAGCTAAACGCAACCGTTCCAGCGCAGCCACACCACGTGGCTGGTCTATTTGCTGGCAATCGAATTGCTCAACAAGTAGGAGTGCGTTCCGTCGAGGCTGGCTACGCCGATGCCCTGCACGCGGTTCGAGTCTTGGCAAAATCGGTTGGCGTTGAGGTTGAATTCCTGCAGGCAACGCCAACTGGTTTCCACCCGGGCCGCACAGCAGAAGTTTTGGCCGAGATCAATGGCGTAAACACCGTTATCGGTGTTGCCGGTGAGCTTGACCCAACTTTGGCAACCAACCACGACTTGCCTCGCCGAATTGGTGCCTTTGAAATTAATCTCGAGCAACTTTTTGCAGCTGCACCAGAGGTAATTCAAGCTGGCCTGCTTTTGACCATGCCTGCTGCAACTCAAGATCTTTCGCTGGTGGTACCTGTTGATTTGGCCGCCGCAAAACTTCTTGAAGTGATTCGCGAAGGTGCCGGAGAACTTCTAGAACGAGTTGTTCTAGTTGATGACTACCGCGGGGCAAACGTTGCCGAGGGCCACAAGTCACTTACTTTCGCGCTGAGATTCCGAGCAGCCGATCGCACACTCACCCAGGCGGAAGCATCAACTGCAAGAGATGCTGCGGTAGCTCTCGCCAATCAAAGATTCGGTGCAACCCTCAGGGCTTAGCGGCTCGAGCAATAACGATAGGAACGCGATGACATTTTCAGTTGCCGTAGCCGGCGCCAGCGGCAACGTCGGCGGGGAACTATTGCGTCTTATTGCCGAGCACCCGCAGCTTGAACTCAAGACCGTCACCGCCAGCAGCATGGTTGGTCAAAAAGTTTCTACACTTCACCCGCACGTTCCTAAATTTGCCGACGTAATTTTTCAAGAAAATACAGCAGAGGTATTAGCGGGACACGACATTGTTTTTCTTGCGCTGCCTCATTCAAAGTCCGCCGAAGTTGCTGCCTGGCTTAGCGAAGATTCGCTGGTGCTGGATTGCGGTGCCGACTTCCGTTTGGAGTCAGAGGCTGACTGGAAAAAGTTTTACGGCGGGGAACATGCAGGAACCTGGACCTACGGAATGCCTGAGTTGCTTATCGGTGGAAACCGCAAGCAACGCGAGCTTTTGAAGAACACCAATCGTATTGCTGTACCTGGCTGCAACGTCACCGCAATCACACTGGGTCTGGCCCCGGCCCTTGCGGCCGGGCTTGTTGCAAACACCGATATCGTTAGCGTGCTTACCGTTGGCACTTCGGGTGCTGGCCGTGGCGCAACTGAAAAACTTTTTGAAATCGAACCAACCGGTTCTGCTGATGCCTATCAGGTGGGTGGCGTTCACCGTCACACACCAGAGATCGAGCAAAATCTTTCGAAGTCTGCCGGTGCACAAGTGCAGGTTAACTTCACACCTGTTCTTGCGTCAATCGAACGCGGAATCCTGGCGGTGAATACCGCAGTGCTGAAGCCTGGTGTTGATTTGCAAAAGATTCGTGCTGCGTTTGAAGCTGCCTATGCGGGGGAGCAGTTCATCAAGATTTCCGCCACCGGAGAATTCCCAAGCACCGCAGACACCATTGGTGACAATTTTGCGCTGGTTGGACTTGCCGTGGATTCACACGCCAACCGTCTGATTACTGTTTGCGCAATCGACAACCTAGTCAAGGGCACCGGTGGCGCCGCGATCCAGTCAATGAATATTGCTCTCGGACTTCCAGAGCAAACCGGACTCGAGCAAATCAGTCTTGCTAAGAAAGGCGCCCAGTAATGACAGTCACACTCGCTAAGGGTTTCGTTGCTGGCGCGGTTCACGCGGGACTAAAAAAGTCAGGAAAGCTAGACCTTGCTCTGGTTGTAAACCAGGGCCCGCTGAATTCTGCTGCAGTTGTTTTCACCACCAATCGCTGCCAAGCAAACCCAATCATCTGGAGTAAAGAGGTAATCAAAGATGGCCAGGTTTCGGCAATCATTTTGAATTCGGGTGGGGCCAATTGCTACACCGGTGCACAGGGTTTCCAAACCACTCATGCAACTGCCGAAAAGGTTGCCGAGGAGCTTGGCGTTAGCGCTGGCGATGTTCTGGTTTGTTCAACCGGACTTATCGGCGACCAACTTGATCGCGAAAAACTTCTAGCTGGAACATCAGCGGTAGCCGCAAATCTAAACACCACCAACGGTGCAATTGCAGCTCAGGCAATCATGACCACAGACTCAAAACCAAAGACCGCAGAGTTCACTCACGCCGATGGCTGGTCTATCGGTGGTATGGCAAAGGGTGCGGGAATGCTAGCCCCAGGTCTTGCAACAATGCTCGTAGTTATCACCACCGATGCCTCTCTCGACAGCAAGTCGCTCGATCAAGCTCTTCGCGCAGCCACTCGCGTTACTTTTGATCGCCTCGATTCCGACGGCTGCATGTCAACCAACGATCAGGTCACGCTGATGGCTTCTGGCGCCAGCAATGTCACACCAAGTCAAGATGACTTCACTGTCGCCCTAACTCAGATTTGTATTTCTCTCGCAACGCAACTGCAGCAAGACGCAGAGGGTTCATCGCACGACATCACCATCACGGTGCAGGGCGCAGCCTCAGAAGCAGATGCCGAAGAAGTTGGTCGTTCCGTAGCGCGAAACAATTTATTCAAGGCGGCAATCTACGGAAACGATCCAAACTGGGGTCGCATTCTTGCCGCGGTTGGGGTTACTAAGGCACAGTTTGACCCATACAACATCGATGTCTCGATAAACGGAGTTAGTGTTTCTCGTAAGGGGCAGCCAGATCAACCGCGTGAGTTGGTTGATCTGTCGCCACGCGCGGTTGACATCACCATCAACCTAAATTCCGGAACTCACTCAGCTGCCATTTACACCAATGACCTTACTCACGAATACGTGACAGAGAACAGCGAGTACTCAAGCTGATGATTCCCTCAGAACAGCAAGACCAAGCGATTGCAGCCATCAAGGCAAAGACGCTGATTGAGTCTTTGCCTTGGTTGCAAAAGTTTCACGGCAAAGTTGTAGTCGTTAAGTTTGGTGGCAACGCAATGGTTGATGCTGAACTGCAAAAAGCCTTTGCCGAAGATATGGCGTACTTGCGCTGGGTCGGCATTCGTCCGGTAGTGGTTCACGGTGGCGGACCACAAATCTCGGCTCGCCTTGCTGAGCTTGGTATCCAGAGCGAATTCCGCGGCGGCTTTCGCGTCACCACAGACGAAACCATAACCGTGGTGCGTGATGTTTTACGCGAAGAAATTTCTGCGCAACTCGCTGAGCTGATTCAAGACGCAGGTGCAGAGACTGTCATCATGTCAGGTGAAGACGGAAATCTTTTCCGCGCAGAGAAAACCACCCTTGAAACCGGTGAAGGACCAGTGGACATTGGTCTAGTTGGCGAAGTCACCCAGGTTAACCCGCGCATCGTGCTTGAGGCACTTGAGGCTGGTCGCGTTCCAGTTGTTTCAACTGTCGCACCAACCACCGGAGGCGAATTACTTAACGTGAACGCGGACCTTGCCGCCGCAGCCCTTGCTGTGGCACTTGGTGCCGAAAAACTCATGGTGCTTACCGATGTGCCGGGTCTCTACAGCGACTGGCCAAACCGCGACTCGCTGGTTTCAGAAATCACCGCCCAAGAACTTGATGAACTGCTGCCAACTCTTGAATCAGGCATGATTCCAAAAATGCAATCCTGTCTCAAGGCTGTTCAAGGCGGTGTACCAACCGCGCACGTAATTGACGGTCGAACCCCACACAGCATTCTGCTAGAAATTTTTACAGTTACCGGTGTTGGTACCATCGTGCTTCCCTAATAAAAACCAAGAAACGGATAAAAAATGGTTCGCCACTTTCTGAAAGACGATGATCTGACTCCAAAGGAGCAGGCAGAGATTATTCGTCGCGCAATCGAACTCAAGAAAAATCCGTATTCTGAAAAACCTTTTGCTGGGCCAAAGACTGTCGCCTTGATTTTTGACAAGACATCAACTCGCACCCGAGTGTCATTTGCAGTTGGCGTTGCCGACCTTGGTGGTTCGCCGCTAATTATCGACAGCCAAACGAGTCAAATGGGTGCCAAGGAATCCGTTGCCGACACCGCACGTGTACTAGGTCGTCAGGTAGCGCAGATCGTCTGGCGTACATATGCGCAACTTGGTCTAGAAGAAATGGCCGAGCACGCTGGCGTGCCAGTAATCAACTCGCTTAGCGACATGTACCACCCGTGCCAAATCCTTGCTGACCTAATGACCATTCAGGAACACAAAGGAAAACTTGCTGGCCTGAAGCTCGCCTACGTTGGTGACGCAAGCAACAACATGGCAAACAGTTACCTAATCGGTGGTGCAACGGCTGGAATGCATGTAGCGGTAGCCGGCCCGGCGAACTACCTGCCTGATTCGCACATTGTTGCACGCGCAGAGCTAATCGCAGAGCAAACCGGGGGTTCAATTGCTGTGCACGGCGAACCATTAGCGGCAATCGCAGATGCCGATGTCGTCATCACCGATACTTGGATCTCGATGGGGCAGGAGGACGAGAAAGAACAGCGCCTGCGTGATTTCGCTGGGTACACAATTGATCAAGAACTTTTTGCCAAGGCAAAGCCTGATGCAATATTCATGCACTGTCTTCCTGCGTATCGTGGCTACGAAGTTGCCGCTGAAGTTCTTGACGGTCCCCAATCAGTTATTTGGGACGAGGCAGAGAACAGATTGCACGCACAAAAAGCACTAATGGTTTGGCTCGCCGAACAGGCCTAACCCAAACCCCAAAAAACTCTCGAAAGTAAGATTTATTTCATGAACGCAAACCCCGAATCAGGCACAGGATCAAACGCTCTTTGGGGCAGTCGTTTTGAGGGTGGCCCTTCGGATGCGCTCGTCGCGCTAAGTCGTTCGGTTCACTTTGATTGGCGCCTCGCGGCCTACGACATCGCCGGCACCCGGGCTCACATCAAGGCGCTGCAATCCGCCGGCTACCTATCGGTCGCTGAACTCGAAAAAATCGATCGCAGCCTGGTTGAACTCCTAGATCGAGTAAACAAGGGAAGCTTCCAGGCAAAACCAACCGATGAAGACGTTCATTCAGCTCTCGAGCGTGGACTCATCGAGATCGCCGGTGTCGAACTCGGCGGCAAGGTCCGAGCCGGCAGAAGCCGCAATGACCAAATCGCCACATTAATCCGCACCTACCTCCTCGATCAGGCAGTGATAATTCGCGAACAGGTCACCCAATTGATCGAGGTCCTGGTTTCCCGCGCCGAGGAGCACCTGGGCGTAGCCATGCCAGGTCGCACCCACTTCCAACATGCCCAGCCGGTCCAGCTTTCTCACCACCTGCTTGCTCACGCCTGGCCACTTGTCCGCGACCTAGAGCGACTCGAAGACTGGCGCAAGCGCGCCAACCTTTCTCCGTACGGCGCCGGAGCCCTAGCTGGAAACACCCTTGGCCTAGATCCAAACCTGGTGGCCCGCGAGCTTGGCCTAGCCGGCCCAACCCAAAACTCGATTGATGCCACAGCTAGCCGAGACGTGGTTGCAGAGTTTTCTTTCATCGCCACTTTGATTGGCATCAACCTGTCTCGTTTTTCAGAGGAAATCATCATTTGGGCCAGTGCCGAGTTCGATTACGTAAAACTACACGACGCCTACTCAACCGGCTCGTCGATCATGCCGCAAAAGAAAAACCCCGATATCGCGGAGCTTTCTCGCGGTAAAGCTGGCCGACTGATTGGTGACCTAACCGGGCTGCTGGCAACTCTAAAGGGTCTACCGCTTGCCTACAACCGGGACCTGCAAGAAGACAAAGAGCCGGTTTTTGATGCTGTCGATACCCTTACTGTTCTGCTGCCTGCCTTTACCGGAATGGTCGCGACCCTTCAGTTCAATCGCAACCGCCTAGAGTTGCTGGCCCCGGCTGGATTCTCACTGGCCACCGATGTAGCAGAGTGGTTGGTCAAGCAAAAGGTTGCCTTCCGTGACGCTCACGAAATCACCGGAAAACTAGTTTCTTATTGCGAACAGCACAATCTTGAACTCCACGAGGTACCCGATGCCGAAATGGCGGCGATCTCTCCGGCCTTGACCCCAGATGTCCGCGATGTGCTCACCGTTGGTGGCTCCATTAAGGCCCGCGCTGGTGCCGGCGGTACCGCCTTGCCAAGGGTTCTCGAACAAATTGCGGCTCTGCGCAAAATTGCCCCAAAGCGTGAGGCGTAAACCATGTCTAACCAGGCTCTAAAAACTCAAAGCAACGACCCAAGTTTCAAGGATCTGCTTGACGAGCTCAAGTGGCGAGGGCTAATTGCCCTCAGCACCGATGAAGCTGCCCTCCGCACGGCACTGAATGAGACCAAGATCACCTACTACATTGGCTTCGATCCAACTGCGCCCAGCCTGCACCTCGGCAATTTGGTTCAGTTGCTGATCATGCGTCGCCTCCAGCTCGCCGGGCACAAGCCGCTTGCCCTGATCGGTGGTTCAACCGGTCTGGTTGGCGACCCGCGTCCAACCGCCGAGCGCACCCTAAACACCAAAGAGACAGTTGGCGAGTGGGTAGAGAAGTTGGGCAAACAGGCGTCACGATTCCTATCTTTTGAGGGGGAGAACCCGGCCCGCCTAGTCAACAACCTGGACTGGACCGCGCCGCTTAGCGCAATCGACTTCCTTCGCGACATCGGCAAGTACTTCCGGGTTGGCACCATGCTCAGTAAAGACGCGGTTTCTGCCCGCCTGAACTCAGAGCACGGCATCAGCTACACCGAGTTTAGCTACCAGATCCTGCAGGGCTACGACTACCTAGAGCTCTACCGACGCTACGGCTGCACCCTGCAAATGGGTGGCAGTGACCAGTGGGGCAACCTAACCTCGGGCACCGATTTGATTCGCAAGGTCGAGGGTAAATCTGTACACATTCTTGCCACCCCGCTGATCACCAACAGTGATGGCCAGAAATTCGGAAAGTCAGAGGGCAACGCGGTTTGGCTAGACGCCGAGTTCACCAGCCCTTACGCCTTCTACCAGTTCTGGCTAAATGTAGACGATGCCGATGTGATCGATCGCCTCAAGGTTTTTACCTTTTTAACCAGGGCTGAAATTGAAGATCTTGCCAAGCAGACTGCCGAGGCCCCGCACCTTCGTGCTGCCCAAAAGCGCCTGGCCCTTGAGGTCACCACCCTGGTTCACTCGGCTCAATCTGCCCAGGCAGCAATCGATGCCTCGGCAGCTCTCTTTGGCCAGGGCGACCTAGCTGCACTAGACGCGGATACTTTGGCCTCCGCTCTGGGGGAGTTGCCTAAGACAACGGCTTCCGTTGGCACACCGATAACCCAGCTCCTTATTGAAACCGGTTTGGTTGACAGCATCTCAGCGGGCCGCCGCGCTATTAAAGAGGGCGGCGTTTATCTAAATAACGAGAAAATTATCGACGAAGCAGCCGTTTTGACAGACTTATTGCACTCAAAATTTGCGGTTTTGCGCCGTGGCAAGAAGACCCTAGCGGGCGTATTCACCACGTAAACACTGGGCTTCTGGGCCATGGCGCAGCTATAGGCCGCACGCCGAAAAATATTTAAAGTTTTTTCGCAAAAAGGCCCATTTGGATTTGACTTCATCGTTATATGAACGTAATGTAGACACTCGTTGCCCAAAGTTTGGAATCTTCTGATTAGAAGTCCGGCTCAAGAGCAACAAATCCTATGAAATAAAGGCTTTCAGGCCTTGTTTGCCTGAGCTTTTATATCTAAGATTTAAACCTCTTACCACGGAATTTTCATTGTGCCTATTTGACACGCTGGAAATCTATGGTAAGTTTGTGAAGTTGCTCTGTAGACCATCGAAAGAGAAGTCCGCAGAAGCATTCGATCCTTGAGAACTCAACAGTGTGCACTATGTCGATACCAAGAACCTCTTGGTTATTTAGGCTTGCCTGAATAGTCAGAGAAAATATTGGATTAGACAGATTGTCAGACAATCTGATTTAGTCAGATCAAACTAATGCCCCCATTTTCCGGGGGTTTTGTTAAGTTTGTCTCTTGCTTGCAAGAGGCGTTTAACTTTTACGGAGAGTTTGATCCTGGCTCAGGACGAACGCTGGCGGCGTGCTTAACACATGCAAGTCGAACGATGAAGCTGGAGCTTGCTCCGGTGGATTAGTGGCGAACGGGTGAG
>JACCDY010414618.1_pt1 | contig 28130 bp, 34 predicted proteins | sample 7446391 | NCBI WGS metagenome assembly JACCDY01 (sample SAMN15323451, study PRJNA562643) | freshwater metagenome | isolation source: river surface water | place: USA:Blue River Watershed | collected 2017-08-18 | reverse complement strand
CAATAGGTTGATTAAATTTACCTCTAAAAAATAATAGTTCTAATTTAATTAGAGTTGACAGTGAATTACCAAGTGGTTGATTAAATTCCCCATCTAATCCTAATTTTGTTAAATTAGTTAAATTGTATAACATATTAGATATAGGTATATCAAATGTATTTGTAAAAGCTAGTGAATCCAAATTATACATGTACGGTAAATATTTTAATTTTATTTTTTCCTCTTGATTAGTAGTTCCAGTTATTTCAAGAACTTCATTAAATTGTGATAAACTATCTAAAAATAATTTATCAACAATCAAATCAATTTTAGTATCAATAACTATATTTTTTATGACGTCTATATCAATTTCTGAATCATTACTATCTCTAATTTGAAATGTATTTGGATGTATTTGAAATTTAATAGGAAATCCTGTTTTTGTATCAAATTGATTTTTTAATTCGATAATGTAGATTGGGCCTTTTTTATTATAAAACTCAAACATATTATTATTACTCGATGATGTACACCATTTAGTATTTCTACCATAGAACCTAGACCCAGCTTCACTTGTTGGACAATATATAACTATAAAATCCGAATCATAAATTATTTTTACATCGTGTTCTCCTTGAACTTTTATTTCTTTTTGTTTTAATTTATTAGATTTTCTACTTAATTTTTTATTTTCAATTTGTTTAATGATGTTAAATTTATCTTCTAAATACTGGTCAATTTCTAATAGCGATACAAACTGATCTTGTCTTTTATCTGTTCTAACAGCTTTTGGTATTGAATTATATTTTGTAATTGAATCTAAATATCTGCCTTTATTTTCTAGACTAGAAGGATTACCAAGTTGTCCATCCAAATATATTTTTACAAACAAATTAATATAATTTTTTGGAATATACTTTTTTATCAAATCAAATAATTCGTTATATATATTGCTAGTTTCTAATTGATTTACGTCTAATAAATTAAATTCGTATTCAGTTAATAATTTGGTTAAATCAAATATTGTAGTCAGATAATTATCTGTATTTAATATGTATATTATTTTTGAATAATTTTTTACAAGTTGTGAATAATAATATTTTTTCGCAGTAATTAAACCAATGCTGACATTTTCGTTCATTTATATTTTATTAAATAATTATTTATAAACAAAATCAATTTTTATATAGTAATTAAATCAATGGATATATCAGTAATTTTATAATGTACTGTAAAAACGTTTAAAACTATTATAAATAGTATTTTAAAGTATATTTTATGATAGAAAAACATGTTTTAAATGATAAATATAAAAGTACACAAGTCAACAATATATTTTTTACAGTTTTGAAAAAATTTAATTTTTTTCACACTTTGAAAACAAAAAAAGAAAAAAAGCAAATGAATTTTTCTTAAAAAACCTTATTTTTTTACTACACACACACACAATAAAACTAAAAATATCTGGAGTATTTTATAACAAAACAAGTAAAAGTAGTAAAGTAGATAAAAAGTAGTGTTGGTGGTTGTGGTTGGGTTGAAAAAAAGTATAGAAGAAGACGTAAAAAAATTCTGCAAAAATCTGCAAAATGCAGAAAAATATTGCAGAATTCTGCAGATTTGCAGAAAAATAAATTTAATATAAAGATATTTTTTTATACAAAAAATATATAAATAAAATACATAAGATGGTTATTTATACTTGTACTATATGTTTAAAAGAATTTAATAGAAAATCAAGTTTTATTGATCATACTCAAAATAAAAAGAAACCATGTCGACAAGTTCCACCAGCTTCCACCAATAATCCACCAATTATCACCAATGTTACACCAATTTCCACCAATAACCCACCAGATGTGCAGCAAATAAATTTAGAAAATGAAATTTTTTCAAGTGATAAAGAGGACAAAATAGAAAATACTATAAAAAACAAAAAAATAATACATACATGTGGGTATTGTGGTTTAGGTTTTACAAGAAAAGATGCATTAAAAAGACATACAGAAGGTAGATGTAAAGTAAAAACATTAGATAATGAACATAAAGAGAAAACATTTGAGTTACTTATAAAAGAAAATGAAGATATTAAAAAAAGAATTAGATAATTTAAAAAAACAAATGGAAAAACAAATAAACAAAGCACAAACCCAAAATATAAATAAAGGTAATATTGTAAACAATACAAATATAATAATTCCGCAAGCAAAATTAACTGATTTTGGTTCAGAAGATTATGAAAAAATAAATATTGGACGAATTCTAAATTCAATCAAAGATTCTGGAGTTCATGGAATAATAAATTGTTTTAATGATATACACTATAATGATGAAACACCCCAATATAAAAATGTATTTATAACTGATAAAAGCAGAGATAAGGGTATGATTTATGAGGGTGGACAATGGAGAGTTAAACCCATCAAATATATTGTTGGAGAAATAATGACACATATTGAACGATATGTCCGAATTATAGAAAAAAGAATTAAAACTGGTAAATATAAAGATGTCTTGGATCCAGAAGACCCTGAAAAAAAGAAAAAACTTAATATTAAAGATTTTAAAGAAAAAATGGAATCAAGACTTAAAAAATATATATTAAGATTTTATGGAGATGATGAAGAAACAAAACCCAAAGATTCTAAAGAATTTTCAGCAATGGTTTTTAAATATGTATCTAATCGATTATTTGATATTAGAGATGGGGTCTATAGACATTATGAAAAGATATTAGAAGATATACAAAAAGATTTAACTGATCCAGAAATTAAAAAGATAAATGAAGAACAAAAACAAATTATCAAAACAATTGACAGTTTGAAAGAAGATATAAAGAAAGAAATTCAAGAAGATAAAATAAATAAACTAAATATTGATTTAGATGATGATTCAGATGATGATTCAGATGATGATTTAGATGAACTTGATAATCTAGAGAAAAAATGTGATAAAAATGATAAAGATAATGGCGATGAACCACCATTTGTACAAAAAATTGTTACATTAGCTAGTGGTCTAAAGGTTATAAGATGGATGAGAGATAATGTAGACCCCAATAAATACTTTGATTAAAAGGTACAAGGTATACTGGTAGAAAAACTATATTAAACTGTTTAATAGTAGGTTTTTCAATCATGATTTTTAATACAGTTTGATATACTTTTCGTGTCATGGTTAATATACTATAAAAAATTGAAAAAATTATTCTTATTATAAAATATATAGCTAATACTATTTTATTAGTATGAGTTCTGAAAATAAAGCGGGTACTGAAGGTACACCAAGTCCAACAAAACCCGCTTTAAATCTTAATTTAGATTATTTGGTACCTACACTAAGTGCTATTGCTGCAGGTTTAATTCATCATATTTGTAATAAAAAAGAACCTATTACATATGTAGATGTACTATTAATAATTAGTCCTTCACTGCCAGTTTTGCTAGGTGTAATAGTTAAAATCATTACTTTTATTATTAATTGGATTGCAAATGGTACTCAAAGTATGAATTTGGGCTTTTTAGGCACAATAATTCAAAAGGTGAATACTATAATGAATGTCAAACCAAAATGTGATAATACACACTCTTTTGATGAGAAAGGTCGTCTTATATTTCACAAATATACTGTTAATATCGATATTTCTAAGAAGATAACTGAATGGCAACAAAAGAGGTATAAAATTACTTATTGTAAAGATAGTTGTGATCTAAATGTAATAAAAATTGTTCAACATTTTACAGAAATAAATCTTGAACACACAGATTCTAATTTTTATTTTAAGAATTTTTATCATGAATTTATAATGGATAATGAAAAAATTATTGTATATGTTGAAAATTGTGATAATTGTGATAATAAAGAAAAATATAAGTACAACTTCTATATAATATCTCAATGGAGTCATATGTGTGCAAAAGTTCTTTATTTTATGTTAAATACCAGAAAATATAAAGAAAATGATTCGTATTACCGTGTTTCACGCATTTACAATGAATATCATGATGAACTCCTTCATACAATCAAAATGTATAAAGCAAACTCTATTAATAAACGTAAAGTATGTATGAACTTTTGTTTTGCTGGGCCTCCAGGAACATCTAAGACATATGGTGCTCGTGCGATTGCTAAGGAGTTAACTCGTAAAATTTTTGAAATTAATCTTTCTAAAATTGTTTATGAAGAAGATTTCTTAGCACTCTTTAGTGAGGAAAATATTCAAAAGTATGTATTCCTTTTAGATGAAATTGATTTAATGTGTCCTTCTCGTGAGTTTGATGATAAACTTATTAAATCAGCGGAAGAAACACGATTAACTACTTTTGGTGTAAAAAGTAGTAATTCTAGTAATACCAAAGCTAGTTATGCTTTTGATTACGATAGTGAAAATAGTAGCTTGACAGAAGAAGATGGATTTGGAAATAAACGACTACTACATAAAATCAATATACTTCAAGGCGAAATTCAAAAACTACACGAAAAGATGGATAAAACATTTTCTTTTCAAGAGTGGTTAAAAGAGTTTTTGGAACGACTTTTCTCTTTTATGTGTATTAGTTTTATACCATACATGGGATTTAGTAATAGCGATTATGCCAAAATCAAGGAACTTTTAGGAATTCACAAAGATGATTCAAAATATGATTCAAAAAATGATTCAATTCACCAAATCTTTTTAAAATACGTGACAAAATATTATATACCCAACTCATTGGTTACAGATAATATCTCTTCAAATATATATTCTCCAAAAAATACTATTCAAACGACAAAAACCCCTTTTACTTTGCGAACATTACTTAATTTTATTTCAGGAGGCAATACACCAGATGATTTGGTAATTATTGCTACAACAAATCGACCTGAAAAACTCGACCCTGCGTTAATTAGACCAGGTCGTTTACGATTAATTGAATTTAAAAATTTACGTAAAGTTGATGCGGTTTCAATGTTATTGGAAAATTATCCAGATGAACAGGTAGCGATTGAACATGGATTAGATAATATTGGTTATGAAGATTATATGGCAAATGGTGCTCTATTAGAAGCAGTCATGTCATCAACCCATACATTAGTAAATACTTTACAAACTTTTCAAAGAGAACTTTTATTACTTAAAAATTAGTTTCTAAGTGATAAAATACTTTTTTTATTTATGATTATAAAAATGATTTTGTGATTGATGTTTGTGTCATAACACATTTTTGGTTGATACATATTTTATTTATTAAAAAAGAATATATATAAGTGTATTACTTTTTATATAAATTTAATTTTTTATTATATGTACCATGACACGAAAAGTTTAATTACTTGTAATCTCTAATCGCCAAACCTAATTTTTATATTTTCATTTGTTTTAGATATTAACATATATTTATAATGAGGATATTGACTACTCCATTTCAAATCTATTCCTACATCTCCTAATTTGTCTTTAAATTTTTTATTGATTGTAGTATAAATGTCTACTGAATTAGGATTCCAATGTCCTGAATAATTGTATGATTGTAATTCAATGTGTTCATCGTAATTTTCGTGTGTTAATGTATTAGTTAAATGCTTTTGAATTTCTTTATTTACTTTTATATTTAGTAAATAATCACTTATATTATCATATTGATATGACATAAATGTAGCACCTAAAACAGCACTAGCTAAACCTATTGTTGTATTTATCATGTTGATATCTATAATTTATTAAATATATTTGTTATAAAAATCAAATTTTTAATCACTACCATCTTCAAAATTTTCATATTCTCCTTCATTACAACAAGGACATTTAGGACTGTTTATAAATTGTTTGACCATTGCGTTTGCCATATCCTCAGACATTACTGATAAGACAGAAGGATCCATACCCATTTACATCACAGCAATAACTTGAGGATTATGCCACGTAAATTTATCAGTTTCTAATTCCTGAATTATATAACCAATCGTTCTAAAATCATACAGTCTATAATCATGTCTGCCGAAAGTCATCAAGTCAATTGAGATTTGTAATTTTGGTTCATACTCAGAAATTTTTTTAATAGCACTATCAACATTTTCAAATTCTTCAGTTGTTCCATCAAGTTTTATCCATGTGGTTGTAAGGGATTTACATTTGTTAGGTGTAAATTTAAATCTGTTAAAAGTACACCCAACTTTACATATAATATCACCAAATTGATTAAACATGTTGTTATTTAATTATATAAATATCATTATATTTGTAAAATCAATTTTTTAATTTACTTTGATATGAGGATATTGTATTTTGATATCATTAGTTAATTTCTGATTATATGAACCACAACATAATTCTTCTATTGAATTAGGTAACTTATCAAAAGATTTTATTTTAGTTCCAGCACACAACACTATTTTTATCGATTCTGGTAAATTATTTAACTTTGAAATATTTGAACAAGTTCTACAATCCAAATATTCTAAAAAATTAGGTAAATTATCTAGAGATGATATTTTACATTCATAACAACATAACACTTTTAAGTTAGCAGGTAAATTATCAACTAAAGTTATTTTATCACATTTACTACAATCCAAGTGTAACAATGAATTAGACAGATTGTCTAATTGAGATACATCAGTATTTTTACAATCTAGATGAATTAATGAACTAGGTAAATTATCCAAAGAAGTAATTGGACTATATAGACATTGTAATTTTATTAACGAACAGGGCAAATTATTTAGCTGAGTAATTGGATTATCACCACAATTTAGCTCTTCTAATGAATTTGGAAGATTATCTAGTTTGGTTATTCGATTACCACCACAGTATAAAACCTTTAATGAATTATGTAAATCATCTAACTCAGTAATACAATTATCAAAACAAATTAATATTTGGAGTGATATAGGCAAATTATTAAGCCTAGTTATGTTATTTTTACGACAATCTAACTTTTCCAATTTACTAAATCTACTAAAATCAAGTACACCACCAATTGATTTTAGTGAAATATCAATTGTAAGAACATCATCAGAGTAAGTACTTAAAATATCCATTATTGAAAATTATTATTATTTATATAATAATTATCAATTTTTATTGAATTAGATGAGGATATTTAGTTTTCAAATGATTATTTATTTCTTCATTACAATATAGTTTTTCAATGAATTTGGTAAATTATCTATTTTTGTTTCATTACGAATACAAAATAATGTTTGTAATGAACATGGTAAATTATCTAATTTTATTATTTCATTATGACTGCAATTTAATTTTTCTAATGAATTAGGACAGCGAAGCAGCCTCTAGCGCTCGTAAGAGAGCGTACGAGGTAAATTATCTAGTGAAGTTATTTGATTATAACAACAATTTAATTTTTCTATTTTGGTAAATCTACTAAAATCTATACTTCCTTCAATACCATAGTTTGAAATATCTAACCCAATAATATCATCAGGAAATACACTTAAAATTTCAAGAACGTAATTATCAAAATTATTAAGAATATTCATTGTTAATTATATAAACTAATATTTTTTTAATTATTTTTTCTCATCAAATCCTTGGCTATTTTATCAAGTTCCAAGGTTATAAATAGTGGCAGAGTGATTGGCCATAAAATTGCTTCTATGTATCCCCAAAGTGTATACATGAACACACATCCTAATAATTGTGTAACAGGATTATCTGATGTTCTAAAATTTTGAATACCCTTGTAAAATCCAACATATATACTTTTTATCATCATGAAAATCATAATTTTAATTTGAATCGGTGCATCATAAATATAAGTTAGTACATTTGTAATTTGATTAGCAAAATAGTACCAAGTACTCTCACAAGCAACACAGTAGTTGTCCATTTTTAATTTAGTTATATTAAATATTAATCTTAATTATTAAAATCAATTTTTTTTATATAAATATTACAATATTAAATTAGTAATTCTGTGAACCATTTTGAGGTCCAAAATATACAGTAATATGTGCTGGATATCTTCCATTATTTAGTCCATTAACTGTGTACATTACTGCCACATTACCACCAACTTGTTTAACTTCTCGTATACCCAGAGTATACTTTTTTCCGGCCAGACCTTCAGCCTCAGTCTCTACATGTGGTCCCATACGGTCATTTTTATAACCCATTCCACTTCCAAGTGTAACGTTCCAGCTTTTTCCAGCTCTGCTTGTGAAAGTGATTTGCTTGCTCATCTTATAGTTTTGTTTTTAATAATTCATTATAAAAAAATTAATGCGACAGTTAAATTTTCAATTTTTTTTAATTTTGATTTTTATTCATTAAATAATTTACAAACATATCTAGTTCACAAGTTATCATATAAGGAAATGTTAGAGGCCAAAATATTGCTTCTGTTACTCCCCAAAAAGCGTATGAAGCAATATTATCATACAGTTGTGTTACTGGTTTCTTTGATCTACTGAAATTTTTAATTCCATTGTATAGCCCATATGAAAAATTTTTCATAATAATTAACCCCATAATTTTACACGTAATGGGTGCGTTAATAATTTTATCATAATTAATACAAGTGTGAGTCATTTTGTTTATTATATCAATATTTTATATAAAAAATATTTATTAACTAAATAAATCAATTTTTTATATAAAAATTCTTGTCATTTTTTTGATAGTGGCTTTTTATATAATAAGGAAATTCAGTTTTATCCAAGTTATTTCTATACTTGTTAACAAATATAAGTTCAATACAAGTTTTACAACAAGGATGATTACAATTAGTATTAATTTGAGTGTAAGAATAACAAACTACACAACTAGTAAACTCTTTTATATTGGCTGTGTTATTTTAAGATCACCTAAAGATATTGACGGTATATATCGTTTTGGAAGAACTGAAGATTTCAAAAATAGATTAACTAACTATAATTCAGCAAATTCAGATAAAATGGAAGTACTATTTGTATTTGAAACTAAAAATACTGAACAAGTAGAATCTTGTGTAATTTCACAAATTAAACAATTTAGATATAAAAAACGAAAAGATTTTTATCAGATAGATATTGATATTATTAAGGAAATTATAAGTTCTTGTAATCAATTAACTCTTAAATTAAAAAAAAAAAATTAATAAATCAAAAAAAAATATTAAAACAGGTGGTAATAATGAATCAATGACTAATTTATTTCTTTATATTCATAAAATGTAATTTTTATAAAAATACTTAATCTGCATACAACAGATACAATTTGTATTTATTGAGTTCAATTATCTTGATTTGGGTCATTTTTTCAAAATCATCAGGATAATTTGATAAAATTCTCTCTTGGTCCTTGATAAATAGTATCGCGTCCAAATAATGCATTTTGATAACATTTAGATCGTGTTCTAATTTAAGAATTATTTTGTTTAAATCTATCGAGTTTATATTTTTATTATCAAATTTATTTCTGTAAATATTTTCAAAATTAGCCAAATTACCAATATGTGAAATTTGATAACAAGACATAATATTTTTATTATGTTTTTGACGTGAATGTATTTTATTAATGATTTGAATAGCCAAATCCAAAATAATAACATTATTATCTGATATATCAAATATTTTACCATCGTATTTGTTATTAGCCTTTTTATTCAGATAATAGGTTAAAATTAATTGGTTGATATCATCAATCTTTCTAACTGTTTCTACATGTAATAAGAAATGTGGATTTGAATAAAAATTAGGTGCACCTTTGGGCATAATCAGATTTTTTATTAAATTGGTATTTGCTCTAACTTCTTTAAATTTTTTTAGGTTTGTACATAGTTTAGCTATTTCTTCATCTATATTAGTTGTATTAAATGAACTGATATATTCGTGAAGCCCAAGTGTAATTTGTATATTATGTTTTCGTTGATTTTCAATAAACTCATAAAAATCATGTTGTATTTTAACTATTTGATCGTCGTGTTCCATTATAAGTTAATTAAATTATATTTTATAAATTAATCAACTTTTTATAAAAATTTTTATATTAAAGTAATTTTCTTTTTATTCAATTCAATGATTTTTAACTGAGTAATCTTTTCAAAATTATCAGGATATTCAGAAAGTAATTTTTGATTTGACTTGATAAATGCAATTGAATCAAAATAAAATATTTTTATTATATCCAAGTCGTTATCTAATTCTTCCATAATTTTATTCATATCTATTTGACCAGAATTCGGATTGTCAAACATATTTTTGTATTTATTTTCAAATCCACCTAAATGACCTAAATTATTAATTCGATAACATGTATAAATATTGCAAACATCGTTTTGTACTTCTGTAGTTTTACCAAAACCAGCAATTTTTAGAATTTTTTCAAATAATACAGAGGACTGATCGTTTTGATCGATTTTAAACATTAAACCGGATAAATGTCTATTATATCTATTGATATTTTTTTTTGTGTCAGGATAATTTTTAACATGTTCCTTGATTTTATCAAAAACATCAATCACATTTGGATCTAACAGATTTTCATCTGCATTGATATCAATTACATTAGCATATTTAAATATATCTCTGTATCTAATAATTCCTTTACATAATCTTGAAACTTCATCATCAATTTGTTTAAGGCTTTCAAAATTATTTAAGTATTCAGTTAAATCAATATTATTTTTTTTCTTTTCCTCTTTTTGTTTTTTTAGTAATTCAATTTGCTCTTGTAATTTAGCTATATCAGTATCTAAACTCATTTTTATTGTTATTCATTTATATTTAATATTAATCAATTTTTTAATATTAAAACCTGATGGGTTATACAGGTTTAAAATAATACATTATAAATACATCAAAAATTTAATAAAAATTAACTTTAAAACACATTTTAACTATGTAAAACGTAATTTAAACGAACAAAATAAAAGTATATATACAACCCAATAATTTTTTACAATTTTGAAAAAATAAAAATTTTTTCACCCTTTGTAAAATAAAAAAGAAAAAAAGTAAACGAATTTTTATAAAAAAACCCTATTTTTTTACTACACACACACACAAGAAAATAAAAAATATTTGTGGGTATTTTTCAGCAAAGTAGAAAAAAGTAGTAAAGAAGTGTAAAAATGGTTGAAGTAGTAGTGGGATGGTTGGTTAAAAGTGTAGTAGAAGAGTAAAAAAAAATCTGCAAAATTCTGCAAAATGCAGAAAAAATCTGCAAAAATCTGCAATTTTGCAGAAAAATAAATTTAATATAAAGATATTTTTTATATACTTAAAATATATATAAGATGGTAATTTATACATGTCCAACATGTTTAAAAGAGTTTAATAGAAAGTCAAGTTTTACGGATCATATTGAAAAGAAAAAGAATCCATGTAAACCAAATAATAATCAATTTCCCATACTCCCCACAGAACCCCCACAAACACCCATAAGTCCCCCACAAAACCCCACAGTCCCCTCAGAAGCCCAAATTCAGAACCCAATTACTGTTGAGGAACAAAAAGAAATTTTAGCTTGTAATTATTGTGGACTAGTGCTATCAAGAAAAGATCATTTAAAAAGACATATGGATAAATTTTGTAAAGTTAAAAAACTAGATATAGAACATAAAGAAAAAACATTTGAACTACTTATTAAAGAAAATGAGGAGAAAGACAAACAAATAAAAGATATACAAAAACAAAATGATGATATATTGAAACAATTACAAAATTTAGAGAAAAAGATGGAAAAGCAGATAAATAAAGCTCAAACTCAGAACATAAATAAAGGAAATATAATCAATAATACAAACAATATAATAATTCCTCAAGCAAAGTTAACTGATTTTGGTTCAGAAGATTACGAAAAAATAAACCTTAAAAGGATTTTGAATTCGATAAAAGATTCTGGAGTTAATGGAATAATAAATTGTTTCAATGATATACATTATAATGATGAAACTCCTCAATATAAAAATGTTTTTATAACAGACAAAAGTCGAGATAAAGGTATGGTATACGAAGGAGGTCAATGGAGAGTTAAAACAATAAAATATATTGTTGCAGAAATAATCACACATATAGAACGATACATCAGAATTATTGAAAAGAGAATTAGAACTGGTAAATACAAAGACATGATTGATCCAGAAGATCCAGATAAAAAGAAAAAAATCAATATCAAAGAATTTAAAGAAAAAATGGAATCCAGATTAAAAAAATACATATTAAGATTTTATAGTGATGATGAAGAAACTACTCCAAAAGATTCAAAAAAGTTTTATGACATGGTATTAAAATATGTTTCAAATCATTTATTTGATATTAAAGATAATATATATAAGTATTATGAAAAAGTAATAGAAGATATGAACAAAGATTTGACCGACCCTGATATGAAAAAAATAGAAGAAGAGAAAAAACAAATTATTCAGACTATTGATAATCTAAAAGAAGATATCAAAAAAGAAATCAAAGAAGAAAAAATATTAAATAATAATAAAGATACAGAATCAGACGTAGATTCAGATGACGATTCAGATGACGATTCAGATGAAGATTCAGATGAAGATTCAGATGACGATTCAGATGACGATTCAGATGATAAAGTCAATAAAGTGCAAGATAAAAAAGACCCAGTTTATGTAAAAAAATATGTGACTTTAGCTAGTGGTCTAAAGGTTATAAGATGGTTAAGAGAAGATCAAGATCCTAATGGATACTATGATTAAAAATATTTTTATAAAAAATTGATTTAGATAATAGATGACACATAATAATATATTATCTAAATCCAAATGCTAAGTAAAAGAACTTTTACAACTATAAAAAACTTGACTAACCAAAAGTCTAGATTAACCAATGAGTTTAATCATATGTCAACTTTCGAGTCTTTTTGTTATTATCCTGTATCCTTTACCAAAACATTTTTTGTCACTTGGTTTAAATCAATAAAAACCAAACTAATTAAATAAATTAAACACATTGAACACAGTTTGGACAATACATTCTTTTTCTACATACAATTTCTATTTTTTGAGTAGCAAAAATTCTTATTATTTGATAATTAATTTGCATCACATATATTTGGTATAATTCATATCCTGCTTGTTTACTAGGAGCATCTATAAATATTTCAAATCCACAAATCACTTTATTATCTGCATCCAAATAAACCAAATCCATTTGCTCTTCTCCAACTCCATAATCAATTACCAAAGATTTTGTTTGGTCAAATACTGGTAAATCAATTTTACAATTACTCATGCAAATTTTACATGTTCCAAATAAATCAATTTGATTATTAGAAATTAACCAACGTAAAAATATTTTGGCATCTGATAATATTTGGGTTTGGGTTGCGTTTTTGAAATAATTACAAGGAAATCCATTTTTATGAACAAAACTTTGAAATTTGTTTTGACCTTTACGTAAAATTAAATCGTTAGCACAACCTATACATTTGTATTGGTTTTGCTTTTGTACATGAAAAATATTTTCATATTCGTTAGTTTCTTTATTTATTGCACCTAAATAATGTTGACTCATTTATTTTTTATTATACTTAATTAAATATTATAAGATTTTCAATTTTTATAATAGAAAATAATTTTATAAATATATAGTATATGACATCAAAATTTTATTTTATACCAACAGATGAAAATTTACACCATTGTAGAAATATGCCTAGGAATCTTTTAGAAACAATAACTGGTGCAACGAGAGAAAAATTTGATAGAATTAGAGAGAATGAACTTTGTATATATTATGCGATATACAATGAAAACTGTATAGACTATGAACCAGCAACGGTTCTGCAACATAGCTTCTTTATAAATTTGCTATTGCAAAAATTAAAAAGAAAAAATATAAATAAATTAACTTGTATACCTGATTTAACAGCTGGAGGTGTAGTAATACCTCCTATTTTATTATTTATAGATCTTGGTGTTAATTCATTTTCAAGTTTTGAAAAATATAGAAAATATTTTACCCAATCCAGATTTATTTTTGATTGGAGTAAGTTTATGACAGCCCAACAATTTAATTATAGGGATAAAATAGCCTATTATAGGTTTGCTGAAACACAAAATCCAGAAATTAATTCAATGATTCCCCAAATATGTACAAATTTTGAACAAATGGAGCAATTAAAATGGTATTTATTAAAGGATATTGATGGTTCGGGAGGTTCTGGAATTTATCCGATAATAAAAAATAGAGAAAATAATATATTTAGTTTAGATGAACGTAATGAATTAACTAATATTACTGGTAGAACTTTTCCAGATTTCTTTACTCAGAAATTTATAACACCTTTTAGTGTATCTGGTCAAGAAATTATAGGTATTTTACTTTTACCCAGAGAATATATAACTTGTCCAAGTTGTAGGGTTGATGAAGATACGCTCGAAGAACTAATGCTAAGTTATTATCATCACTTAACTAGTGAACATAATATTGATGAACTAAATGCAACATTGTTTACAATATACATTTTTAATTTTGAATCAAGTCCAGAATATAGTTATTTTGATATAATAAGATTAGTTTCAAATTTTATACAAACTAATCCAGAATGTATCAAAAAATTTTATGATTATGGATATAATGAAGAACAAAGTTTTAAAAAGCAAGAAAATTTTAAAAAATTTATGTTATTATTAAATATCTTTAATCATCCTGAAAAACGTTTTTTTCTAAAATTTAGAAGATATTATTTACATTTTAATTGGATTGAACAAACTATTCAAACCGAACAAAAAAGAATTATTCCATTTAATAATTTTGATGTTGATATAATATTTGATGATAAAAAAGATTTATCTGTAATTGACCAAAATGAACTAGGACCACATGTAAGAGATAATATACCAGATTTTAATTTGTTCATATCCAATAATACTTCAAAAAATACCACAGTTTTAGAAGTGATTTCTAGAATTATTGATCCAGATAGAGGTACTTATTTATTATTTGAAAAATGTTTTACAGAAGAACAAAAAGTAAGAATATTGGCAGAGGAACAAATCATTTTTAGTACTTTAGTAAATGGTGTCAAAATAAATGATACTATTTTACGTCATGCTCAAGATAAAGTATATTTTAAACATTATGCTAACGATTATATTATAGGAACTAATTTTAAATTATGGATGCTAGAAACAAATGATTCTCCTGTAGTACAAAAAAGACCGGATGAATTTGCTAGTCTTATAATTGATATTGTAAATTCTGGTCAGGGAGGTGGTTTTAAGTTAAATCATTTTGATAATAAACCAGCTAATAAACAAGATGATAAATATATGAAAAAATATTTGAAATACAAAGCAAAGTATTTACAATTAAAAAACCAAAATAAAAATTGAAAATATTGATATTCTTATTATTGTCATGTATAAGATATAGATAATATTATAATTCAAATGACAGAAAGATTTAATATTTCTAGACCTAAAATCAGTCCTGTAGCTAATATATATTGTTTGAGTGGTACATATGGAGGATTTGGTGGACCAACTAATATGTATATGAACTTGGATCCTGATAAATATAACTCAAATATAATTAGAGTACATACATCTCCAGACTTGAAATTATGTGTCAATGAATTAGTAGAAGCTATTGTCCAATTTAATTCTGTAAATAATCTACCAATTATTTTGGTTGGATGGTCTCAAGGTGGATATACAGTAATTAAAGCAGTAGAAAAACTATCTAACACTGTATATTATAAAAAAATAAAAACTATGGTAATAATTTCGTCTAGACCTGAAAATACTGAATTTATCAGTAAGTTAGATACTATACATAAATTTATTATTTGTGGTAATTTAGATACCGAAAGACGAATGATTGGAGCTTCAAATATGTATAATATTGCATCCGAACCAAAACAGTTTATTCAGATTCAAAATGGTACTCATAACTATGAATTTGAAGAGTGTTTTAATGAATTATTTAACACACTAAACATCATTTTGTCAAATCAAGTAATTAGATTTTTATAGTTTATTCATATAATACTGCTTTTATTTTATAGCTTGACTTTAAGCTATCAAAATCAATTAGTTCGGAAAATTTTTTGTTTATCTCAATCAAGTTATCTTCCAAATAAAATTTATATTTTTTACTTGGAATCATAAATCCAACAGAAAATACAGCTTTATGTAAATTATCATGCACATACATCATTATGCAACTATCTCTGTCAAACCATTCAATATTTATTTCTACACATAAACTTTTATTTACATAATCAACAAGAATAATTCTGTTTGAATCAACTAAATAAGGTTCTTCAAAATAACAATTTAAGGAATTTGAATATTTATAAAGTAATATTCCATTTTCCAAATTATATTCAGATTTAAGTTTATCTTTTAGTTCAGTACAAGATTTAACATCTGTAAATGGTATATTTATTTGGTTTAGTATACAATTATCAAAACCTTTAGGTGCAATTCTTAACATTAGATTTTATTATTAGTGAAAATATTTACAAATAATAATTCAATTTTTTTATAAAAAATTGAATTATTAATTAATACATAAGCATATATATTAAAATAAATTATATACAATACAAATGCAAACCTCAAGTATTAAAGTTTTTAGTCCAGTACCTGTTCGTGGTTCAAACTACGATATTGGTATAAACCATGTGTTATCAATTTTAAGGACAAATTTTATTTCCAAGTATACTTTTTCGGTTATTGAATCAACAATTTATATTGAAAACCTAGAAACCAAATCAAAAGATTGTGTATTTACCTATCAAAACCAAATGAATTATGCAACAACACCTTGGACTATCTCAAAAGAACTTACGTTTAAACAATATTATTCATGTGGAAATTCAGAGCAATCTGTATATAACCCATCTGAATCTGAAATTATCGAGTTTGCACAAAGAATGTTAATTAAGTAAATTTTTTTATTGTAAAAATATTGATTATAATTATAAATATTATTTAATATATAATATGTCAACTCAAAAACAAAAATTCCGCAATTTATATTATGTGATAAATGCAGATAATGTAAACGAATTGGCCAATTATTTTAATGAATTTCCGGATGAAGACCCGTGTAATAATAATTTAACAATAGGTAAAAAATATAGTTTACTTTCTCAAGCATTAGAAAGTAGAAGTCCCCAATGTACAAAATTTATAATAGCAATGTTAAACTTTGACCAAATGAGTGGGAATACAAAAGGAATTTCTAAATCATATAAATATCATCCTGACGTATTAGAATTTTATATTGAAAAATTAAAAATATTAACTGGAGAAAGTGGAAAAACAGATGTAATATCAACTTTGTTATTTGATATTATAAGAGAAAAACATGTGGTGGCAAAAGAATTAGTTCTTGATTTAATCCAAATACCTCATTACGATTTTGAAAATAAATTAAGAAATAATATAAATAACACTAGAAGAAGTTTGGAATATGTAATACCAAACTGTAAAAATTCATGGATAACATTTTTTATCGAATATTACATTAGTAAAAATATAGATTTCAAACAATTAGCGGTTAAACTTTTATTATTTACCAATGGACTAAATGTGAGTAATTATTGGAAGATAATTAAAAAATATTGGTCAATTTATGATAATTCCAAATTCAAAATTGAATTTATACGTTATGATGGCATATCCAAACACGAATATACATTGGAATTTATAACTTTTATTACTGGACAGTATACTAATATAAATGATTTTTCCATGTTTGAAAATAATACATTTGAAGAACAATTTAACAATTACATATCAGAAGATAAAAAATTTTATGATAGAATAAGTAATTTATTTTCATCAATAGCAAACATAAATACTAGAAATTGTACCTATTATTATTCACCATTTTCATATAAAGAAATTCAAGTTTTAAGAACAATTCTTAAATATCTTTCAAACAATTTTTTCTTAAAACTAAAAGAAATATATCAAATACAAATAAATATTTATAAAGAAAATAAACCATATGTGACTTATGAAGAATTACCAGAAGAATTAAAGTATATTGATGAATTACATAAAGAATTTCTTGAATTAAACAATTAAACAATTAAACAAATAAATAGTTAATTTATTTTTTTATAAAAAAATTTTAAGGTTTGTATTCGTCAACCACATACACATAATTTGATTTAATACTATAATATAGTATATCGGATGTATCTTTCTCTGTTTCTGGTGGAGATACCCTAAATCTAGTATCTAAACCTGTTAAACTTTTAACAAAATCATTGTATCCTGAACATTTTTCAATTTGATTTAGCGGTAAAACCGTAAATGGATTTAAATGCACAACAGTATCAGATTTAGTTCGGAGACTTTGATTAATTGAATATCTGGCTAAATTAAATAGCTGGTTGCATTTTGATTCAAATTCTGCATTAGGATTAAATCTTAGTTTGTAAGCTAGATTATCAATTGTGAGAATTGAATTTAATGTAAAATTGCCCATTGATTTAAAAATTTTTTTTATAAGATCATCATGTTTATAAATACCAATATTGTACTTGGCTGAATTAACTTGGTTTCTTACATTTACAAGTTCTTCTTTTTCGGGTAATACGTATTTTTTATAAGGACAAAACATTTTATTTATATAATTTATTTATTATTAATTATTTATTTCAATTTTTATATAATTTAACAAATTATCAATTACAATAATTTAATATATATGGATCTAATAATCAAAGAAAATTTTCAATCAAATTATGATGATAAAAAATTTAATTCTCTGTACAATTTTTTATCAGATAGTAAAGAAACATTTAGAGTACTGTACAATACATGTTATGGAGGATTTGTTTATTCGAATGAAGTAAAAGAATTAATAAAAAGCAAAAACGAAAACAAATTTATGATATATGATTATAAATTTAGATCAGATCCATATGTTTTGGAATTATATGACCAATTAAAAGATAAATTTGGTAAAGAGGGAACTCAAATTGAAGTGGAAAATGTTCCAATATATTATAAATATTATTTTTCAATTAAAGAATATGATGGAATGGAATCAATTGTTTATAAAGATAGTAATTTTAAGTTAAGTATGATATCATTTGTTCTAAAATCAGATTTGAATTCAGAACAAAAATGTACTATTGTCCAAATGATTTTAGACAAATTTAGCAAAGATTATTGATATGTAAATTTGTTAGGAAAAAATATTTTTAATAAAAATTGATTTTTATATATGATATCATTAACTTTTATAAATACAATGGATTTTATTATAGTTAATAATGGTATTAAATTTAATGATAGTTTTGATACAAACTTAAATGACGAAGTATTAAAAATAATATCTAAATATAAATATGTAACTTTTGGTAGAAATTTTAATCAACCAGTTGACAATTTACAGGCAAAGCCTTGTACGAAGTGCAAGCAAGCCTGCACTTGCTGTCCTGACAGTATAACACATTTAACTTTTGATTTTTGTTTTAATCAATCAGTCGATAAATTACCAAATAATATAACACATTTAACTTTTGGTTTTTATTTTAACAAACCAGTTGATAATTTACCTGATAGTATTATATATTTAATTTTTGGTAAAGAATTTAATCAATCAGTCGATAATTTACCTAATAATATCACACATTTAATTTTTGGCAATTATTCTAATTTTAATCAATCAGTCAATAATTTACCTAATAGTTTAACACATTTAATTTTTGGTGAATATTCTAATTTTAATCAATCAGTTGATAATTTACCTGATAGTATTACACATTTAATTTTTGGCGAATATTCTAATTTTAATCAATCAGTTGATAATTTCACCAATAGTATAACAGATTTAACTTTTCACCAAAAATTAAATCAATCAGTTAATAATTTACTGAATAGTATAACGCATTTTACGTTTGGTGATAAATTTAATCAATCAGTTGATAATTTATTAAATAGTATAACATATTTAACTATTGGTTGGAGTTTTAATCAATTAGTTGATAATTTACTGAATAGTACAGCACATTTAATTTCTAGTTTGAGATTTAATCAACCAAAGGATATTTTAACTTTTGGTGATGATTTTAATCAATCAGTTGATAATTTACCAAATTCGATTACACACTTAACTTTTGGTAAAAAATTTAATAAATTAGTAGATAATTTACCTAATTCGATTACACATTTAACTTTTGGTGATGATTTTAATCAATCAATTAATAAATTACCTGATAATATAATTAATTGTTGTGGTATATCAAATATCGATGGACTAAAGGATAAATATCCAGATGTTGTTTTTAATAAAAATTGATTTTTATATATGATTCATTAACTTATAAAAAATACAATGGATTATGTTATAGTTAATAATGGTATTATAATTAATGATAGTTTTAATACAAATATAGATGATGAAATAATAAAAATAATATCTAATTATAAACATTTAACTTTTGGTTATTGGTTTAACCAATCAGTAGATAATTTACAGGCGAAGCCTTGTACGAAGTGCAAGCAAGCCTGTACTTGCTGTCCTAATTCAATAACACACTTAACTTTTGGTAAAAATTTTAATCAATCAGTAGATAATTTACCTAATTCAATTACACATTTAACTTTTGGTAAAAATTTTAATCAATCAGTAGATAATTTACCTAATTCAATTACACATTTAACTTTTGGTGATGATTTTAATCAATTAGTTGATAATTTACCTAATTTGATTACAAAGTTAACTTTTAGTAAGTATTTTAATCAATCAGTTAATAATCTTCCTAATAGTATAACACATTTAACTTTTGGTTATTATTTTAATCAATTAGTTAATAATTTACCGAATAACATTACACATTTAACTTTTGGTTATAAGTTTAATCAATCAGTTAATAATATTCCAAATAGTATTACACATTTAACTTTTGGTTGTCGTTTTAATCAATCAGTTAATAATTTACCAACTGGTATTACACATTTAACTTTTAATTATCATTCTGATTTTAAGCAATCGGTAGATAATTTACCTAATAGTATTACGCATTTAATTTTTGGTGATGATTTTAATCAATCAGTAGATAATTTACAGGCAAAGCCTTGTACGAAGTGCAAGCAAGCCTGCACTTGCTGTCCTGATAGTATAACTCATTTAACTTTTGGTGAAAAATTTAACCAGTCAGTTGATAATTTACCGGATAGTATAACCCATTTAACTTTTGGTGAAGGATTTAATCAATCAGTTGATAATCTACCAAATAGTATAACACATTTAACTTTTGATAAAAAATTTAATCAATCAGTAGATAATTTACCTAATAATATAAATACAATTCACTATTATAACATATCAAATATTGATAAATTAAAAGAAAAATATCCAGATGTTGTTTTTAATAAAAAATAAACCAAAAAGTAAAAATATTTAATCAGTCATAAGAGTATCATATAAACTTTATTTAGATATAAACTAATGTAATTTGATACATCAATAAAAATTTTTATATATTTTGAGGTTATAAAAATTGTTAATAAAAATTATTTAATATTAATCCATGGTTTTACATTGGGTAAATTTTCTTGTATAAAAAACTCTTCTACTTGTACTTTTTTATATTTTTGTGAAAAATGAGTTAAAATCCAGTTAACTTCTTTAAATTTTTGCACGTATGGTTTCAAATTTATCCAATTCATATATTTTTTCTCCTGTGCATGTGTTAAATCTTCATCTAAAATATATGTACATTCAATAATAATATTAGGATATGACAAAATCTTTTTATTGAATTCCAATTCAAATAGCTCATGTGTAGTATCTCCTGAAAAAAATAATTCTGGTTCTAACACTTTACAAGTTATTTCAGTACCAGCAAATCTAAGTGCTTTAATTTCGTTTTGAGATAATCCTACATATTCAGGTTTTAACTTTGTTTTAACAATTGAAATTCCATATCCAATACACGGAACCGAATGCACACATGAGAAAAACTCTAAAACATGTGGGACTTTTCCTAAAGTAATTTCTACAGGTTTAGTATTCGAATCAACCCCGATAATTTCGTAGCCATAAGGTTTGAAATCACCATTACCTTCTGAAACCTGAAACATACTACATATATAATTATCTAACAGTCCAACAATTTCTTTAGGACAAAATATTTTAATCGGGTCCAAATCTGGATTAGGTCTATACAAATGAAATGGTATACTTGCAATATGGTCAGAATGTCCATGTGTTATCAGTATATATTTTGTAGAATGAGGAGTTGACAATCCTGCGTCTAAAGTCAAATCAGGTCCGATATAAAAGTTAGTTCTCAATCCTGCAATTGAATATCCTTGTAAAATCTTGTTTGTTGTTTTTGGTAACTTATAAGGTTCTATTTCAGTCCACAAATTCCATAATCCAATATTGTCAGTCATAGTATTTTATATAAATAAATAAGTTAATTATTAAATCATTTTTGTTTATAAATAAAAATATAAATTATTGACTTAATTGGTTAAATAATCACCTAACGAATCTATATGTATTCTAACTTGAGACATATCTAAAATATTTCTAATTGTAACAGTATCATCTAATAAGGTATCAAAATCTATTGTGACTGAATATCCAATACCTAATTCATCTGCTCTAGTATAACGTTTACCAATCGAAGTTGAAGATAAATCTGTGAATATATTATATTTAGATAATCTTTCTAAATATGAATTAAATTTGCATATTAAATCAGGATTATTTGATAATTGTAATAATGCAAAATCATATGGTCTAGTATCCTTGGTTAGGAGTAAATATGGTCTAGAACCATCTGGTCTTAAATGTAAATTATGACATATCAAAGTGTAAAATACTCGGTCAATACCAATTGATGGTTCAATTACATGGGGATAAATAAGTTCCCAATCCTTAAATTCTATTACGTCATACCATGTTAAATCTATTAGTTCTAATTGTTCTTTGGTATCCAATATCATTTCTTTGTTTAACGCCATTATTTCTAAAGCTTTAATCTTATCAAATTGTTTAAAAATTTCTTTAGCTTTTGGTACCAATTTATATTTGGTTATTGGGGTATTAGATTTTTTTATTTTGAAAGCACCATTTTTATCATGAGTAGCCAAATCGTAATCACCTCTATCAGCAATACCAGTTATTTCTAACCATTTTCCAAAAATATTTGATTCCAAATCCCAACAATCTTTAGCATAATGAGCCATTTCATCAGATTTATGTTGCCTAAATCTTAATTTATCTATATCCAATCCAATCTGTTCTGAAAATAAATATAATTTGAACGCATACATCAATAAAATAGGATTGGAAATATAGTTAGACAATTCTGATAAAGTAATTTGAATTTGATCTGAACTAGCCAATTGTAGTGCACTTGATAAAACCCAGCATTCTTTATCTTTGTGAGAATCAGGTATTGCAAATTCAAATGGTTCGTTAGGATTGTAAAAATGTTCAACTTCAGCTTGAGTAAATTCTCGTAATCTAACAAAAGCCTTATCACTTATTTCGTTTCTATAAGATTTACCTACTTGTGCAATACCAAATGGTAATTTCATATTGTTATAATTATAAAATTCTTTGAATTCAATAAATATTGTTTGAGCAATTTCTGGTCTCAAATAAAGACTTTCTACTTCTGAATCCAATTTGAACATCAGACTAATTGGTTTAACTTCAAAATATTCCGATTCTGTATCATATAAATTATTTGACTTGACAAAATTGGTGATAAACTCAACATCTTCTATGTATTTTACATTAGGTAAATTCAATTCGTTAATTTTATCTTCAATAAAATGATCAGCTCTTTTAACTCGGATAGTTTGATGTGATACTAAATTTTTAAATACAATACCATAATCATTAAATTTTTGAATATGTCCACTTCTACTTAACACTGTACTATTTGAAATAACTGGAGATTCAATCTCATAAATATTAATTTTATTATCTGGATTGACAAAGTTTTTTCTCCATCCATTTATAATTTTGTTTTTAATTTTTAATCCAATTGGACCATAATTTTGAAATCCGCTTTGGTTGTTATCATGGACATTGGTTGAAAATATAATTTTATTTTCAACCAAGTAATTTTTAATGTAATCTGGATTAATCATATATATATTATATAGATAATATATATACTAAAAATCAATTTTTATAAATAAATATTGTTTTTACAATTACAAAGTTCGAACAAATGGAATAAAATCCATTCCGCCCATATAATTTACAAGAGCTTTAGGTACTTTAATTCCAGTTTCAGTTTGGTTCAGCTCGAGAATACAACAGATTACCCGAGTACATGCACATAGAGTAGAATTTAACATATGGACATAACGTTTAGTTTCATCAGTATCTTTCTTAAACCCACATCTAATTTCCATGGCTCTACTCTGATAATCTGTACAATTTGAACAAGATACTAATTCTCTGTAAGAATCATAGCCCGGAAACCATCCTTCTAAATCATATTTACGGATTGCGGCGTTATTAAGTGCTCCTGATACAATCGATACAACTCGATAAGGAATATCTAAACTTTGATAAAATTCTTCGGCTACCTGTAGCATGGCTTTTTGTAGTTCGTCAGATTTCTCAATTGAATCTTCACAAATAGCAAATTGTTCTACCTTGTCAAATTGATGGACTCGGAAAATTCCCCAAGTGTCTTTACCATGTGCACCAGCTTCTTTTCTAAAACAAGTACTCAATCCTCCATACATTTTAGGTAACTCTGTTTCTTGAATCCATTCGTCTTGATGATATGCACAAATAGGTTGTTCTGAAGTTGCGATTAAATATGCATCAGTTTCTCCACCTTTAACATGATAGAGTGATTCATCAAATTCTTCTAATTGGGCTACCCCTGCCATTACTTCTTTTTTCATAAAATAAGGTGGTTGTAATATCTTGTATTGTCTAGACTTTAGAAAGTTAATTGAATAATTGATAACGGCTTGATTTAACAATACACCCACATCAGTTAAAAAGTATCCTTTGTGTCCAGCTACTTTGGTTCCACGTTCTGGTTCAAATCCTCCAATTTGCCATAACAGGGTATGATGATTCTTGATGTTGGTAATAGGAGGAATTGAACCCCAAGTTGTGACAACCTTGTTATCAGCATCTTCATCCTTTGAAACAACTACATCAGACCCAACAATATTACCGATTTTATTTAATTTTGTTTTTATTTGATTAGCCAAATCTTCTCTTTTTGCTTTTGCATCTTTAAGTTGAGTTTCAATTCCAGCAATTAAAGCTAAATTTTCTTTAGCTAACTCTGGACTTTTTGATTTGTAAAATACAGTTACTTCTTTTTGTAATGAATTGCGGTCTCTACCTAAATTATCGATTAAAGTAGTTTGAGTTTTCCATAAATTATCTAACTCTATTACTTCATCAACTAGTTGAACATTGGCAAATCGTTTTGCTTGTGATTCACGAACTAAATCTGGATTAGTGCGAATAAGATTGATATTAATTGGCATTGTATTTATTAGATAATATTAATTAAATATTTAATTAATTTTTTTCAACTTTTTATTTAGTAAAAATATATTATAAAAATTGAAATATATTTATATTAAATACCTTTAATAAATACATATAATAACCTATAGTATAAACTATGTCAGAATCATACTATATAGAAGTTCAAGATGCAACTTTAGAACATATAATTAATTTTTCAAATTATATGTTGGATGAAAGAACTATAAAAATTATTGATGGTAATTATGAACTTAACACATGTAAACAACCAGAACTAGGTGAAGAATTTGCACCTATATTATTTGTTCGAACCAATCCTTCAAAACCCCAGTACATTTATTCATCAGAATACCCAGGATTACATCCTCCTCCTCTCATGAGATTACAAGATTGTGAATTTGTTGATGGTAAATGGTCAGAACCAGTTTTTAATTTAGAATCCAAATTAGAAGCTTTGTATTCAAATGGACTATTCGATGGCAATCCTTATTATCTTTATGATTTTGCATCAACAATTCGATTTATTATCGATAAACAAATTAAGATAGACACGTGGATATCTAATGGAATGAGAAAATTTAAATTAACTAATACGCTAGGTTCTAAACCTGATTTTTACAATCCATCCTCATAGTAATAAATCTAGGACCGTAAATTACTTTTTTATAAAAATAATTATTTTACAAAAACAATTTTTTTACATACATTTTGATTCCAAATATTTTGAATACGCAACCAGTATATTTATATATTTTAAACTTAGAAATGGTGCAACTTCATCATCTCGCAACATTACTTTGATGTAGTTTGGATTGTTCATTATAGAATATTCACATAGTTCTTCAAATTGTGTTTGAGCATCTGTTGAACCTAATTTAATAGCAAGGTTTATGAATTGAGTATAATTTAGCTTAAGTTCTGACATTGCAAATAATGTATAATATTTATTGATTACATATTACAATAAAATCAATATTCAATTTTTTTATAAAAACTGGCTTATAAATCTATTAATATTGTTCCTAATTTATGTATTTTAATTTTATTTCTAATTTTATAAGGAAATAATTGTTTTTTGTATCCACTAAATCTTTTTTTAATTACGATATTTTCAATATTGGCTGGTACTTTATTAACTTTTTTACTAAATTTATCTCCTAGAGTCAAAGTAAGTATACTATCAGGTAAATCATCAATTGGTTGGTTATACATACTAGCCCAATCAAAAGTTAAATATTGTAGATTTGTAGGTAAATTATTAATTGGATGATTAAATGCATCACCTAAAGTTAAATGAGTAATACTATTAGGTAAATTATCTATTGGCTGATTAAATCTAGAATTAGGTATAAATATTAAATTTATAAGACTATTAGGTAGATTATCTATTGGTTGATTAAATGTATCTCCAAAAACCAAGTGATTTAAACAATTAGGTAAATTGTTTACTGGTTGATTAAAATTTGAGAAACAATTAAATATAATTTGGGTAATTCCATCAGGTAAATTATCAATAGGTTGACTAAAATCATTTCCTATTTTTAAACAAGTGAGTGAACAAGGTAGATTATCTAATGATTGGTTGTAATCATTATTCAAAGATAATTCAATTAAATTATTTGGCAAATTATCTAGTGACCCTTTATATTTGTATCCTAATATTAGCTCTTGTAAACTTTTTGGATATTTTTTAGGAGCTTGTTCAAGAGGATAATATAGTTTAACTATTGGATTTTTACTTAAATTAAAATATTCTATGTCTGTAAAATCAAAATCAAGACTTGAAATTAAATTGTTTGAACAATTAACATATCTCATTTCATCAAGTATATTTGGCAAATGTGTTAGATTATTGTAAGAACAATTTAGATATTCAAGAGTCAAAGGAATATTATTTATTTCAGTTATTTGGTTGTTTGAACATATTAGTGCTTGTAAATTATTAAATTTTTCTAAATCTAATATTCCTTTAATACCTTTATTAGATATGTTTATTTCTATTGTATTGGTATCAAATTCACTTAAAATTTTTTTAGTTTGTTTATTCATTTGATATATGTATTAAAATTTTATATAATTATACAATATCAATTTTTACTGTGGACTCCAAAATATAGAATCTCGATAATAATTACCTAATGATTTATCATTATACACAATTGGTTTATATAGAAATTTAACATTTGAATAAGTTAAACCAAAAATCATTGGTATACCAATAAGATACAACATTGGAATTCCTAAATATTCTTCTTTAGCACGAAATATTATTTTACTAGCTCTAAACATGTTGAGTTATATACTTTATATATATTAGTATATTGTTAAATAAAAAATTTTATTATTTAATTACATTGTCATATTTTTAATCATAAGGTCAAAATTTTGTATATTAAAATCTAGTTCTTTGTTAACTTTGTCTAATCTAAATTTACATTCAGAATGTTCATTTGTTCCTACTTTATATTTGGTTAATTCCCTAGTTATTTTATCCAGATTTGTTTGTAATCTATCAATTCTATCTTGTATTGCATTAATATCATTGGTTTTATAAATATAATTATCTAATTCTAACTTTTTTTGTTTTTTATTAATTTCTTGATTTAATATTATTTCCATATTGTCTTTTTTAACTTGTTTAGCCCCGTCATTAAATACTCTAATATTATTAATTTTATTTTTGATAACATTACCTACTGATTCCTCAATAGTACCTTTACAGAATATAATGT
>JACCDY011471025.1_pt1 | contig 28140 bp, 27 predicted proteins | sample 7446391 | NCBI WGS metagenome assembly JACCDY01 (sample SAMN15323451, study PRJNA562643) | freshwater metagenome | isolation source: river surface water | place: USA:Blue River Watershed | collected 2017-08-18 | reverse complement strand
GAACTTGTCTCACCATGGCAATATAGATACGATCTACTAAACATAGCTCCATTGTGTCTTGGGGCTGGTAGGTAGCCAAGATATCCTCACGGAGTTTTTGCATATAGGCTTCGTCCTCGCCGGGAAGAATCGCGATATTGGAAAAAATGCCGTGGGTGACAGCGTTCATACTGGATTTCTTTTTGCCCTCGATTGAGGTAGGACCTGTAGATTTTTGAGCGTTTTCTTGATTTGCTTTAATTTGGGCATCGGTTGCCATATTAATTTCTCCTTAATTTTATATTTCTAGCACTTATTTACTAGTGATTTTAATATGGGGACGATGTAAAAAATTTCAAGTAAATCAATGACTTATTGTAAAGTATTACTTTACAAATCCCAATTTAAAAAGGCGGAATGCCTTATATTTCCTAGGTATCGCAGATGGAATTAATTTTTACTTTTTTTTAAGAAATTTACGAATTAATAGAATTTTAGTTAAAAAATCCCCTTAAAAATCTTTCATTAAAAGTCCTTAAAAGCTTAAACCTTAGTCGTAATGATAAAATTGCGATATGACTATTCTAGTGACAGGTGCTGCAGGTTTTATTGGTTCTAATTTTGTTTTGGATTGGTTTAGTCATTCAGAAGAAGATGTGGTATCTCTCGATTTGTTAACTTATGCTGGCAATCTCGAAAATTTATCCTCTTTAAACAACAATCCTCATCATCATTTTATTCAGGGAAATATTAGGGATCGAGTAATCGTCTCGGGCGTTCTAAAAAAACATCGAATAAGAGCAGTCATAAATTTTGCAGCGGAAAGTCATGTAGATCGTTCAATTCATGATTCAAAAAATTTTATTCAAACCAATATTGTGGGTACCTACAACTTGCTTGAATCAGCAAGAGCTTATTGGAATAATTTAGATAAGAATTTTAAAGAAGATTTTCGTTTTTTACATGTATCCTCAGATGAAGTTTATGGGTCACTTAATCCATCTGATAACCCTTCAAATGAAAAAGATCCTTATAAACCAAATAGCCCATACAGTGCCAGCAAAGCTGCAAGTGATCATTTAATCCGCGCGTGGTTTCAGACTTATAATTTACCAGTGTTGACAGTTAATTCTGCCAATAATTATGGTCCATACCAATTTCCTGAGAAATTGATTCCTTTATTCATATTACATGCCTTAAAGGGTAAACATTTGCCTATTTATGGCGATGGGCTACAGATTCGTGATTGGCTCTATGTGAAAGACCACTGCACTGCGATTCGCGAAATTTTAAAATATGGTCAAATTGGCGAAACTTATAATGTGGGTGGTTCGGATGAAAAAACAAATTTAGAAGTAGTCGAAACTTTATGCGATATTTTGGATAAATTAAAACCAAAAGCAAGTGGTAAGAGTTATCGTGAGCAAATTACTTTTATTAAAGATAGACCGGGTCACGATAAAAGATATGCGATCGATGCTTCAAAATTAGAACGCGAACTCGGCTTGAGACCCCAAGAAAATTTTGAGACAGGACTTTATAAAACAGTTCTTTGGTATTTGGAGCATGAAGCATGGGTAGACCATGTTGTGTCAGGTGAATATCAGAATTGGGTTAAAAAACACTACGTATGAAAATTTTTCTCACAGGTAAAGATGGTCAGGTTGGGTTCGAATTACATAAAAAATTGGTATCGTTAGGGGAGGTTATTGCGACTAATCGTAATGAGCTAAATTTAGAAAATCCTGATGCAATTAGAGCATTTATTGAAAAAATTAAACCCGATTTGATTATTAATGCTGCGGCTTATACAGACGTTGATAAGGCAGAGACAGACATTGAATTGGCTCATAAAGTTAACACAGAGGCCCCTAAGGTCTTAGCAGAAAAATCATCTCAACTTAATATTCCTATGATTCATTTTTCAACAGATTATGTATTTGACGGTTTAAAAAATGAACCTTATGTGGAAACTGATCAACCAAATCCTCAATCCATTTATGGTAAGACAAAATGGGAAGGTGAAGAAGCTGTTCGTAATCACAAAAAACATATTATCTTAAGAACAAGCTGGGTGTTTAGTGGTCATGGCCAAAATTTCTTAAAAAATATAATGAAGCATATTCAAGAAAAGCTATCTCTAAACATTGTAAATGATCAAAAAGGCACACCAACTTCAGCTGATGCGATAGCTGAAGTGACCTATAAAATTGTAAAAACTATATTAAATAAATCTAGCTTTAAAGATTTTGGGACATACCATGTTGCGCTTGAAGGCGAGACTAATTGGTATGAATACGCGTGTTTTATAAATGATGAAATAATACGTTTAGGCCTAAAAATAACAATGACTTCTCAAAATATTAAATCGATTTCAAGTGATCTGTATCCAACGCAAGCCAAACGCCCTATGAATTCGAGGCTTAATACCACAAAAATTAAAAAGACCTTCATGCTAGAATTCCCTAAATGGGAAGTGGAAGTAGTGGCTAATCTTAAACGTGCTTTAATAAATCCTTAAAACGTATCTAATAGCAAAAATTAATTAAATATGAAAGTAACTCCTTTAAGTATTCCAGATGTGCTTTTAATCGAACCTCATGTATTTGAAGATTCACGCGGTTTTTTCTTCGAAAGCTTCAGAGAGGACATTTTTAGAAAAGAAACTTCATTAAATGTTTCTTTTGTTCAGGACAATCACTCTAAGTCATCTCAAGGTGTATTAAGAGGTCTGCATTATCAGTTACCACCGCATGCACAAGGTAAATTATCACGTGTCATTCAAGGTGAGGTCCTAGATATTGCTGTCGATATAAGAGAGTCATCGCCCACATGTGGGCAATATATCGCAGAAATTTTATCAAGTGATAACAGGAGGCAGCTTTATATTCCGGAAGGTTTCGCACATGGTTTTTTAACATTGTCCGAAACTTCAGAATATCTTTATAAAACAACAGATTTTTATCATCTTAAAAGTGAGCGTTGTATTCTATGGAATGATCCAGATTTAGATATTAGTTGGCCTAAACATATAGATATTCATCTGTCTTCCAAAGACCTATTGGGAGCTAAGTTTAGCTCTAGCGAAATATTTCCTTAAGCAATTTTCTTTTTAATGGTTGTTTTTTTTTGATTAGGGTTTATAATTGTTCATATTTGAACAATAGCGAGCTTTTTTTTGAAGAAACCTTTAAAAACGATTGATTTAGATCTCCATTTTCGGTTACTTCACTTACTTGAAGATAATCCAGATATTTCACAAAGAAAAATTGCCCAAAAATTAGGCATTAGTCTAGGTGGCGTTAATTATTGCATAAAAGCATTGATTGATATTGGCCATATTAAGATTAGTAACTTTAATAAAAACCCTAAAAAAATAGGATACTTATATTTATTAACACCTAAAGGTGTTTCTGAAAAAATACGCCTTACTTCTGGTTTTTTAAAGCGCAAAATGGCGGAATATCATCTGCTTAAAGAAGAAATCGACTCACTTCGATCGAAATTAAAAGGTTAATTTAATGAAGATTATTGTTTGTGACGTTCGATAACGAGCATTAGCATGGAAAAGAAAATATTAGTTACCGGTTCAGCAGGCTTTAAATGAAAATCGCTATTGCAGGTACTGGTTATGTAGGGCTATCGAATGCTGTGTTAGTAGCACAGCATCACGAAGTGGTTGCGCTCGACATCCTTCCTGAAAAAGTCGCGCAATTAAACAACAAACAATCGCCGATTGAAGATAAAGAAATTGAAGAGTTTTTAAAAGAAAAATCGCTGAATCTTAAAGCTACACTCGATAAAAAAACCGCTTATGAAGCAGCTGACTTTGTCGTGATTGCCACACCAACAGATTACGATGAGAAGACTAATTACTTCAATACCTCATCTATCGAAGCAGTCATTCAGGATGTATTAGCTATTAATCAAAAGACGGTGATGGTCATAAAATCCACAGTGCCTGTGGGTTATACCAAAAACATTCGTGAGCGATTCAAAACAAACAACATCTTTTTCTCACCGGAGTTCTTGCGTGAAGGTCGGGCGCTATTTGATAACCTCTACCCATCTCGCATTGTGATAGGCGAACGCTCTAAGCGTGCTGAAGTTTTTGCTGGTTTACTTAAAGAGGGTGCTATCAAGAAAGATGTGGAGGTGCTCTTTACTGATAGCACTGAGGCTGAAGCAATTAAGTTATTCGCAAATACTTATTTAGCGATGCGTGTGGCCTACTTTAATGAGCTTGATACGTATGCGGCTAGCCATGAATTAAATGCTAAACAAATAATTGATGGTGTGTCATTAGATCCGCGGATTGGTGATCACTATAACAATCCCTCCTTTGGTTATGGCGGTTATTGCTTACCTAAAGACACCAAACAGCTTTTCACCAACTATCAATCTGTTCCTCAGAACCTCATTCGAGCAATTGTGGACTCTAATTCCACACGTAAAGATTTCATTGCGCATAGCATTTTGAAGTTAAATCCTAAAGTGGTGGGGGTATATCGCCTCATCATGAAGGCCGGTTCCGATAACTTCCGTGCTTCGAGCATTCAGGGCATCATGAAGCGTGTTAAAGCCAAAGGCATTGAAGTGATTGTTTATGAGCCTATTCTCTCTGAACCAACATTCTTCAAGTCTCGCGTGGTGAATGACCTGGCGCAATTTAAAAAAGAAGCGGACGTGATTGTGGCTAATCGAATGACGGATGATCTGCAGGACGTTGCCACTAAGGTCTATACGCGCGATCTATTTGGTCAAGATTAATTAAATTAAAACTTTTTAAAAAAGTGATTAAAAATGAATATCCCGGTAAAAGTTTCAAATAGAAAAAGAGTAATGGTGACCGGCGGTGCTGGCTTTCTTGGCTCCCATCTTTGCGAGCGACTTTTAAAAGATGGTTGCGATGTTTTGTGCGTTGATAATTTTTACAGTGGTACACGTGACAACATTTCACACCTTATTGGCAATCGATACTTCGAATTGATGCGGCATGATGTAACTTTTCCATTGTATGTTGAAGTTGATGAGATTTATAACTTAGCATGCCCGGCTTCCCCTATTCACTATCAGTGGGATCCTGTTCAAACAACAAAGACCAGTGTTCATGGTGCAATCAATATGCTTGGATTAGCTAAGAGAACTAAGGCTAAAATTTTTCAAGCTTCTACAAGTGAAGTATACGGCGATCCGGAAGTGCATCCGCAGCAGGAAAGTTATTGGGGACATGTTAATCCAATAGGCTTGAGGTCATGTTATGACGAAGGCAAACGGTGTGCTGAAACATTATTTTTTGATTATCATCGTCAGCATGAATTGCAAATTAAAGTCGCACGTATTTTCAATACTTATGGTCCTCGCATGCACCCTAACGACGGTCGAGTCGTTTCTAACTTTATTGTTCAGGCTTTAAATGGTGTAGATATTACGATATACGGTGACGGGTCTCAAACAAGGTCATTTTGTTATGTAGACGATTTAATCAACGCTTTTATTAAGCTGATGGGGACATCGGATGATTTTACAGGCCCTGTTAATTTAGGTAACCCAAATGAATTTACAATTCTAGAGTTGGCTCAGAAAGTAATAAAGTTGACGGAGTCTACTTCGAAAATTATTTTTAGTCCTTTGCCAAGTGACGATCCTAAGCAAAGAAAGCCGGATATATCCTTAGCTCAAGATATGTTAAATTGGGCTCCTAAAGTGCAGGTTGAAGCAGGATTAATACAGACTATTGAGTATTTTAAAAAGATAGCGAATTTTTAGTGAAAGTCCTAGTCGTTACAGGGATTTTTCCTCCAGATTTGGGTGGACCTGCTTCCTACGTTCCTGCTATTGCAGATGCTTTAGTTTCAAATTCGGATAGTATCTTAGGGGTAATTACTTTGACTGATTCATTTGATCACAACGACACATGTTATCCATTTCCAATCATTCGAATCAAAAGGCAGCAATTTAAACCTATACGAATTATAAAAACTATATTCAAAATTGCTAGCCTCTCTAGGAACGTTGATGTTGTTTTCTTAAATGGACTTGTTCTAGAAGGAGTTATTGGCTCAAAACTAATTGCTCGTCGTCCAACTGTAATCAAAGTTGTTGGTGATCTAATTTGGGAAAAGGCTCGTAATTCAGGGTTAAATAGTATTGATTTAGATTCATTCAATATAAAGCAGCCCTCTTTTAAGTGGGCTGTGCTTCACAAACTTCAGGGTATTTATACTTCATACGCTGATGCTGTTATTACGCCAAGTAAGTATTTGTCGAGCATTGTTAAGGGTTGGGGTGTCAAACCAGAAAGAATAAGGGTGGTTTATAACGCAATTAAGCCAGCATTATTGAATGGAAAGACAGAAAATATTTTTGATTTAGTAACTGTCGCCAGATTAGTTCCATGGAAGGGAGTAGAGGATTTAATTTATCTTGCAAGTGAGTTAAATCTTAGTTTAAGGGTTGTTGGTGATGGACCGATGCGGAGGGAGCTTGAAGCGCTAGCAATTGATTTGGGAGCAAGAGTATCATTTTCGGGCAACCTTCCCAAAGAGTTGGTTTTTGAAGAAATTGCAAATGCATCTATTTTTGTTCTCAATTCAAGCTATGAGGGACTACCTCATATTGTTTTGGAAGCAAAGATGGTGGGAGTGCCAGTGATAGCCACTAACGCTGGCGGAACGCCTGAAACGATATCTCATGGTGTTGATGGGTTAATTGTTCCGGTTGGATCTCGATCCTCTCTGAAGTCTGCAATAGTAAGATTACTTTCAGATGAGTCATTAAGAACTACTCTAGCGGAATTCGCAAAAAAACAAGTTTTGACAAATTTCTCATTTCAAAAAATGGTTGATGAAACCCGATGTATTTTAAGGAGTGTAATAGGTGGCTAATTCACCTCTTAACATTCTCATTTTAGGAAAAGACAGAGATTTTTTCTTAGATAAAAATGTGGTAAATATTGGAGATACAAGAGCTAGGCACATAATTTATGCAGAGCATCTTGATAAAAAAAGACCGGGAAGTGAAATTCGAGTAATCACCTATAGCCTGGCTGTGCAGGCTTGTAAATTTGATCACCCAGCGCGAGGACTGTCCATTTATGGCACTTCTTCATATGCGAGATACACATTCCTGATCGATGTAATTAAGTTAGTGCCTAAAATATTTGCAGAAGGATGGAGACCCGATGTAATAACTGTTCAAACGCCTTGGGAAGAGGGGGTGCTTGGATTTTTCTTAGCTAAGATAGTTGGTGCAAAATTTATTCCTCAGTTGCATTTCGATTTGTTTTCCAAGGAATGGATAAAAGAGCATTGGATGAATAGAGTAAGAAAGTTGATAGCTATTTATCTCATGAGGAGAGCAGATAGAGTCAGAGTTGTTTCCTCTCCGTTAAAAGAAAAATTGATAAAAGTTTGTGGAATAAATCCAGAAAAAATCAAAGTTGCACCTGTTGGAGTTAATTTTAACCCTTATTTAGGTGATCCTAATGCTTGTAAGGAAAAAATCAGTACTAAACTTGATGGGTGCAAAGTAATCCTCTTTGTTGGTAGATTATGTAGTGCAAAAAATCTCGATTTATGGCTAAACGTGGCCAGAAAAGTTCTTAAAAAGCAGGAAGACGTAGCGTTCTTGATCGCTGGAGAAGGAGATCAACGCACTCACCTTCTTGATCTCGCAAGGCAATTAAATATCGATGATCGAGTTATATTTCTGGGACCAGTAAAACATGAGGAGCTGCCGCAATTATATGCGGCGGCGGATTTATTCTTGCTAACATCTTTTTACGAAGGTTTTGGGCGAGTGGTTCTGGAGGCTATGTTAGCTGGCGTCCCAGTCGTGAGTACAAAATGTACCGGGCCAGAAGAGCTAATTCAAAATCATGTCACTGGGTTAATTGTAGATGCTTTTGATGAAGCCATTATAGCCGATGCCGTTTTGGATTTACTAAATGATCCGAGTAAGGCAATTAAACTGTCTCGTAATGCATCTGCGATGGTTAAACAAAAATTTAGTTTAGATTATTTAGCTGAAAAAATAACCGAGGTTTGGGAATGCGATGAGCCTTCTTATATTTAACTTAAAAACTGATGCAAAAGATGATGTCTTGGGATTTACTACCGCGTGGGTTAATAGTCTTGCTCAACATTTCGAGCATGTGGTTGTAATCACAATGTGTTCCGGATTGATTGAAGTTGCAAACAACGTAGAAGTTTATAGCGTCGGGCAGGAAAAAGGATCCTCTAAGTTGCGTAGATTGGTGAATTTTTATGGAATTCTAATCAAAGTGCTTCGAACTCATAAAATTGATGTTTGTTTTGCTCATATGATTCCAGTTTTCGCAATTTTAGCTTGGCCGGTTACCAGTTTCTTTCGAATTCCTATGCTGATGTGGTACGCACACGGATCTGTTCCAATAAGTCTAAGGTTGGCGGCGAGATTAGTTGATGGAGTTGTCAGCTCAAGTGAAAGTGGTTTTAGGATAATTACTTCTAAACTCAGTGTGCTTGGTCAGGGTGTTGACGTAAAAAAATTTTCCCCTTCACACACCTTAAAACCTATGCGGTTCGAGATTCTTACAGTAGGTAGAATTTCATTTATTAAGCGTTTGGAAATTCTCATTGAGGCGCTGCCAAAGTTACCCTTATCTGTGGAAGGTAGGAAGACTTGCTTGCATTTTGTTGGAAGTCCTTTAACGGACAAAGATCATCAATATTTTAAATCTTTGCAAGGATTAGTGGCCAGATTAGGTCTTCAAGATCGAGTAGTATTTACACCGAGTAAACCATACGCGGAAATTCATCATACCTTCAGGCAAGCAGATATTTTTGTTAATTCCAGCGACACAGGCAGCATGGACAAGACGGTTTTGGAGGCAATGAGCTGTGGGCTCCCAGTAATAACTACCAATATAGCTTTCTCTGGCCAGCTTGACAGCCCATCTTACCTGAAAGATAGAGACAGCAATTCACTTGCCAAAAGACTAAAGCTTCTAATGAGCCTTCCCGAAGGATCAAGGCGCTCTCTAGGGCTATCTTTGAGAGATATTGTTGTTGAAAATCATTCTTTGGATAAGCTCACAAAAAAAATTGTATTTCATTTATTAGCTTTAAAAAAACAAAAACCGTAGAGGGTGATAGAGTGTCTGAAATAAATTTACTACATAGATTTTACAACCCATTTTTAGTATGTTGCCAGTTATTCAAGGGCAAAACCTTAATGAGGGCTCTATTCAATCTAGCTCTAAAGAAGCATAAAGTTTCTGGTCAAGTTCTAGATCTTGGAAGTAAATCTCGATCAGCATCTTATTATGAGTTTCTTAATTTTAATGGTGAAGTAAACATAACCTTTACTGATTTAAAGGCAACCCCCGGTTTGGTTCAATTGGATGTTGAAAAGCCATTTAATTTGGATAGTGAAAGTTTTGATGTTGTTTTGGCATTCCATCTATTTGAACATGTTTATGAATATCGACGCGCCCCTGGCGAGGTAATGAGAGTATTGAAACCTGGGGGAAAAGTTTTTGTTTCTGTGCCATTCATGCATGAGTATCATGCCGATCATGACGATTTTGTTCGTTTAACAGACTCTGGGCTAAGGAGAGTATGGGAATCAGTTGGTCTTAAGTGTGTTCATATGGAGGCTATAGGTGAAGGAATTTTAACTGCTGCATTCACAAAATTAACGATGCAGATTATTCCTCGTAGGTTCAGCCCTTTTTTTACAATGCTGGCTTACTTGCTATTCACTATATTTGACCGTTTAGTATCAATTAGACCGAAAATAGACGGAAGAACTGTTCCTCAAAGATTCGCCCTGGAGTATCTGGCCATTTTTGAAAAACCTCTCTGATGCGTATTTTTAAAGATATTGCTGTAACAACCGTTTCTCATGGAGTTTCCACGCTTACCGTTTTATTGGTACAGATCTTACTTGTCAGAAATGTTTCAATAGAGGCTTACGGTCAGTTTGCTTTCCAGCAAGGGTTAATCGCATTAATAGAAAGTATTGTAATCGCAAGAGCAGGTGAAGTCGCCATCTACTGGCTTGGAAGAGAGTGGGGAAGCGATTTCTCTCTAGCTAGAGGCTACTCTAGATTTCTATTTAGGCGAGAGTTTCTTTGGGCTTCTGTTGTTTATCTGGTTATCTTGCTAGTTTCTATTCCAATTTCCAAATATACAGTTGTTGATCCAGTAATGTTCCTATTATTAGGTCTTAGCATTCCTTTTCAATCTGGTTATGGTGTAACCAAAAGTACTTTTGTTGTCGCAGGAAAAATTAAGGAACAGGCTAAATTCGAGATAGCTTCCTCGCTTGTATACCTAATTGTTAGTTCAGGCTTAATAATCGGATTTGGGTTGTACGGCTTTATTCTTGGCTCATTAACGGCTGCACTCATTAAGAATTTATTTAGCTGGAAAATCTCACAAACATTTTGGCCTTTAGATATTGGCCCTATAAAAAAATGCATAAAAAAGCCACCATTAGTGAGTGTTTCAATATTTTCAATCTTTAGAAATCTGATGAGTAACATATCTAATCAAGCTGATATTTTAATTCTTGGACTTTTGGCACCGAGCTCATCAGTTGCGTTGTATAGAGTTGCTAAAACCTTGTCATCAATACCTACAAGAATAGCTGCCCCTGTTTGGGCAGCTTTGAGGCCAAGCTTGATCCAAGCGATAAGAGGCTCAGAGTTTTCCAAAGTTCGTTATTTAATATCATTGCCAGCCATTATTTTTCTTTTGACAGGTCTTTGTACAATACCACTTTTCATAAATTATTCTGGTTGGATAATTAAAGAAGTTTATGGTTTACAGTACAAGCTTTCCGTTACACCCTTTTTAACCCTTATGCTGGGTTCTTGGTTTTATAACATGATCTCTGGGTGGATAGGTTTTTTTGCAATAATTGTTCCAGATAAGAGAGTTCTGAATGCACTTTTCTTCTTACAAGGTATAGCTGTTATGTTTTGTTCGATATTGTCTAATGGATCGATTTTTAAACTATCTTTTTATATTGCAAGTACTATGATTACTGTATCAGTACTCGCGTGGCTTTTAGTTTTATCATCAACAACGTTTATGGATTTTAGTCAAAATAAATGAAATTATTCGAATGGGTTAACTTAACCATCCTTAATAAACAAGATCTCTTTTATTTGAAATACCTTAAAGGTAAGAAAGTGTTAGACGTGGCTTTTGGGAAAGGTCAGTTTCTCTTACGAGACCCGAAAAACTATATAGGTGTAGATCTTGATCAGGTCTTGGTTGATGAGTGAAAAGATAAGTGTCTGCAAGCCTTTCGCATGAATGCAATAGAGTTGAGTTTTGCTGATAGCAGTTTTGATGCAATTCATGCAGCGAATATTATTGAACATTTTTCATCTGCAGATGCAGTTTTATTTCTGACGGAAATTTCAAGAGTTTTGAAACCAGGGGGTGTAATTTACTTATCAACTCCTGGAGTGAAAAATGTATGGAACACATTTAGCCATATAAGACCTTACCCACCAAGTGCCTTTAAAAAACTTTTAAAAACCTCTACAGAGAACTATATAAAGAGAGATCCGTTAGATCTTTACACGGTTGATTTTTTTGGAAGTAGATATTTTTTTAAAAGCAGGGTATTAAATTTTTTATTTGGCATTCTGGATATAATTTTCCCAACATCAGATCCAATAGGATGGATTGTAATTCTTAAGAAAATTAATTCTAAATAATCATATAATCAGATTGTTATATGCCATTTATTTTTTAAATTAGGTGTTCATTTTCTTAGGGAAAGCAATTGAATAAAAAATATAAAATGAGTTCGTTTGAAAAGAAATTTATTTTTTTTGGCGTATTTTTTTTTCTGATAAGTAGGTGTTGGTTATTATTTCTGGGCTCATATGCACTTGATGAGCCAAGGGTGGGTGATGATTCTTATATTTATATGTGGAAGGCTAAATCTCAATCACTTTTTAATGTAGAAGGATACCCAGCAATAAAGGATATTAAATCTCAGTTCAATCTTCCTAAAGATAGTAACGCAGAAGTTAATCTTAATAGAGAGAATGTAGGTGTTAAAGTTATCGGAACCTACACTCCTTTAAGTGATTTTATTAATGGAAGAATTTTACTTATTGATTCGACTCTTAAGATTAAATGGATATTTATAGAGCTGATTGTTGCGCTTTTTCTAGTTTTATCGGTAAGCCTTTTTCAGATTACAGTTTTTGGCCCTATACCTGCCTCTTTATCTCTTTTAAGCCTCTCAGTTTCAGTATTTCCTCAACATGGGATGTCATACTTTATGCCATCTGTCCTTGCTCTCTCTGTTGGTATGCTTCTTTGGACTTACATTATTAATAGAAAATTAGAGTCAAACCTTATATTAGTAATGATATTATCTTTCCTTACACCTTTTATTCATACAGTTGGTAATGCATACGTTTTGTTAGGCATTCCAATATTAGGCTGTGTCATAGATAAAAAGAGAATTTTATCTGTCGATTTCTTTAGGCTATCTGGCGCTATACTAATTAGCCTATTCGTTTCTTATTTAATAATCTCCAAATATGTACCTAGCCCACCCCAGGCAAAAACGATATTAGGATTTTTTGGGATCGGTAGCTTTGTTCTTGAAAATATAATTCATGCATTTTGGCAATTGAGTACTTTTTGTAAAAAATCGCCACTTATTTTCATTACTTTTTTATGCAGCTTTTATTGGTATAAAAAATTTCCTAAAGATTCTTTAAAGATCTTTTTTGTATTTTTTGCAATAACACTAATTTCGATGTTTCATTTTTTTATTTATCCCGCTGAACTTTATTCAAGATTTTTTGTGTTAATAGGGATAATGATGTCGGGATTTACTGGTGTTGCAATCAGAAGCATAGTTATTGACGATCATACTTTAGAAAATAAAAAAAAGTTGTTGTATTCGTTCGTTTACTTTATATGTATTTTGCTTAGTTTGATTCTAAAATTCTACCCCCATTCATTAGACACAATAAAATGGAGACTTGGCTCAATTGATGATATTGCCTTGTCTACACAAATAGAAGAATTGCGAGGGAAAAGTTTTTTATACCTTGAGTACTCAAATGCTATGCAAGCGGCTTTATTGGCTGGAGCATATACAAATCATGCGTTGGTTTATCAAATGCTTGGGGATTTGAAGGGCGAAATTATTTCAAAAAAAACGCCTCAAATTATAGTCGCGCCTAACTACCGAGAGTTAAATACGGTTGGAATTATTAAATCAGTTCCAATATACCCAAGAAAGTTAGGCTTCTCAATGCACTTTAGCGACTATATTGAACTTACATTTAGAAATGATGTGGCCGAAAAAAATCTATCTTTGATGGTAGATAATCATGAAAATAAAGAAATAGTTATCAAAATTGAAATAAATTCGCCGACTTATACAAATAAAAAATTTTTAGTTATTCCTGCAAATTATCATGGGTGGATTTCTTTCTCTCTTGATCACGAAATTAAATCTTACGAAAAATATAAATTTTCTTTTCCGAAAGATGATTGTTGGATAAATGGGGTTTTTTTAGGGAAAACGAAAGCGCAGGTTCTTTGGCCATGGGAATTCGAAGTTACTGTTTTAAATCACTTTAGGGATACTTCAATGCCAGGTTTGGAAATTGAGTTTTCGATAAATAAGCTTTTAGAAACCTATCGTGCTATAGATATGCTGACATATATTAGTAAAAAAGGTAATCCAATTATTTCTGATAATTCAGGCTTGGTATTTATAAGGACTATTTATGGTGAGTAAAACTAACTACTTTAACTTTACCAAGTTATTTCTATCGTTCAAATATGTAACGAATATTATGATGTAGCCTTCGTAGGCGTGTTATGATGAAACATTTGGCTAAAATTGTTGTTCAGGCTAAAAACTTATAGCAACTCTTCTCCAAAATAAAGTTAATCAGCACATTGTTTTTGTACTGACTTTGTTTTTTCTTAAATCGAGGTTATTAATTGAACATAATCAAACTTTTTTTGGCTCCAATTTATGCTCTGCTTGAGACTCATCAAGGTTATGAGTTAATCCAAAGAATAGGCGCCCCTACGGTGCGCATATTTCGTGAAATTTTGAGCCAAAGTATTCAACAAGATCTTTCGGCTAGAGCACGTACACTTGATCTTGCTTGCGGTAGTGGAGGGTTTCGCGAACTGTTTCCTGATAATTATTATGGTATTGACATAAATCCTGACTATATAGAAGCTGCTGCTAAACGTTACAAAGGATATTTTCAAGTGATGAATTGTCAGCAGCTTCAGTTTGAAGACGGCAAGTTTGATAGTGTTGTTACGATAGCCACAACACATCACTTGGATGATTTTGCTTTACAGCGAACTCTTTTTGAGGCGTTGAGGGTGTTGCGGCCCGGAGGCAAGATTCATATTATTGACGCAATTTTGCCTAAAAATCGATTTCATATATGGAAGGAAATTTGGTTTCGGTGTGATCGTGGAAATTTTCCTCGTCGAGCAGAGAGGTTACTAAAAATTATAGATCCAATTTTTAAGCCTACAAGCGTAAAATTTTATAATGGGTCGCTACATGATGTTATTTATATATGTCACGTTAAACTCTAGGGGTGGCGATTTATGAAAAAAAATTTAAGTAATTTTCGTAATAACTCGGATTTAAATAAATATTCTTCTAATGTTTACCTCACGATTGTAATACCTATATACAACGAAAAGGAGAGCTTGCCATTTCTGTTTGAGCAAGTATTTTCTTTTGTGGATGGTTTAAATTTTAATTACGAAGTTATTGCTGTTAATGATGGTAGTAGTGATGGTTCTGAGCAAGTTCTCAAAGATTTTGCCTCGCTTCACAAAAATTTGAAGGTCATAAATTTTCGTCGTAATTATGGTCAGACAGCGGCGATTATGGCAGGAATTGATTTTTCGGAAGGTGATGTTATTGTGTCAATCGATGCTGACCTCCAAAACGATATTCGAGACCTTCCTAATTTAATCGCGAAAATAGATGAGGGGTTCGATGTTGTCTCTGGTTGGCGTCAATCTAGAAAAGATGATCCTATCAGACGCAATTTTGTCAGTAGAATTGCCAATTGGTTAATTTCATTTGTATCTGGAGTTACCCTTCATGATTATGGATGTACGTTAAAGGCATACAGTAGAGATATTATTAAAAATGTGCGACTTTATGGTGAGATGCATCGTTTCATTCCAATCTATGCATATTGGGAAGGTGCAAAAGTCATTGAGATCCCTGTAAAGCATCATTCAAGGAAATTCGGTAGATCTAAATATGGGTTAGAACGATCTTTAAAGGTTATTTTGGATTTAATGGTTGTAAAATTTCTGCATCAATATCATACAAAACCAATTTATGTATTTGGTAGCATTGGTTTTTTATTCATAATCTTCTCTACTCTTGCTTTCTTTTTTATGCTTTACATTAAGTTCAGCCTAGGGATTTCAATGATTAAAACCCCCTTGCCATTATTAAGTGCAGTTACCTTTTTGGTTGGGGTGGTTAGTATTTTGATGGGTCTGCTTGCTGAGATAATGGTAAGAACTTATTACGAATCGCAAGGCAAGCGAACTTACTCGGTAAGAAGTGCTTTGAATATGAATACGGACTGATAAAAGTGTGTGGGATCTGTGGTTATATAGGCTATAGCGAGCCTGGAGTTTTATTTGGCATGACAGAAGTGATGCGCAATAGAGGACCTGATGGTCAAGGTGAGTATCATGACGATGAACTTGGTGTCCACCTCGGTCATAGACGTCTTGCAATAGTCGATTTGGAGGGCGGTGTTCAGCCAATGGCTAGTGAGGATGGAGCTATTGTGGTGGTCTTTAATGGCGAAATATACAATCATCTTGAGCTGAGGGCTGAGCTTATTTCCTTAGGCTGTAGCTTCAGAACCGACCATAGTGATACAGAGGTGCTGATTCAAGGCTATTTGCTCTGGGGAAAAGACTTATTGCTCAAGCTAAATGGAATGTTCGCTTTTGCAATATTCGATCGAAAGACTCGGCAATTGTTGTTTGCTAGAGATAGATTTGGAGAAAAGCCTCTTTACTATACTATTGGTTCTAGTTGTTTTGTTTTCGCATCTGATCTTGGTGCGTTGAAGAAACATCCTCAAACTCCCACAAGGCTGAGTTTAATTGGTTTGCAAAAATACTTTGCTTATGGATATGTTCCCTCTCCAGCAACATTATTCGAAGGGGTTTATAAGTTACCAGCAGGACACTGGCTTGAGTATGACATCAACTCAAGAAAATTTAAAGTAGATAAATATTGGCAGTTTGCGATAGAGCCAGAAGAGACTGGGCGTCAAGAGGATGATCTTGCCGATGAGCTAAGAAATCTATTGCGTTTGGCTGTTGGTAGAAGGCTTGTTAGCGATGTCCCCGTTGGGTTATTTCTCAGCGGAGGCGTAGACTCTAGCACAATACTTGCACTAATGGCTGAGAAGCTTGATCCGGAAAATATAAATACTTTTACGATAGGATTCAATGAACGTTCGTTTGATGAATCAAGATATGCTAAGAGCCTGGCAAATTTATTTGGTACTAACCACCATGAGAAAATTCTTGATCTCGCGCAAGCTCGAGATTTAACGGAATTTCTTTTATCAAAAATTGACGATCCTTTTTGTGATGCTTCTATTCTTCCAACTTTTCTACTTAGTGACTTTACTAGTAAGCATGTAACTGTAGCTTTGTCAGGTGATGGGGGGGATGAGTTGTTAGGTGGGTATGATCCTATTTTGGCTCTTACACCATCATCAATTTATCGGGGTATTGTGCCAACTTTCTTACATCGAGGCATGAAGAGTCTTGTCAATTTATTGCCGGTTTCCAATTCAAATATGAGTCTGGATTTTAAACTACGTTGTTGGTTGAATGGAGTTTCTTATGGCTCAGAGTTGTGGAACCCTGTCTGGATGTCTCCGCTTGATCCTGAGCTTATTGGGGAAATTTTCAATTCGCCATTAAGAGCGGAAGATCTCTATTCCGAGGCGATTGAGGCGTGGAATAATTCTAAATCTGCAGCAACCTTAGATCGTACCTTGGAGTTTTACACTAAGTTTTACTTGCAAGAAAGTGTTTTGCAGAAAACAGATAAAGCAAGCATGTTATGCTCACTGGAGGCTCGCGCCGTATTCTTAGATAACGATTTGGTGGAATTCTGTCGCCGCTTACCAAATCGCTACAAATTACGTAATGGTCAACGCAAGTATTTGCTTAAAAAAGCAATTGGCGATCTACTACCAAAAGAGGTTTTATATAGACGCAAGAAAGGGTTTGGTATTCCTCTGGCTAGATGGCTTAAGACTATTCCTGAGACTCCGCCAATGAGAGACCTTCCTGGTGTAAGGTTAGATCGAGTTAAGGAGCTGTGGGAAGCTCATCGTCTTGGAAAGGCGGATCATAGGTTATTTCTTTGGTCTTGGCTTTCGCTTCAGCTGAGTCCCATGATCCAAGATTTGGGGGTATCTAAAGAGCAATGAGTTAACATGCAAATTAACAAAAAAACGGTTAGTTATTCTATCTTCTGGCTGTATTTTTGTTATAAATTTTTGCAATAGTCTTGGTTAATTCAATGAATTACATCTTAATTGCTTTTAATTGCTTAGTAATGTTAGGGATTCCGCTCTTTTAAAACGGAGAATTTTAGTGCTTAAAAATTACACAAATAAGATTGACTCAGAAGCTAAAAAGTTTCCCTTTTTAGATATCCTTCGTTGCCCAATAAGCGGTAGTCAGTTAGATTTTATTGGTGGAAAACTTCGAACATTTGATGGGCGATACGAATACGCTACTGATGAGTTTGGAATACCGCTTTTCGCTGAGGAGTTTTGCGATCAAGATGCCTATATTCAGCAACAGCACTATGATCGTGTATCGTCTTTATATTTAAGAAATCTTACTTACCCTCATACGCAAGAATATATGGCTTTTTTGGATCGAGTACTTTTAGAATTGGTCGACTACAGTAATCTGGGAACGGTATGCGAGATTTGTTGTGGACATGGTGAAGCATTTTTGATGCTTGATAAATATATTACAAAAGGTGTGGGTGTTGATGTTTCTCATCAAATGCTACGTGCTGCAGCTTCTAGGCACGGGTCTCCTGATAAAATCTTTGTTCAGGGAGATGCAACTCGATTGCCATTGGTTGAGGGGTGTATCGATACTGTTTTTATTTTAGGTGGGATTCATCATGTAAACGATAGGTTAAGACTTTTTGAAGAAATTTCACGTATTTTAAAACCCGGAGGGCTAATCTATTTTCGAGAGCCTGTCAGTGATTTTGCGCCTTGGCGTTGGATTCGAAAACTTATTTATCGATTATCGCCATCGCTTGACCATGAAACCGAAAGACCGTTACTTTTTTCCGAAACTGTTCCACCGCTTACAAAAGCAGGGCTTAAACTTGAAGTTTGGAGAACGTGCGGATTTTTCGGATTCTGTATTTTTATGAACAGTGATATCTTGATAATAAACCGCTTATTTAGATTTATTCCTGGCATTCGATTTTTGGTAAGACTCTCAACTTATCTCGATGAAATGATTTTAAAATTACCTTGGATGCGCCGGAATGGATTGCAGGTTATCGCTAAGGCACTTAAACCTTCGAGGATAGATTGATAATTACCGTTTCTTTAGTCGCAGTTATGGTATTTTTTTCAACCATTGGTAATTTACTTATCAAGCTGGGTGTGAGCAAAACTCGCCCAGGATTATTTTTAAATTGGTGGGTAATTATTGGTTTGGGACTCTTTGTTGCATCTTTTGCAATTTATATTTTTTTGCTTAGAAGAGTATCGCTAAATGTTGCACAAAGTTTGTTAGCATCCCAATTTATTACTGTTATTCTGGGATCATACTTCATTTTACATGAACCCTTATCTAACTTGAGAATTTTTGGAGTTTCCATGATTGCGTTGGGTATTCTTATTGTCGCCTACACGAATACGACCTCTCCTTGAATTTATTAATAATCACAAAAATATGACAAAAAATTGTTTGCAAGATGTTAAGCGATTATCAATAACATCAGGTTCTTCTTTGTTGACGGTTTTTGTTGCTTCATATTTGCTGATGAATTATGTGCCCACTCGCTTTTTTTCGTTTTCAATACACTCATTTTTTTTAGTTCTAGTATCCCCTTACATTCTTTTTTCTATGTATCGGGGATTAAATTCTACATTTAATGTAAAAAAAATATTTTTCTTTTTCTTGATATCTCTTTTATGCAGCTTTATTAATAATATTAGCCATTATGATCCAATCTTCCTGAGAGCAATGCTGCTTAATGTAATTTGTTTGTTTTTTATTCTTTTTGCGGCTAGAGATGAGCTTAATTTATTAGATAACAAGCTTGAAATTTTTTTAATCTTTTATCTAATTTCTTCGGGATTATTAGTATACCTACAAATTTTTTCTAGTGATTTATTCTATATTTCAAATTTTTTCTCAGGTACAGTAAAAGTTAAATATGGATTAGGTTATGCATCTTCCCCAAATTTGAGTGGTGCAATCATATGCTGGGTAACGTCCATTATATGTGCCAAATATATAGTGTCCAAAAATAATTATTTGAAGTATTTAGTTGCAATTCCTTTTGGTATCTTCGCTCTCCACTTTACACTTTCTGATGCAGCTTTATTCTCATTTTTTTTAGTCCTCCTAGTACTTATTTTTGTGGCAATAAAATCAGCAGCATTAAGAAAAAAGACACTTATACTTACAAGTTTAATATTACTTACAATGATAGCTGTTAAGAATACCGAATCTGATCTGGATTATTATCTAAAAGCAAGTTCAATTAACACAAGTACAATTAACACAAGTACAATTAACACAAGAGTATTTGCTGCAAAAGTTGCAATTGATGCTATCCTTTCACATCCACTTTGGGGGGTGGGTTTAGGACAGTTTCAGTATTTTTACCATGAAAAGAATCAAGATTTAAGTCCTGAGTCCAGAAATCTATTAGACTCAAATACTCTAATGAATCCTCATAATGCATACTTGCAACTACTATCCGAGCTTGGTTTATTAACTACTCTACCTTTCTTTTTGTATTTGATATCCATTCTGACTAAAGGATTGTTGGCAAATATTGAGTCTAAATATTTTCAATACTCATTAGGACTACTTTCAGTTTGTATATGGATGCTTGCACATGATTTATTTTATGAACGTTTCTTTTGGATAGCGTTTGGTTTGACGTTGATTTTCTCTAAAACTATTGAGAAGGAGAGAAAATGAAAATTCTTCATATTATTACAACGATAAATCGTGGAGGTGCTGAAAATCATTTGATATCTTTAGTCGATGAGCAATTGAAACAAGGATTTTCAGTAGAAGTTTGTTATTTAAAAGGTGATGGATACTGGAAAGAATACCTTGTATCAAAAGGAGTGAAAGTTTCAAATTTATGTTTGAAATATTACGGCCAATTATTACCACTATTTAAGTTAATAAAAATCATTAAAGCAATCAATCCGGAGATTGTTCATGCCCATATGCCGCCAGCTGAACTTTATGGAAGAGTTGCAATATTAATAGCAAATTTTAAATCTGGGTTTGTAATTAGTAAGCACAATGATGAGCCATTTTTTAGATGTTGGGGAAGTCAGGTTGTAGGAAATTGGGTGTCTAAAAAAGCGCAGAAAATTATTGCCATTTCAGATTCTGTGAATAGGTATATGCGATCTAATTTAAGGCTTGGGGATAAGTTAATTACTGTTCGATATGGTTTGGACCCCTTAATATATTCAATCAGAAATACAGCTTTGATCGAGAACTTGAGATTTGCGTGGACTCAGGAAGCCGATACTATTGTAATTGGAACTGTTGCGAGACTGGTTCCTCAAAAAGCTTTGCATATCCTTCTCGAGGCTTTTGCAAAGTACAAAGTTAACTCATCTTTGCCTGTTGTTCTTGTGATAGTTGGACGAGGGCCTCTTGAAATTGAGCTCAAAAAAGTAGCGAAAGAGCTTGGTATTCAGGAAAGTATTAAATGGGTTGGTTTCCGTGAGGACATTCAAAATGTAATGAACGCTATTGATATTTTTGTGCTTACTTCGGCTTATGAAGGATTTGGACTGGTTCTACTTGAGGCCATGGCTGCTGGTAGGCCTGTAGTTGCTAGTAATGTTAGTGCTATTCCCGAAGTTGTTATCGATAGAGAGACAGGGATTCTTTGCCCTGCCTTTGACTCAGATGCTTTCGCTTCTGCGTTTTATGATTTGGAAAATAAAAGCTTGAGAAAATCGCTTGGAGAGTCTGGCAAAACTAGGGTTAAGAATGAATTTACTTTAGTGAAAATGGCTGTTAATACTCGGCAGGTCTATATGGATGCATTAGGTAAAAAATGAATATATTGGTTACAGGTGGTGCTGGATATATTGGCTCACATACATGTCTTGACCTTATTAAGAATGGATATAATCCGGTAGTTATAGATAATTTCTCTAATAGTAAATCTTCAGTTATAAGACGTCTGCAAGAAATCTCAGGTAAGAACCTAGATTTGTACCAAGCAGATATCAGTGATTGTAGTTTGATATCAGAAATTATAAAAAAACACTCAATTGAAGCGGTTGTTCACTTCGCAGGGTTAAAGTCAGTAACTGAATCCATTTCTTCCCCAATTCAGTATTACACCAATAATATTGCTGGAACCCTGAGTCTTTTAACTTCAATGAAGTTGCAAGGAGTAAAAAAGATAATCTTTAGTTCGTCTGCGACAGTGTATGGAAATTCAAATTCGAATCCAGTTCTGGAAAATAGTCCCTTGCTGCCATTTAATCCATATGGAAGATCTAAACTTTTTATTGAGGAAATTTTAAGAGATGTTGTAATGTCCGATCCATCGTGGAGTGTTGCTGTATTGAGATATTTTAATCCTGTTGGCGCCCATTCGAGCGGGTTAATGGGAGAAGATTCTGGGGGAGCACCAAACAATTTGATGCCCATTATTGGTAAAGTTGCTTCCCGTGAATTGCCATATCTTAATGTCTTTGGGCAAGACTATCCAACAATAGATGGGAGTGGTGTCCGAGATTTTATTCATGTGACGGATTTGTCCACGGGTCATTTAGCGGCCTTGCACTTTCTTAATAGTCATAATGGCTTTGAAGTTTTTAATTTGGGTACAGGCCAAGGAACAAGCGTTCTGCAATTAATAAAAGCCTATGAGCGAGCTACTGGTCTCGAGATACCATATAAGATTGCTGATAGGAGAGAGGGTGATATCGCTGTTTCCTATGCTGAAGTCTCCAAAGCTAGAGCTTTGTTGAAATGGGAGGCCGAACATGACATACTCGATATGTGCAGGGATTCTTGGAATTGGGTCTCTAAAAATTTTACCAAACGTGTAAGCTAGAGAGCCTTTATGAGATATGCGATACTCACAAGCCATGCTATCAGTTTGATTAATTTTAGAGGCCACCTAATAAAAAAAATCATAAGCGAAGGACATGAGGTTTTTGCATTCGCTTCTGACTTTGATGAAGCTACAAAGGATGAAATTAGATCTTTAGGTGCAGTTCCAGTAGATTGTGATTTAAATAGAACAGGGCTGAATCCATTTATTGATTTTCGCGCCACTTTTTTGTTGGTTAGACTTCTGCGTAAGTTAAACTTAGATGCAATACTTACTTATTCAATTAAGCCAGTAATATTTGGCGGATTTGCCGCATTTCTTGCAAATATTCCTGTAAGAGTTGCCATGATCGAAGGGCTAGGATTTGCTTACACAGATGATGGAGAATCATTTCCTTTTAAAAAAAATATACTGAAATTTATAACCAATAATCTGTATAAATTTTCTTTGAAATTTCAAGATAAAGTTATTTTTTTAAATCAGGATGACATAGATGAGTTTAAACTAATGAATCTAGTTTCCCCTAGTAAAGTAATCAAACTTGGTGGTATTGGGGTTGATTTGAACGAGTGGAAACAGAAAAAAAGTTTTAAGCATTCTATGACCTTTACCATAGTAGCTAGACTTTTGAGAGAAAAAGGGGTGCTTGAATTTATTGAAGCGGCTAGGATAGTTAAGGAAAATTACCCTGACACTAACTTTCTTGTTTTAGGTGATATTGATCTTAATCCAAGCTCATTATCAAGAGATCAGATTCTCGAATGGGTTAATCAAGGAATTATTGAGTGGCCAGGTCAGGTGGACGTTAGAAAATGGCATAGCAGGACCTCGGTATTTGTACTCCCTTCTTATAGAGAAGGAGTTCCCAGAAGCGCCCAAGAGGCTATGGCAAATGGACTTCCCGTGATAACAACAAATGTACCTGGATGTAGGGACACTGTTATTGATGGAGTAAATGGATTTTTAGTTGAACCAAGAGACGTCAAGTCATTAGCGGATGCTATGACCAAGTTTATAAAAAATCCTGATCTGATAAAAATAATGGGTAATGAAAGTAGAAGAATTGCAGTCAAAAATTTCGATATCAGAAGAGCAAATGCAATTATTTACGCTTCCATGCAAGTGTAGTTTGTTTGGAATCAGAGTTTTAATTAGTTTTGTTATTATCGCTGAAATTTCAAAACAGACTAATTCTCATTTGGAAGGAAGCGCTTCTTAGTACGGTTTATCCTTCCCCCCCGCCTCTGTTAAAATCTTAGCCATGAAACGCTTGTTTGACCTTACTTTTGCAGTATTTGTAGCCCTGATGTTGCTTATTCCTTTCGCACTTGTCTGGCTTGCAGTTCGTCTGACATCAAAGGGCCCAGCGCTTTATTGGTCTGATCGGGTAGGGCGAAGTAACCGAATATTTAGTATGCCTAAATTTCGGAGCATGCGTATCGAAACCCCTGCGGTTGCCACACATTTGATAAAAAATCCTGATGCCTACCTTACCCCAATTGGTTCATTCTTGAGGAAGAGCAGCTTGGATGAGCTGCCACAGCTTTGGAGTATCCTGAAAGGCGATATGAGCTTTGTAGGGCCAAGGCCTGCACTCTTTAATCAAGAGGATTTAATAGTCCTCAGAACAGAGGCAGGAGTCGAACAACTGCTGCCTGGTTTAACTGGTTGGGCCCAGGTCAATGGTAGGGATGAGCTTTCTATTCCGCAAAAGGTCAGGCTAGATATCGAGTACATGCAACGTCGATCGCTTTGGTTTGATATTGTCATCTTATGGATGACCTTCTTAAAAGTACTTAAGCATGATGGAGTTTCTCATTAGCCTGTCTTGGTTTTATTCGTTTTGATAAGGAACTATAATAGCACCTTGACTTTTAACCATCTCCTATGAAAACTACCCTTAAAAATTCAAGAAGTATTCTAGCGCTGACACACGATGTTGCAGCCGCATGCTTGGCCTGGGTTGCGGCATACTTGCTTCGATTTAATTTCGAGATTCCACCAGAACATGTTGCCCTGATGATGGGTAGTCTCTGGCTAGTATTGTTGATACAGGTAGCAATCTTTATTGGATTCGGCCTTTATCGTGGCACCTGGCGTTTTGCGAGTGTTGCTGATCTAAAGCGTATTCTCCTCACTGTGACCATCTCTACTGCTGTTATTGGCTTGTTACTCTTTATGATGGCTACTAATTTACGCGTTCCGCGTTCGGTCATAATCCTAGATCCAATCCTCCTTGTCTTGATGATGGGTGGCAGTCGATTTTTCTATCGCGTGCTTAAAGAGCATCAGCTTTATGGACTTTACTCCAAGAAGGGCGAACCAGTGATCATCTTGGGGGCAGGTGAGGCCGCAGTAACACTGCTGAAGGATCTTGCGCAGAGTGAAGAATGGCGTGTCGTCGGGATGCTCGACGACAATGAATCCATGCACGGCCGTGAAATCCAAGGTGTGAGGGTTCATGGCGGTATTGATAGCCTTCTTAAGGTTGCCTCTCGATATGGCATCCGCCACGTCATTATTGCGATGCCATCAGCGCATCATCATGAACGCCGAAAGGCGTTGGATCTAGTCAATCAGCTAGGCCTTGAGGCACTCACAGTGCCCGCGATTGATGACCTGATCAGTGGCCGTTTAAGTGTTTCGCAGATCCGCCGCGTCGACGTTGAAGATTTGCTGGGCCGTGATAGGATTGACCTTGATAACTCAGGACTGAAGGATCTAATTCGTGGGCAAGCGCTGCTTGTGAGTGGTGCGGGTGGGTCGATTGGCTCGGAGCTCTGTCGCCAGATTGTTAAATTTAACCCGAGCCATCTTATCTGTTTGGATATTTCTGAGTTTGCCCTCTATCAGCTAGAGCAAGAGTTAAGTAACAAACGACTATCAACAAAATTGGTTTATATTGTTGGAGATGTAAAACACGCCAGCCGACTAGATAAAATTCTTGCACATTACCAGCCTAGGGTGGTCTTCCATGCCGCGGCTTATAAACACGTTCCCTTGATGGAGACGGACAACGTTTCCGAGGCATTTAATAACAATGTACTGGGTACCTTCACCCTAGCAAAAGCCTGCAAAAAGGCGATGGTAGATAAGTTTGTATTAGTCTCAACCGACAAGGCTGTGAATCCAACCAATGTGATGGGCGCTACCAAGCGACTAGCCGAGATGGTATGTCAAGGATTGCAGCACAAGAAGGGCACGCGATTTGTGATGGTGCGCTTTGGTAACGTGCTGGGGAGTAGTGGCAGCGTGATTCCAAAGTTCCGAGAGCAAATAAACGTGGGTGGCCCGATTACCGTTACGCATCCAGAGATTACACGTTACTTTATGTCGATCCCTGAGGCGGCGCAGCTTGTTATGCAGGCAGGTCTAATGGGTGAGGGCGGAGAGATCTTTGTGCTCGATATGGGTGAGCCAGTCAAGATTGTGGACCTTGCCAGGGACATGATCAAACTCTCGGGCTTGACCGAGGACGAGATTAGGATTGAGTTTTCTGGGCTACGGCCAGGGGAGAAGCTTTATGAAGAGCTCCTGGCGGATTACGAGCATACCCTACCGACCACTCACGAGAAGCTGCGTATCGCCTCCGCAAGAGTTGTGGATCAGAAGTGGGTCAATGATCTTATCAAGTGGATATCTACCACACTTGATAAGGATGAGCAGCTCATTAAGAAAGAGCTGAAGACCTGGGTGGAAGAGTACCAGGGTGATATTCATGCAAGCTAATACCGCAAAGTTTGCATTATGAACTTGCCTCTATTTTTTTGAGACATTTTTTCTTTTGTTTCGTCATGAGTTGGGCTTTCCCGCCGATATGATCTATGCCGCGCTCTTTAGCCAAAATTACTTGTCGTTGACGTTCCGTTAAGGATTTTAATTTTTCAGGGGTATGTTGGTTATAGCAATGAGGGCATGAAATCCCAGGGGTATATTTGTCACTTTTCATATCGTCTTGAGAGAGCGGATAACGACACGCATAGCACTGATCATAATCACCTATCTCAAGCCTATGTTTAATTGCAACTCTTTGGTCAAATACAAAACACTCGCCTTGCCATAAGCTCTCTTCTCGTTTCACTTCTTCTAAATATTTCAAAATACCACCCTCTAAATGGTATACCTCATCAAAGCCTTCACTCATCATGTAGGAAGAGGCTTTTTCACAACGAATTCCACCGGTGCAGAACATCGCGACTTTTTTATGTTTTTTGGGATCAAAATGAGACTTTACATACTCTGGAAATTCACGGAAGGTGCTTATTTTTGGATTAATCGCATTTTTAAATGTCCCAATCGCATATTCGTAATCATTACGTGTATCGATTAAGATGACTTCAGGGTCAGTTAGGATGGCATTCCAGTCTTGAGGCTTCACATAAGTACCAACTATTTTTGTGGGCGAAACTCCGGGAACTCCTAAGGTCACAATTTCTTTCTTTAATTTAACCTTCATGCGGTAGAAGGGGTGTTTATCCGACCATGATTCTTTATGGCCTAGATTTTTAAAATGACCTTCAAAAAGCGGATCGGTTTTTAAATAATTAAGTAACTCACAAATCGCTTTTTCAGATCCAGCGACGGTGCCATTAATCCCTTCATCAGCTAAAAGAAGGGTACCTTTGATATCGTGCGACACACAAAAATGTAAAAGTGGTTCACGTAAAGTTTTAAAGTGAGGCAGGCTCACAAAATAGTACATCGCGGTGGTTAAATAGGTGTGTGACATCAACGAATTGTTATTTATTAATTCTTTCAAAAATGTTATTTTATCAGTCTTTTCAACGATCTTAAATCATACGGAGTATTCAACAATGGCAATCGAACAAACCTTATCTATTATTAAACCTGATGCAGTTAAAAAAAATGTGATCGGCCAAATTTATTCGCGTTTTGAGAATGCAGGTTTAAAAATTATAAAAGCCAGAATGACGCATTTATCTCAAGCTGAAGCTGAAGGCTTTTATGCGGTTCATAAAGACCGCCCTTTCTTTAAAGATTTGGTTGCCTTTATGATTTCAGGTCCAGTGATGATCCAGACTTTAGAAGGCGAGAATGCCGTCTTAAAACACCGCGATCTGATGGGTGCTACCAATCCTAAAGAAGCAGCCCCTGGAACGATTCGTGCTGATTTTGCAGAGAGCATTGATGCCAATGCCGTGCACGGTTCTGATTCACTAGAGAATGCCAAAATCGAAATTAAATACTTCTTCGGTTAATTTTTTAGATGACTAACTTGCTCGATTTAGACTACGAGCACCTCGTTTCATATATCGAAACGTTCGGTGAAAAACCTTATCGAGCGAAGCAATTGATGCATTGGATTTATAAAGAAAATATTAATAATTTCAATGAGATGACTGATATTTCTAAAGTATTTCGTGATATATTAAAAGAGAAAGCGACCATCCAATTACCATCAGTTATGAGTGATGCCATTTCAGATGATGGTACGCGGAAATGGCTCTTTGATGTGGGTGACAATAATGGTATTGAAACGGTATTTATTCCAGAAGACGATAGAGGGACTTTATGTATTTCATCCCAAGTTGGATGCGCACTTGAGTGTACATTTTGTTCCACAGGTCGCCAAGGCTTTAATCGGAATTTAACGGTCGCTGAAATTATTGGGCAGTTGTGGCTCGCTAATTTTTATGTGCGCCAGCAAGAAGGCTATAACGCACTCCCTAATTCAGAACGCATTATCAGTAATGTCGTCATGATGGGTATGGGTGAGCCTTTAGCTAATTATGACAATGTCGT
>JACCDY011088110.1_pt1 | contig 28156 bp, 27 predicted proteins | sample 7446391 | NCBI WGS metagenome assembly JACCDY01 (sample SAMN15323451, study PRJNA562643) | freshwater metagenome | isolation source: river surface water | place: USA:Blue River Watershed | collected 2017-08-18 | reverse complement strand
GGCGCGTTGCCGGATGATTCCAACGAAATTTTGCGTATCGCCAGGGAAGTTGGCTATCCCGTCATCATTAAGGCCGCAGGGGGCGGGGGTGGACGAGGCATGCGCGTGGTGCACACCGAAGCCGCCTTGCTCAATGCCGTCACGATGACTAAGTCAGAAGCGGGCGCCGCCTTCAACAACCCCGAGGTTTACCTCGAGAAGTTCTTGGAAAACCCGCGACATATCGAAATTCAGGTCTTGGCCGATGGCGGTAAAAATGCCGTCTGGCTCGGTGAGCGCGATTGCTCCATGCAACGACGTCACCAAAAGGTCATCGAAGAGGCGCCCGCGCCCGGTATCGATCGCAAACTGATTGAAAAAATCGGTGAGCGTTGTGCCGAGGCTTGCCGCAAGATTGAGTATCGAGGCGCCGGCACGTTTGAGTTTTTATATGAAAACGGCGAGTTTTATTTTATTGAAATGAACACCCGCATCCAGGTTGAACATCCTGTGACCGAGCTCATCACGGGTATCGACTTGGTGCAACAGCAGATTCGTGTCGCGGCTGGAGAGAAGTTCCTCTTGCGGCAAAAGGACATCACGTTCCGAGGCCATGCTGTCGAGTGTCGAATCAACGCTGAAGATCCCTACACCTTCATGCCAAGCCCCGGGCGCATCACCAATTGGCACACGCCAGGTGGTCCAGGGGTGCGTATTGATTCGCATGTGTTCAATGGTTATTTCGTGCCACCCAACTACGACTCCATGATCGCCAAAGTGATCACCTATGGAGACACGCGCGCTCAAGCTGTCGCACGCATGTCGATCGCGCTGTCGGAAATGGTCGTCGAGGGGATTAAAACCAACATACCTCTGCACCGCGAATTGATGGCCGATGCAAAATTCGTGGAGGGGGGCACCAGTATTCATTACCTCGAGCATAAACTCGCTTCCCAGCCCGAGTAACGGAAATCACGATGCGTGAATTGGTTTTGTTGTGCCCAGGGTTTCTTGCAGAGCCCCTCTCCGATGGCTTGCTGGAGTCGGGGGCATTGTCTGTGTCTGTCGAAGACGCAGACCTCGATACCGACGAGGAGCAGCCTCTCTTCGGTGAACCCGGCAGCGAGCCAAATACGCAGGCATGGGCGCGCAACCGATTGGTCGTACTTTTAGCGGACGGAACCGATCCTGAGCAGTTGCTGGCGAGTGCGAGAGAAGATCTAGATACTGAGACAGATTTGCCCTGGCATTTGCGACAGGTTCCGGATGCAGATTGGGTTCGACTCACTCAGTCACAGTTCGGTCCGATTTCCGTGGGCGAACACATTCTGATCGTCCCGAGCTGGCATGCCGACCAGATGCCGGTTGCGCCAGTCGCCGGTCGAATCGCGATTCAGCTTGATCCAGGACTTGCTTTTGGCACCGGTAGTCATCCGACCACGCATCTTTGTCTGGAGTGGTTGGCCCAAGAATTACCCGCGGGCTCAACTGTTCTTGATTATGGCTGCGGCTCGGGCATTTTGGCGATCGCCGCGAAAATGCTGGGTGCCGCCAAAGTGATTGGCGTGGACATCGACGAGCAGGCAGTTTCGGCGACCGCGTCGAATGCTTTGGCAAATCATACCGAGGTTGATGCCCTGTTACCCGAAGGTTTGAAAGATGGGCAATTCGATGTAGTTGTCGCAAACATTTTGTCCAATCCGCTCAAAGTCCTTGCGCCCATGCTGTCTACGCGCGTGAAATCAGGTGGTCACCTGGTGTTATCGGGAGTCCTGGAGCGGCAGGCTTTGGAGGTTGCGCAGGCTTATGCGCCCTGGTTGCAGATGGCTGTCTGGCAGGCCCGCGATGGTTGGGTGTGCCTGGCGGGTCGCAAGCCCTAAGGTGTCAAAATGAGTCTTGTGACGCGCTGCCCAAAGTGCCACAGTGACTTTGTTGTCAAGCTTGAGCAATTGCAAGCGCTTGATGGCCTGGTGCGTTGCGGCGAATGCGCGCATATATTCAATGGTTTTGAGGCTTTGCAAAGCCAATTGCCGACGCTGACTCAACGTCCCGGTATGGGTGTTTCTGCAAGCTCATCCGCGCCTGCCACCACCTCTGCTCCTACATACGCATCTACATACCCATCTACATCCGTATCTACCTCCACGCCCTCCACGCCCTCTACACCACCGAGCCTGGCTGCACAGCCTTCAGTATTGAGGCATCGTGCCGAGCGCGGCGAGCGCACCGAGCCACTTAAAACACCTGAGCCGCGCGGTTTGTCCGAACCATTCGAGCCGACTGCATTTTCATTGCGTTCAGCCCCCGAAACCTCACCGGTGATGATTGCCGGCGAGGCCCGACTGCGGGGCGAAGGCCCTTCTGTCGGACGCACGCAGCCTGAGTTCCTGGTCGATGAGGTCGACACTCCCAGACTCATGATGTTGCTATGGAGTCTCGCGAGTGTCCTGGCACTCGCATTAGTCGTTGTGCAGCTTGCGTATATTTATCGAAACGACCTGGCAACACACTTTCCTTCTCTTCGTCCTGCGCTGGAATCTCTTTGTGGAAAACTGAAGTGTGAAGTCAGTTTGCGCCGTCATCTTGAGCGTATTTCAGTCTCCGTGGTTTCGTTTGAAAGACAATCCGGGGGTAGTCAAGAAGGCAAAGCAGTCGAGATGACCTTGAGATTTTCTTTGCGCAATCGCTTTAACCAAGCACAACCTTGGCCTGATTTATCTTTGGAGCTGACGGACGCCTCTGGCACTGTCGTCTTGCGTAAGAGACTCAGGCCGAACGAGTACCTGCCCGCCGCACTGGTCGACAAGCCTTTCGCTGCGAGTCAGGAGGTCAATCTTGTTTTGCCCGTGACTGTGACTGGGTTGCAGATCAACGGCTATACGCTTAAACCATTTTTTCCTTGAGGCATTCAGCATGACAGCGTCAGTTTTGATTTGTGGTTCCGTCGCTTTCGATACGATCGCAGTCTTTGAAGGGCAATTCAAAGAGCACATCTTGCCCGATCGCATCCATGCGCTGAGTGTGTCTTTCCTGGTGCCTCGCATGCGTCGCGAGTTCGGCGGCTGTGCGGGAAATATCGCCTATAACCTCAAGCTCCTCGGTGGTCATCCGATTCCCGTGGCAACAGTTGGCGAAGATGCCTCCGATTATTTGCAGCGCTTCAAGCAGCTCGGGATCGAGGTCAAGATGATCCGTAGTTTGCCAGACACCTTGACGGCTCAGTGTTTCATCACCACCGACCTGGATGATAATCAAATCACTGCCTTCCACCCCGGCGCCATGGATCGTTCTTCAGAAAATGATTTGTCTGGTCATCAGGCCGCCTGGGCGATTGTTGCGCCCGATTCAAAAGCAGGCATGATGACCCATGCCAAGCGGCTGCATGCCCAAGGTACGCCTTTTATTTTTGATCTGGGTCAGGCGATGCCTCTGTTTGATGGCGCAGACATCACAGAAATGCTGAGCCTCGCACAGGCATTGACAGTGAATGATTACGAAGCCAGTGTGGTTGAGCAGCGCACTGGAAAAAGCATCGCCGAGTTGGCCAAGAATTTGCGTGCGGTCGTTGTGACACGAGGCGCTGAAGGCGCGACGCTTTACACCGAAGGTCAAGAGCATCACATTGATCCCGTTAAACCACAGGGCATGGTAGACCCCACAGGCTGTGGAGATGCCCATCGCGCTGGTTTGTTGTATGGTTTAACGCAAGGATGGACCTGGGCGGATGCCTGTAAACTTGGCAACTTGATGGGTTCGATCAAGATCGCTTCGCGTGGTCCGCAAAATCATGCGCCGACCCGCGCTGAAATCAGTGCGATGCTCAAAGGGCATTTCAATTTGCAATTGCCTGCGTGAGCGCGTTTGAAGGGAGTTTCGTGATGAGAAAAACATTTTTTCGCAGTTCCACGTTCGGTGCGCGCATGTTGCTCGTCACCGCAGGTCTCTCCGCTGTCGTCTTGATTTCTGGCTGCGCCAAGCCCTCTGCCTCCGCGAACGTCTATAACTACAACCAGACCCAGCGCGATCAAATCGTGCGCAATGGCACGGTCATCAACGTTCGGCCCATCACGATCGAGCGTGATCAAACTTCAGGTGCCGGTGCCATCGCAGGTGGTGCTGTGGGCGGTGTCGCGGGCAGTGCGGTCGGTGGCGGGACAGGGCGCACCCTGGCAATTATTGGCGGTGCCATTCTGGGTGCCTTGGCGGGTAATGCTGTCGAGGACCAGATGGGTAAAAAAGACGGTCTTGAGATTACCGTTCGCCTCGATAACGGTGAAACACGCGTGATCGCCCAAGAGGCTGATCTACCGATCATGATGAATCAGCGCGTGCAAGTCGTCAGTGGTGCGGGTCCCTCGCGCGTGGTCCCGCTGTCACAAAATTAAGGCTGACAGGTCTGCAGAAGGCGACAGATTTATAGTACGAAAACTGGAAATAGTTGATACGTAATCCGGTTCAACACCATGATGGCGATCTGGGCCAGTATCAACAAAACAAGCGCAGAGAGATCCAGTCCGCCCAAGCTAGGCATGATGCGTCGGATCGGCTCCAGCAATGGCGCTGTCAAAATACGCAGTACCGGCATGATCGTCGCCATCGGGTTGATCCAGGACAAGACGGCCTGAATCAAAGTGAGCCAGATGATCAGGTTGAGCGCCCAGCGCCCGACAGTCGCCAGGCCCGCGCCAATCACGCCTGGTATCAGTTTGACCGGGAGCATGCTCGCGGTGGAGACAAGCCATATCAGCACAAGATAGAGGATCGCGACGAGAAGCGCGCCGAGTAGGCTCGCCCAGTCGGTGCCGCCACCTGTGGGTACGATCCGTCGCAGTGGCGTGACTAACCAGTTCGTGGCCTGATACACCGCTTGTGCAATCGGGTTGAATGGATGGAGCTTGACCGCTTGCAACCAGGCGCGCGCCAAAAGCACAGCGCCGATCAGCGTAAAGCCAACATCAAGCAGGAAGCGGAGTATTTCACCAATCATAAGAAATCTGCTCCGAATATAGAAACGAGAGCGTTATTGTCTCATGCGATGATCTGCGCGTGACATAAAGAACAACAACTTAAAAACGAAAAAGCCGCCTGGCGAACCAGGCGGCTAGGTCTAACTGACCTCAGCTAAAAGCTCAGGGACGGCCACCCGTAGGGAAGGGCCAAGACGCTGCAGGATTCAGGGCAGTTTTTGCACCTGGAGCTGCGGCTGTCGAGGGGGCAGCGGCTGCCGGCTTTTTAGCGGCGGGTTTTTTAACTATTTTTTTTTTGCAGCAACTTTGGTAGCTGCTGGCTTTTTAGCGGCGGCTTTTTTGGCCGCTGGCTTCTTAGCTGCAACTTTCTTGACTGCTTTCTTTGCTACTTTTTTAGCAGCAGGCTTTTTGGCAGCGACTTTTTTAGCTGCTGGCTTTTTGGCCGCGGCTTTTTTCGCTACTTTCTTGACTGCCTTCTTTGCTACTTTCTTTGCTGCAGGCTTCTTAGCAGCAACTTTCTTCACTGCAGGCTTCTTAGCAGCGACTTTCTTGGCTGCTGCTGCGGGCTTCTTAGCTGCTGCTTTTTTTACTGCCTTTTTTGCTGCTTTTTTGGCTGTTGCCATGGTAATACTCCTTAGTTCAGGGTCCCAAACATTAAAACCCGTGCTCGACTCCGCCCACCATGGGAGGATGTTTCGCCCGAGTTATTCATCGTCACAAGCCACTACCAGACATCGATAGCATGTTGATTTGTGCTGATGAATCCGGCACAGCCATTTGAACTGCCTCTCGTTCGGACGCGAACCAATTCAAATGGCACCAATTGGCGACCGAAGCCGCCGACTGGCAAGTACAAAGTGAGACTGAAACTCTGACTAGGGGCTGATTTCCAATTGGCTTATTCCCAATTGAGGGCGCCACCAGTCTGATATTCAATCACACGTGTTTCAAAGAAATTCCGTTCCTTTTTTAAGTCAATCATTTCTGCCATCCAGGGGAATGGATTTTCCTCCTGGGCGAACAGGGGCTCGATGCCGATCTGCTGGCAGCGGCGATTAGCGATAAAGCGCAGGTAAGACTTGAACATGGGCGCATTCAGACCCAACACGCCACGGGGCATGGTGTCTTCGGCGTAAGCGTATTCAAGATCAACCGCTTTGGCGAACAGCGCGCGAATTTCTTCGCGGAAGGCTGGTGTCCAGAGTTGTGGATTTTCGAGCTTGATGGTGTTGATCAGATCAATGCCGAAATTGCAGTGCATGGATTCATCACGCAGGATGTACATGTACTGTTCAGCGGCGCCAGTCATTTTGTTTTGGCGACCCAAAGCGAGAATCTGGGTAAAACCAACATAAAAGAACAGGCCTTCCATCAGGCAGGCAAACACAATCAGGGACTTCAACAGCTTCTGATCCGCTTCGAGTGTGCCGGTTTTGAAATTCGGGTCTGCGATGGCGTCAATAAACGGAATCAGGAACTGATCCTTGGCGCGAATCGAGGGAACTTCGTTGTATGCGTTGAAAATTTCTGATTCGTCGAGATCCAGGCTCTCGACGATGTACTGATAAGCGTGCGTGTGGATCGCTTCTTCGAAAGCCTGGCGCAACAAGAACTGACGGCACTCGGGTGCCGTGATGTGGCGATAAGTGCCCAGGACGATGTTGTTGGCCGCCAGCGAGTCCGCAGTCACAAAGAAACCAAGGTTGCGCTTGATGATGCGACGCTCGTCTTCAGTCAATCCGTTTGGATTTTTCCAAAGAGCGATGTCGCGCGACATATTGATCTCTTGTGGCATCCAGTGGTTGGCGCAGGTCGCGATGTACTTCTCCCAGGCCCACTTGTATTTAAAGGGCACGAGTTGGTTGACGTCGGTCTGTCCGTTGATAATGCGCTTGTCGGCAACGTTGACACGTGTGGCCGGGTTGGTGGCCACAGGTGACTGCGTCAGTCCGGGTGTTGGTAAAGCTGCATCGCCAAATACTCCAGTGGCTGCGCGCGCAGACATGGTGGCAGCCAACGATGCGGGTATCACCGAGGAAAGTGCTCCACCCGAGCCAACTGGCGGGGCGGTAGTGGTTGTAGGTTCGTCGTTCCAGCTAAGCATAATATTTTTTCCGGTGGCGGTTTATTGGCAGGCTTCGCACTCTTCGAAACCTGGATCGCCAGGTCTCATGGTGCAGGCCGCCCCGAGAATTTCAGGGTCGGGCAAAGCGGGAGTTGCCGCTGCAGAGGCGAATGTGCCGCTGGTCGAACCAGCGCCAGAAACGTTCACTGCGTTGAGCTCACCGCCACGTCCAGTTGATTTTTCAGCGCTCGTGGCACCAAGCGTACGGAGGTAGTAAGTGGTCTTGAGGCCACGCAACCAGGCAAGCTTGTATGTGTCATCGAGTTTCTTGCCGGAGGCACCGGCCATATAGATGTTCAGTGACTGCGCTTGATCGATCCATTTCTGGCGGCGTGCGGCGCACTCGACGATCCAGGTGGGTTCGACTTCAAAAGCTGTAGCGTATAGGGTGCGCAAATCGGCCGGAACGCGATCTATGCGGGACAAGCTGCCATCGAAATATTTAAGATCGGCGACCATCACTTCATCCCAGAGGCCCAGTTTCTTGAGGTCACGAACAAGGTGTTCGTTGACAACAGTGAACTCGCCGGAGAGGTTCGATTTAACGTACAAGTTTTGATATGTTGGTTCAATGCACGCAGACACGCCAATAATATTCGAAATTGTTGCAGTTGGGGCAATTGCGACGCAATTTGAATTGCGCATGCCCTGTCGTTTGATGCGTTCACGCAACGAATCCCAATCCATCGTCATCGACTCATCGACTTCAACATAGCCACCGCGATGTTCACGAAGCAGTGCGATGGAGTCATGCGGCAAGATGCCACGCGACCACAATGAACCTTCGAAGCTTGCGTAACGACCACGCTCTGCCGCGAGATCGCTGGACGCACTGTACGCGTAATAGCAAACAGCTTCCATCGAACGATCGGCGAATTCGATCGCAGCTTGCGATGCGTAAGGGACGCGCATCAAGTGCAGGCAATCCTGGAAGCCCATCATGCCAAGACCGACTGGACGATGACGAACGTTGGAGTTGCGGGCTTTCGCGACGGCGTAGTAGTTGATGTCGATCACGTTGTCGAGCATGCGCATCGCGATTTTGATCGTGCGCTGCAGTTTGTCGTGGTCGAGAGTCATGGACCCATCGGCGTTTTGCTTGAGGTGCGCAGGCAAGTTCACGGAACCCAGATTGCAGACAGCGATTTCGGAGTCATTCGTGTTGAGCGTGATCTCTGTGCACAGGTTCGAGCTGTGAACCACGCCAACGTGTTGCTGTGGTGAGCGGATGTTGCAAGGATCTTTGAACGTGATCCATGGGTGACCCGTTTCAAACAGCATTGAGAGCATCTTGCGCCACAAATTGATCGCGGGCATTTTCTTGAACAAGGTCAATTCGCCGCGAGCCGCTTTTTCTTCGTAACCAACGTAGGCTTTTTCGAACGCGACGCCGACTTTGTCGTGCAAGTCAGGGCAGTCGGAGGGAGAGAACAAGGTCCAATCACCGCCTTCGATCACGCGCTTCATGAACAAGTCTGGAATCCAGTTGGCTGTATTCATGTCGTGCGTGCGGCGACGCTCGTCACCGGTGTTCTTGCGCAACTCCAGAAATTCTTCAATATCCAGGTGCCAGGACTCGAGGTAGCAACAAACAGCGCCTTTGCGCTTGCCACCCTGGTTGACGGCGACTGCAGTGTCGTTGACGACTTTCAGGAAAGGCACCACACCCTGGCTTTCGCCGTTGGTGCCTTTAATGTGGCTACGCATGGCGCGCACAGGTGTCCAGTCGTTGCCCAGTCCGCCTGCATATTTCGCCAGCAAGGCGTTTTCTTTGATGGCTTCGTAGATGCCGTCCAGATCGTCTGATACGGTCGTGAGATAGCAGGATGACAGCTGTGAATGCAGTGTGCCGGCATTGAACAGTGTGGGCGTCGAACTCATGAAATCAAAGGACGACAGGATCTGGTAGAACTCGATGGCGCGCGTTTCGCGATCGACTTCACCGATTGCCAGTCCCATTGCGACGCGCATGAAAAAGACTTGTGGGAGCTCAATGCGCTGACCCCGAATGTGCAGGAAGTAGCGGTCATACAGCGTCTGCAGGCCCAGGTAATCAAACTGCATATCCCGGCTGGAATCCAGCGCTGCGGCCAGTCGGGGCAAGTCGTAGCGGGAAAGCTCGGAGTTCAGCAGTCCAGCTTCGACGCCGCGCTTGATGAAGGTCGGGAAGTACGTCGCATAGCGCGTCGCCATGTCTTCTTGGGACGTTTCGTCAGATAGGACTTCTTTGCGGATCGTATGCAACAGCAGGCGCGCAGTGACCTTGCTGTAGGCAGGATCGTTTTCAACCATGGCGCGCGCGGCGAGGATCGCTGATTTGTAGACCTCGTCGACGGGTACACCGTCATACAGGTTCTTGAGCGTTTCTTTTTGAATGGCGGCCGTGTCAACGAAATCGCCTAAACCAAAGCAGGCAGACTCGATCGTGGCTTGCAGCTTGGCCAGATCCAGAGGCTTGCGTACACCGCCGTCTACGACGTGCAGCGTGGAGGCTTCGGCGGGAGCCTGTTCAATGTTGGACTTGGCACGCTCTTGCGCGCGACGTTCACGATACAACACGTAGGATCTGGCGACATCGTGCTCACCTGAGCGCATCAGTGCGAGCTCGACGGCATCCTGGACGTCTTCTATGTGAAAGGTGCCGCCATTGGGACGGCTGCGCACCAAGGCTTGAACAACTTGGCGAGTCAGGGAGTCAACAAGCTCGCGTACGCGGGCCGATGCGGCACCCTGACCGCCGTTGACGGCTAAGAATGCCTTGGTCATGGCGATGCCGATTTTGCTCGGCTCGAAATTGACCACCGCGCCGTTGCGGCGAATGATGTGATATTGAGTCCAGGTGGCCTCGGTAATGGGCGCGTCTGTATGAGAAAACTGCGGTGCGGCTTCGCGGTGCGACACTGAGCTGGTGGAAGTTTGCATATGGGCTCCTGCAAGGTGAATGGGGCACACGCCCCACTCGAATTCGGTCATGGCCAAGCATGTAGACAATCAGGTGACATGTGCGTTGAGCTGTTTGGCATCTTGGCAAGTGACCACTACATGTAGTGTTTTGTACATAGTTGGATACTAATTCTAGTGTTTGTGGCACCACTAGGCAATAGATAAATTTCACCTTTTTTTACTATCGTTAACCCTATGCATTTGAAAAGTGTGGTGTAAACGCAAAGCCGTTGGGTGGCGGACAGGGTGTTTTTGCTAAATAGCGCGATTGGGTGCGTGATTTGCCCTAAATATGTAGCACTATTCCACTTTGAATATTCTTAATAGTTGTCCAGGGGGACTCATGTCCAAAAGTGGTCTTTTTCGCTGGAGTACTGTCGCGGCCTGTCTGGTTCTGGCTGGCTGCGGGATTCCGCGTCCATCCGATTCTCCGCTTGTGATTGCGCCTGAAAACTTGCCCGAACTGGTCTGTCAAGCGCCTTCTGCCGGACAGCCTTTGACTGGCGTCTGGTATGTCGTGCGTAAACAACCAGGCGTGGCCGGCGAGGTTCAGACGCTTTTGACGTTATCTCCGGACGGCAAAATGCGGCAGCAGATCCGTGTCAAACAGGGGCGCAATGTTCGATCTGAGCTCAGAGAAACAGGTTGCTGGGATGCGCCTCAAGGAAAACTTGTGTTGCGAATTGGTCGTTCCAACGGTGAAAAAATCGATTACCGCGAATCGATGTACACACTCACCTATCTAATCGAGCGTGTGGACAACCGTCGGGTCGTGTTTCGGGAGGACAAGCCTGACAGCCGACCGATCACCGGTCAGCGCGTCCAGGACAGTTTTAGATTGATGTAAGTCGTTCTAGCACCGTTTGCTTGCCGAGAATTTCCAGAACCGCATCGATCGCGGGCGTTTGCGTGGTGCCCGCGACAGCTACACGCAACGGGATGGCAAGCTGTGGCATTTTGAGTCCGTGCGCGGCCAGTGTGGCTTTGATCAAACCGCTCAGCGCCGCGCGGTTCCATTCGAGCCCCGCGGCCTGCGTGGCAAAGTCTTTAAGAACAGTTCGTGCGGCATCTGTCAGGTGCTGTGTGGCGAGTTCGGGCGAGGCAGGTGTGTGTGCGCCACAAAACAACATGGCGCCATCGGCGAGTTGCTCAAGCGTTTCGGCACGGTCTTTGAGTAAAGCCACAACCTGAGTCAGATCCACTTTTTCCGTGTCTCCGCCACGCGCTGCGATGCGCGGCGCGACTGCCCTGGCAAGTGCGGCGTCGTCACTATGCTTAATGTAGTGGGCATTGACCCAGTTCAGTTTTTTGGGATCCCATTGCGCCGCCGACTTCGACAGATGTTGCGGATCAAACCATGCGACGAGTTGCTCGCGTGAAAATAGCTCGTCATCGCCGTGACTCCAACCCAAACGAGCCAGATAATTAATCATCGCCTCCGGCAGATAACCATCCCGGTCATACTCCATCACGCTCACGGCGCCATGTCGCTTGGAGAGTTTTTCTCCATCCGGCCCCAGAATCATTGGAACGTGACCGTACTCGGGAACGGGTGCGCCGAGCGCACGCAAAATCGTGATCTGGCGAGGGGTGTTGTTGACATGGTCGTCGCCACGCAAGACATGCGTGATGCGCATATCCCAGTCATCGACGACTACGCAAAAATTGTAAGTGGGCGTGCCGTCGGGACGGGCGATGACCAGATCATCAAGTTCGCTATTGTCGAATGTGATCGGACCTTTGACCATATCCACCCAGCCAGTGGTGCCCTCTTGTGGGCTTTTGAAACGCACGACAGGTTTGCGATCCGATGGGATGGGTGGCAAGGTTTTTCCTGGCTCAGGTCGCCAGGTTCCGTCGTAGCGTGGCTTCTGACCTTTGGCCCGCGCGCGTTCGCGCATTTCGTCCACCTCGGCAGGCGAGCTGTAGCAGTAGTATGCAGTTCCGTCGGCCAGCATGTTGGCAACCACCTCGCGGTAGCGATCCATATGCTGCATTTGGTAGAAGGGGCCTTCGTCGGGCGTCAGCCCCAACCAGGCCATACCGTCCAAAATAGCCTGTACAGCCTCTGGCGTTGAGCGTTCCAGATCGGTGTCCTCGACACGCAAAATGAACGTGCCGCCGAAGTGTCTGGCGTAGGCCCAGGAAAACAAGGCAGTACGCGCGCCGCCCAGGTGCAGAAAGCCTGTAGGCGAGGGCGCAAAACGAGTGCGAACGGGTGTTAAAGCGGGGGACATGAATCAAACCTTTTAAATCAGCACGCTTTGTAAAAAGCGAGAAATATCGTGAATTTCCTGTGCGCACACGGAGTGCTGCATCGGATAGGTATGCCACTCAACGGAGTAGCCAAGCGCTGCGAGTTTGGCTCTGGACGCTTCGGCGCGTTCAAGCGTGACCACGGGATCGTGGGTGCCGTGCGCCAAAAAGATGGGCGTATTGGCATTGGCCGAGTGACGTTCGTGATCGGCTATATCAAGCAAAGGTAAATAGCCTGACAGTCCCATCAGACCTGCCAGTTTTTCAGGCAGGCGCAAGCCTGTGTGGAGGGTCATGGCGCAGCCTTGGGAAAAGCCAGCCAGCACAATGCGCTCGCTGGGAATACCACGCGCATTTTCTCGCGCGATCAAGGCCTGGATGGCGCGCTCGGAGGCGCGAATCCCTTGCTCATCCTCGCGCTTGACGAGACTCGGTGTCAGGATGTCGTACCACGAGCGCATCGCCATGCCACCATTAATGGTGACAGGTTGAATAGTGGCATGCGGGAAAACAAAGCGTACCGAAAGGGAGTTCGGCAAACGCAGCTCAGGCACGATCGGCGCGAAGTCGTGACCGTCTGCGCCCAGGCCGTGCAGCCAGATCACAGAGTGTGTGGGTTGTGTCCCAGTGATGTGTTCGACGCATTCAAGCAAAGCGTGTGTGGTCATGCTTCTGTATCCGGATCCTGAAGGGCTTTGAGCGCCTGAAACAGCGCACGATAATGTTTACGTTGCGGCTCCTGGCCTTGGCGCAAAGACTCGTTCGCGGCGGCTTCTTTGCGCCCTTCGCGAATGAGTGTGCGAATGTGCTGAATATCCGCATGCGGATATTTTTGTAGAAACGCGGTGAATGCGTTGTCGTCTTTGAGCAAACGGTCTCGCAGGGCTTCGAGCCGGTGCATGGCCTGGGTTTGTTCGCGCGAGCCGTTTTTCCACGTATCGAGCAGCGTGCGGATTTCGTCTGCCGGCGCATCGCGCATGAGCTTGCCAACATAGTGAATCTGTCGGCGCAGGCCTTCGCGACTCGTTGTGCGCTGAGCTAGACGAATCGCATCGTAAAGACGTTCAGACAAAGGCAATTGTTTAAGACGCTCCGGGGACAAGTCCACCAGGTCGCGTCCAAGGTCGACCAAAGCATGCATTTCGCGTTTAAGTTGCGACTTGCTTGGGCCGTCATATGGGGACTCATCGGTCCCGTCAGGTGTTTGAGGTAATTCTTGTGTCATAGAGCTATCATAAAGCCTCACGCTAACGGACTAATATGGCTACATCAATTTCTTTTCTTCCAGTTGCTGAAAATCGACCGATTTTCGAAGATTTAGTGACTCAGGCGCTTAAGCATGCCCAAAGTTTGGGTGCCAGCGACGCTGCCGCCGAGGTTTCTGAGGGTCGTGGCCTGGCGGTTTCGGTCCGCAAGGGCAAAGTCGAGACGGTCGAGCAGACTCGTGATCGTTCTCTGGATGTGACGGTCTTTGCCGGTCAGCGCCGCGGATCCGCCTCGACCTCTGACTTTTCAGCTCAAGCGTTGCGCGAGACGGTCGAGGCTGCCTGGCACATTGCCCGCTATACGGCTGAGGACCCAGCCGCGGGGCTTCCCGACGCGGACCAACTGGCCATTGGTGTCAAAAACAACCTTCAGCTCCATCATCCCTGGGCGATCTCTGTCGAGCAAGCCACCGAAATCGCGGTAGAAGCAGAGCGTGCCGCCTTGGCGACCGACAAGCGCATCACGAATACCGAAGGCGCAGGGGTGGATACGCACGAGGGCCACTTTGTGCTAGGAAATACGCGCGGATTTCTAGATGGATATGCGTATTCAAGACATGGTTTATCGGTCTCGCCGATTGCGGGACGAGGTCAATCCATGCAGCGTGACTATTGGTACACGAGCGATCGTCGGGCGGATCGTTTGGCGGATCCGGCTGCAGTGGGTCGCTACGCCGCAGAGCGTGCGCTTTCGCGCTTGTCGGCCAAAAGAATTCCTACCGGCCACTTTCCTGTATTGTTTGAGGCGCCACTCGCACTAGGCTTGCTTGGTGCGTTGACACACGCGACCAGCGGCGGCGCACTGTACCGCCAGACGAGTTTTCTGCTTGATTCGCTGGGTCGCCAGCTTTTTCCGAGCCACATCAGCGTGTTGGAAGATCCGCACATCAAAGGCGCGATGGGCAGCTCGCCTTTTGACGAGGAGGGTGTCAAAACTCAGGCCCGTGAGGTCGTGAGCGCGGGAGTGTTGCAGGGTTACTTTTTATCGTCTTATACAGCCCGCAAACTAGGCATGCAGACCACTGGCAATGCTGGCGGCTCTCATAATCTGGTGCTGAGATCTTCGCAGACGAAACGCAAAGACGACTTTGAGGCGATGTTGCGCAAAATGGGGACAGGTCTTTTAGTGACGGAGCTGATCGGTCAGGGCGTCAACTACGTGACAGGCGACTACTCCCGCGGAGCGTTTGGCTATTGGGTGCAAAATGGACAGATTCAGCATGCTGTCGAGGAAATCACCATTGCCGGCAACCTGAAGGATATGTTTGCTCAAATCGTCGCTGTCGGCGCGGATGCGATCACCCGAGGCAGTAAAACCACGGGCTCCATTCTGATTGAGCGCATGGCGATTGCAGGCACCTAGTTGGCTTCTGGCCGGATTTTGTTGTAGAATCAAAGGCTTTCCCCGAGTAACGCCTCCTTTTTGGGGTCGAAACTTTGGTTTTTATGGGTGTTTGCTGGTTTTTGCACGGGCGGGTAACAACGCTTTGGCAAATAACGTTTTGGCAAATCGCTTTTTTAAAAATCAGGGAAGTCTTTCCGGGATGGTCCCGGAGGGAAAATTATTAGGATCCAATCATGAAGACATTTGTGGCCAAGCCGCATGAAGTCAAGCGTGACTGGTTCGTGATTGACGCGAAGGGCAAAGTCCTCGGTCGTGTGGCCAGCGAAGTCGCACGTCGTTTGCGCGGTAAACACAAACCAGAATTCACGCCCCACGTTGATACTGGCGATTACATCGTCATCATCAACGCCGCTGAGATCGTCGTAACCGGTAATAAGTCGCAAGACAAAAAGTATTTCCGTCACACGACATACCCAGGTGGTATTCGCGAAACGAACTTTGCAAAAATGCAAGAGCGTTTTCCGGGTCGTGCAGTCCAGAAGGCCGTCAAGGGCATGTTGCCCAAGGGTCCTTTGGGTTACGCGATGATCAAAAAGCTGAAGGTTTATGCTGGTGCCGAGCATCCGCACTCTGCCCAACAGCCACAGCCCCTCGAATTTTAAGGACAGGCCATGATCGGTAATTGGAATTACGGAACCGGCCGCCGCAAGACTTCGGTGGCTCGCGTCTTCATGAAAAAAGGTGCAGGCAAGATCGTCGTGAACGGCAAACCCGTTGACGAGTACTTCGCCCGTGAAACAGGTCGCATGGTGGTTCGTCAGCCTCTTGAGCTGACAGGTCACACTGCTTCTTTTGACTTCCATATCAATGTGCATGGCGGCGGCGAAAGCGGTCAAGCCGGCGCAGTGCGTCATGGCATTACCCGTGCGCTGATTGACTATGATGCAACGCTCAAGTCCGCGCTGTCGAAAGCCGGCTTTGTCACACGCGATGCACGTGAAGTCGAACGTAAGAAAGTCGGTTTCCACAAAGCACGTCGCCGGAAACAGTTCAGCAAGCGTTAATCACGCATGCAGACGACACGACAGGCCGCGCAAGCGGCCTGTTTGTTTTGCAGGCTTTGGTCTTGAAAGCGGGCTGATAGTTTCTTCCCCGCATGGGATAATGCAGGCATCATTCTCAGGAGCACATACATGACACAAAACTCATCCAAACGCATCAAAGTCGGTATTGTTGGCGGCACTGGTTATACCGGTGTCGAACTCCTGCGTATTTTGTCGCAGCACCCCCAGGTCGATCTCCATGCGATCACCTCTCGCAAAGAAGACGGCATGCCTGTCGCCGAGATGTTTCCCAATTTGCGGGGACATGTGAATTTGGCTTTTTCTTCACCTGAAAAAGCACCGTTGACCGGTTGCGATGTGGTGTTTTTCGCGACGCCTCACGGTGTGGCGATGAGTCAGGCCAAAGAGCTGCTCGCGGCTGGCGTGCGCATCATCGACTTGGCCTCTGATTTTCGTCTCAAAGATATTGCGACCTTTGAGCATTGGTACAAGATACCGCACACCTGCCCAGAAGTGCTCGATGAAGCCGTTTATGGTTTGGTTGAGCTCAACCGCGAAGCGATTTCACGTGCCCGTGTGATTGGCAATCCCGGATGCTATCCGACGACGATCTTGCTAGGCTTGGCCCCCTTGCTAGGCGGCAAGCCGTTGATTGATACGACAGACATCATCTCCGACTCCAAGTCCGGCGTGAGCGGAGCAGGTCGCAAGGCCGAGGTCGGGATGCTGTTTTCCGAAGCGGGGGATAGTTTCAAAGCCTATGGCGTTGCCGGACATCGTCATCATCCGGAAATTAAAGCCCAGCTCGATCGCATGGCCGGCACTTCAGTTGGCCTGACTTTTGTGCCCCACCTTGTGCCGATGATTCGCGGTATGTTGAGTACCATTTATGTCCGGATTTTGCCTGAGGCGCGCGATACTGATTTTCAGACCTTGTTTGAAAAGCGCTACGCCAACGAAGCGTTTGTTGATGTCATGCCGGCTGGCAGTCTGCCTGATACACGTTCGGTCCGTGCCTCCAATGCATTGCGTATCGCTTTGCATCGTCCGGGCAATGGGGATCGTTTAATCATTCTGGTCGTGCAGGACAACCTCGTTAAAGGTGCAGCGGGTCAGGCAATTCAAAATATGAATCTGATGTTTGGCTTGCCCGATACGGTCGGTCTGAATCAGGTTGCGATTTTGCCTTGAGGATTTTCTTTTGAGCGGACTTTCTGGCGGCAAGTTTCCCTTCAAAACCTTGGTTTTTTGGGTGTTGGGAGCCATCGCGTTGATTGCTTCCGGGTTGGGGGCGGGTCTTTTTTTGACCCAGCGTTCAGGCCCGGATTCGCTTGAGATTGAGCTGCGAACGCAACAGGCTGCTCAGGCGCAGATGCGCATTGAGTTCGAGGGGCAGGTCACGGCGGCCAACGCTGCCACGCAGCAGCTGCGCAATGAGTTGACGATAGAGAAAGCCGCACGCGCCGAGCTCGAGAAAAGTTTGACAGGCCTTCAGGAGGAGCTGGGTCGCACTCAGGATCATCTGGCTTTTTACGAGCAGCTCCTGCCACCTGGTCCTCAAGGTGCGATTGCTTTACGCGCAGTCGAGCTGGAGAGACAAGATCAGACCTTGGCGTTCAGAGTGCTTTTAATGCGCAGTGGCAAGCCCGGGGAGCGCTTCAACGGTCGATTGCAATTCGTGGCCAGTGGAATCAAGGATGGACAAGAGGTAAGTGCCGTGTTGCAGCCCTCTCAGCGGGTCGCTAATGCTGGCGCATCAAAATCCCCGCTTAATACGCTTGGCGCTGCGACGCAGGGTGAGGACAGTCTCAAATTGAGTTTTGACCAGTTTCAGCGCAGTCAGGGCGTGTTGGCTTTGCCCACGGATTTTCAGCCAACTTCCGTGGTGGTGAGTATTTTGTCGGGTGAGATTGTCCTTGCTTCGCGCAAGGTTGATCTTTAGTTTCACCTGCAAGTTGCGTTATAGTTGAGCAACTTAGTCGGGTATCCCTGACACCAGTTTTACTGCGATAGTCGCCCTTAAGCAGGGCAGGAGCTAAACATGAGCACATTGAGCCAAACCGTCGATCTTCAGGCACCACCCACGCCTATCCTTTTTACCGACTCTGCTGCCGCAAAGGTCAAAGATTTGCTGATTGAGGAAGGTAACGCCAATCTCAAGCTGCGTGTCTTTGTGCAAGGCGGTGGTTGTTCGGGTTTTCAGTACGGTTTCACTTTTGACGAGGACGTCAATGAAGATGACACCACACTTGAAAAAAACGGCGTGGCATTGCTGGTTGACCCAATGAGTTTTCAATACTTGGTTGGTGCGGAAATCGATTACAAAGAAGACATCGAGGGTTCGCAATTTGTCATTCGCAATCCAAATGCGACGACAACCTGTGGCTGCGGTTCTTCGTTCTCAGTCTGATTTTCCTGATGCCTGCGGCTCAAGCTGTCAGGCTCTCCGATCAAGCTGGCCAGCAAGCACCCAGTATGCGATGCCCGCGGGCTCCTGTCACGTCGGGATGTCCGGCTGTGATGCCTTGCTGGTGCGCCCAGGCAAGCCAGGCAAACGCTAGCGCCTCTACATCCTGAGTACCGATGCCCTCGCTTTCCGTGGTTCTCACGGGTGAGGGCATGATCTTTTGTAGATCAAGCATCAATGCCGCATTACGCGCGCCCCCACCGCACACGAGAACTTCCTCCGCATCGGCTGCATAAGCGCGAACAGACTGAGCAATGGTTTCAGCTGTGAGACGCCTGAGCGTAGCCTGGATATTTTGTGCTTCACGTTGAGTCAGTAACTGTGTGTTCAGCCCGGCGTTCATTCTGTATTGTGTCAGGCGCGTTTCTAGCCATTCCTGGCTGAACAAGTCTCTTCCGGTTGATTTTGGTGCGGGCATGGCGAACCAGGGCTCAGAGTTCAGGAGAAACGCTAGCAACGAAGCGTCATGTTCGCCCTGGGCACCCCAGGCGCCATCCTCGTCGAAGGCACATCCCGTATGTTTCGCGCACCAAAGATCCATCAGCATATTTGCGGGACCGGTATCAAAGCCCTTGGGTGCCTCATTGGGGCGCAGAATCGTGATGTTGGCAATTCCCCCAAGATTCAGAATCACGCGCGTGTGGGGCGCTTTGAAGACACCGGCATGAAAAATCGGAACAAGAGGGGCGCCCTGACCACCTGCCGCGACATCGCGGCTGCGAAAGTCTGCAATGACGCTAATTCCGGTGAGTTCGGCTAACAAAGCAGGAGAGTTGAGTTGGACTGTAAAGCCAAGGTCTGGTCTGTGTCTGACAGTTTGTCCGTGCGCGCCGAGTGCGGCGACTTGCTTGGGTGAAATACGTGCCTGACCGAGTAATGCTTCCACGGCCTGTGCATACAGTCGTGCAAGACTGTTGGCTGCAAGCGCGGAGCGTTCGAGCTCATTGGCACCGGCTATATTCAGAGCGAGAAGCTCGTCATGAAGGGTCGATGGGAAGTCGACAGAAGCGCGTGCCAGCAGGGAGGGTGAGCCGTTTGCATCGAAGCGAGCAAGAACAGCATCCACACCATCCAGGCTGGTGCCTGACATGAGTCCAATATACAGATCAGGCTTTGTCAAAGAAGCAGCGATGCTTTAGCGGCTTGCAACGTTGCTCATTTCAGGAACAGCATCCTGGAACTTTGCAAGGACTTGCAACTGTTGCTTGTAGGGCGCCACTGCCTGGGCGAACTTTTCCCGGTGCTCTTCAGCCAGCGGTTGGGCTGTTGGCATGTTTGCTGTGGCAGTCAAAGGGTCGATGGGTTTTTCAGCGACACGGAATTCGTAGTGCAGATGAGGTCCAGTGGACCAGCCAGTCGAACCGACATAACCGATCAGATCGCCCTGTGAAACTTTACTGCCGGCTTTGAGACCGTCAGCAAAGCGGCTTTGGTGCGCATACAGCGTGGTGATTTTGCTGTGGTGCTTGAGAATGACAGTGTTTCCATAGCCATTTCTCCAGCCCACAAACTCGACAGTTCCATCTGCCGTGGCATAAATGGGCGTACCCATTGGCGCGGCGTAGTCGACGCCTGGATGGTGGCCAGACCAGGCTTGAAGTCCAGGTAATTTGCGCATGCCGAAAGTCGAGCTGATACGGGAGAATTTGAGCGCACTGCGTAGAAACGCGCCCTTCAGGCTTTCACCTTCGAGGTTGTAATAGCTGCCTGTTTGACCATCGGGGCTAAACCAGACTGCGTTATGCGTTTTTCCGCCATTGACGAACTCAAGGGCTAACACCCGACCGGAACCGGCTGGACGTCCGCCAATCGTTCTCGTCTCGTACACTACGCGGAACTGATCGCCGGGGCGAAGACCTCGGAGGAAATCGACCTTGCTGCTGAGAATTTCAGCCATTTGAGAGGTGATGGGATCAGGAATGCCTGCGATATCTGTTGCCGCGAAGAGCGAGGACCGGATCGTTCCAACTGCGACTTCTACGTGTGTCTCAAGAGGTTGTAAAAGCTCTTCGGCCACATATCCAGACTTGGTCGCGGTGATCTGGAGCGTCTTGGCGATCCCTTTGCCGTTCGAATCGGAGTTGGGAGTATGGTAATAACGAACCCACAGCAAGTCACCGTTGTCATTGGTGGCGGCTTGTACGGAGCGACCCACATTCAACCTGTAAAAAGAGCGTGCCTTGGGCTCGCGAGTCAGAAAATTCAGTAGCGCAGAATCGGTGACTTCAAGCCGTTTGAGGACGGTCGCAAGGGTATCGCCTGAGCGAATCCGGGTTTCGGTGATGTAGGGGTTCTCTTCGGGAGCCTGTTCGACAACGGGTGTTTCAGCCGGCGTTGGGACTTCCACGACATTGAGAACGAGTTTTTGTTCCGGCGGGGTTGCGTTTGCAGACGAAGTTTTACCGTCGGCTGCGTCAACCTGGGAGGGCTGAATCACTCCAAAGGCAACGGCGCCCAGGCCAAGGATCAGGATGGCGCTAAAAACCACACCACGTACCATGCCTGAACGACTTTCTTGTTGACCAGTCGGCACCTGAGCCGAGGTGTTGAAAGCGTGCGGGGGAGTGGTTTGGTTTTTAAAATGCATCAAGTCAATATCCTGTGTACAACTTTAGTCGTAGATTCATTACGCAAGACACCATCATTCAGGTCATCGTTTTTGGAAAACGATGCTTATACGCCACACTCAAGCCGGCTTTTGCGTGGCAGAGCAACATTAGTTTGCGTATGATGTCAGTCTTGTAAAAAAGTATGTTAGCCGATTTCGAGCGATCCAACAGCTTTTTTTGTCACTTTCACCGATCAAATTGGCTTACTTCTTTTATGTTGCCCTCAAAATACGCGATTACACCAGAAGTTGAAGCTAACTTACGAATAGTTGAGCGCGGCTGTGACGAGCTGTTGGTTAAAACAGAGTTTGCCCAAAAAATGGCGCGTAGCCAGGCAACCGGTGTTCCCCTCAGAGTCAAGCTAGGTCTGGATCCTACGGCTCCGGACATCCACCTTGGGCATACTGTCGTGCTCAACAAAATGCGGCAATTGCAGAATCTTGGTCATACCGTGATTTTTCTGATTGGCGACTTTACGTCCATGATCGGTGATCCCTCGGGGCGTAATTCGACACGTCCGCCGCTCACACGCGAACAGATCGAGGAAAACGCCCGTACCTATTACGCACAGGCGAGCCTAGTGCTTGATCCGGCTCGAACCGAGATCCGCTACAACTCCGAATGGTGCGATCCGCTGGGCGCCCGCGGAATGATTCAGTTGGCTTCACGCTATACCGTTGCCCGCATGATGGAGCGCGATGATTTCACCAAGCGTTTCAAGGCAGGTGTGCCGATATCGGTCCATGAGTTTTTGTACCCCTTGATGCAGGGCTATGACTCGGTTGCGTTGAAATCCGACCTTGAACTGGGCGGTACGGACCAGAAGTTCAACCTGTTGGTCGGCCGAGAGCTTCAAAAAGAGTATGGGCAAGAGCCTCAGTGTATTTTGACGATGCCCTTGCTCGAGGGGACGGATGGCGTCGAAAAGATGTCGAAGTCCAAGAACAACTACATTGGTATTGGCGAGGCCCCCGAGTCCATTTTTGGCAAAATCATGTCGATTTCAGACACGATGATGTGGAAATATTTTGATTTGCTATCGTTCAGAAGTATTGAGGAAGTTGCCGCACTTCGTGCCGAGATTGAAGCTGGGCGTAATCCCCGCGATGCCAAAGTGATGCTGGGACAGGAAATTGTCGCGCGTTTCCATTCGCAATCGGCTGCTGAGTCGGCACTTGCCGCCTTTGAGGCACGCTTCCGAGATGGTGCCATTCCGGAAAATATGCCTGAAGTCACCGTTGCGGGTGCCCCTGTCGGGATTTTGAAGCTCTTGCGCGAGGCCGGGCTCGTTGCGTCCGGTGCTGAAGCGCAACGTAACGTTGAGCAAGGCGGCGTCCGGATCGATGGCAACCGGGTGGAAGACAAAGGTTTGCAAGTGGTCCCGGGTACTTATGTGATTCAGGTTGGCAAGCGCAAGTTCGCCCGCGTCACGGTCGCTTAATCCCCCTTCTGCGCACTCCCCCTATTACATGGGCGAGGCGCAGTACACTATTGGTATTCAATATTCGCCTTTAATTTAGCCAGGATTCCTATGTTTGATCGCAAACTCACTCTAGACCGTGTTGATCCCGATGTCTGGGCAGCCATTCAGAAAGAAGATACGCGGCAAGAGCAGCATATCGAGCTGATCGCGTCAGAAAACTACGCCAGCCCTGCGGTCATGCAAGCACAGGGGACACAACTCACCAATAAATATGCCGAAGGCTACCCAGGCAAGCGTTACTACGGTGGCTGCGAATATGTGGATATCGTCGAGCAACTCGCAATCGATCGTCTCAAGTCACTGTTCGGTGCCGAGGCGGCGAACGTTCAACCCAACTCCGGCTCCCAGGCCAATCAGGCTGTTTATCTGGCCGTGCTCAAGCCCGGCGACTCTGTATTGGGTATGAGTCTGGCAGAGGGCGGCCATTTGACACACGGCGCATCTGTCAATGCTTCGGGCAAACTCTACAATTTCCATCAGTACGGTCTGGATGCCAACGAGGTCCTGGACTACGACAAGGTGGAGCAGCTCGCCAAAACGCAAAAACCCAAATTGATCGTGGCGGGTGCTTCGGCTTATTCGTTGCGTATGGACTTCGAGCGTCTGGCGCGCATTGCCAAGGACAACGGCGCACTCCTCCTGGTTGATGTGGCCCATTATTCGGGATTGGTGGCAGGCGGTGCCTATCCCAACCCTGTTCCTCACGCTGATTTCGTCACCTCTACGACGCACAAGTCCTTGCGCGGTCCCCGCGGTGGCGTGATCATGATGAAAGCTGAATATGAAAAGGCGATCAACTCCGCTATTTTCCCGGGCATTCAGGGTGGTCCGCTGATGCATGTGATTGCCGCCAAAGCTGTCGCGTTCCGTGAAGCTGCGACGCCTGAGTTCAAGGCTTATGCCGCCCAGGTCGTCAAAAATGCTCAAGTATTGGCCGAGACATTGGTCAAGCGCGGTTTGCGGATCGTCTCTGGCCGAACTGAAAGCCATGTCATGCTGGTCGACCTGCGTGCCAAGGGCATTACGGGCAAGGAAGCCGAAGCTGTTTTGGGCGAAGCACATATCACTGTTAATAAAAATGCGATTCCAAACGATCCGGAAAAGCCCTTTGTGACGAGTGGCATTCGTTTAGGCACACCTGCGATGACGACACGTGGATTCAAAGAAACCGAAGCTCAGCTGACAGGCAATTTGATTGCTGACGTGCTGGACAATCCAAGGGATCCGGCCAACATCGCGTCTGTGCGCGAGCGCGTCAACGCGTTGACAGCTGCGTTTCCGGTCTACCGTTAATCTTCGGGCAACGCAGAGCGTTGCCCCGAGTGTTTTGATCAAGGCGACCCTATGAAGTGTCCCTTTTGTGGGCATGCCGATACGCAGGTAGTGGACTCCAGAGGTGCGGATGAGGGTGACTTCATCCGTCGGCGTCGGCGCTGTCCTTCTTGCGATCGACGTTTTACGACTTACGAGCGTGCTGAGCTCGAGATGCCAACGATCGTCAAGCGCAACGGCAGCCGTAATGATTATGAAGCGTCCAAGTTGCGTGCGAGCTTGTCACTTGCGCTACGCAAAAGACCTGTCAGCACTGAAGAGGTCGATGCAGTCGTTGCTCGAATTGAGGAGCGACTCTTGACGAGTGGGCAAAGAGAAGTCTCGACCGAGTTCCTGGGTGAGCTGGTCATGAACGAATTAAAAAAGCTCGACAAGGTTGCTTACGTGCGCTTTGCCTCCGTTTACAAAAGTTTCGAAGACATCGGTGAGTTTGTCGAGGCAATACGCGAAATGCAGGGTCCGCCCGCGCAGCGCAAAACTTGAATATGAAATCTTCCCAGTCTCTCGAATTGCGTAATCCCGACCAAGATGTCTTTTTCATGCGTCAGGCGCTCGCACTCGCTGAGGAGGCGCTTTATGTACCGTCACCCAACCCGCGAGTGGGATGCGTGATCGTGCGTGATGCGCAGGTCATTGGTCGTGGCGCCACTCAGGCGGTTGGTTCGCATCACGCCGAAATCATGGCGCTGCAAGACATGCAGGCGCGCGGATTGAATGCCGAAGGCGCGACGGTCTACATCACACTCGAGCCGTGCAGCCATCATGGCCGCACGCCACCCTGTGTCGACGCCTTGATCATGGCTCGACCCGAGCGCGTGGTCTTTGCGCATTTTGATCCCAATCCCCATGTCGCAGGCCGTGGCATGCGTTTATTACGCGAAGCAGGCATCGAGGTGAATGTCGGTGTTTGTGCGGATCTTGCACTCGCTGTCAATCCTGGTTTTGTTTCTCGCATGACGCGTGGCGTTCCGTATGTATGGATGAAAATCGCCGCCTCGCTCGATGGTCGTACTGCGCTGTCCAATGGCGTATCACAGTGGATCACTGGACTCGAGGCCCGTGCGGATGGCCACCACTGGCGCGCGCGCAGTTGCGTCGTGTTGACTGGCATCGGGACCGTTCGCGCAGATGATCCGCAAATGAACGTCCGACATGTCGCAACAGTTCGTCAACCGCGTCGCGCCGTCATTGATCCCGGGTTTGAAATCAGCGAAGACGCCGCTATTCTGAAGGGCGAAGGTGCGATTATTTTTACGGGTGATCAAAACGCCGAAAAATATGCCCGTCTGACGGATCGCGGCGTGCAGGTCGTGTACGTGCCCGAAGAGTCTGCGCCTGTCGCGGGACGAGTGCGACGACGCGTCGACATGCGCGCCATGATGAAATGGCTTGGCGAGCATGACGCCAACGAGGTACATATCGAGGCGGGCTCCGGGTTGAACGGTGCCTTGCTCAACGCGGATTGTGTCGATGAATTATTGGTCTATCTTGCGCCTGTGTTGCTGGGTGAAGGCATGGGGATGGCGCAATTACCTGCCTTGACCAAGCTCGAGGGCGTGCAGCGCTTTGAATTCACCGATCTCAAGCAGCTCGGTGCCGATGTTCGATTACGGGCGCGTTTGCCCGAACATTGGCGCGAGCTCATGCAAAAAATTCATCTGACCGAATACACCACAGGACAGGCACTTTAATGTTTACAGGAATTGTCGCGGCCGTAGGTCGCATTGAAAAAATTGAGCCTCTCGCAGGTGGCAAGGCCGATGCGGGTGTGCATTTGGTCATTCACGCGGGAGGATTGGATCTGAGCGATGTGGGGCTGGGTGATTCGATCGCGATTCAAGGTGCCTGCATGACGGTGGTGTCCAAGCATGCCGAGGGTTTTGCCGTAGACGTCTCGCGTGAAAGTTTGCGCTTGACGATGGGGCTCGATGCGCCTGGTCCAGTGAATCTGGAAAAGTCCCTGCGCGTGGGCGACCAGATCGGTGGCCATATCGTGTCCGGTCATGTGGATGGTCTGGGCGAGGTAGTCAAGTTCGAACCCGTCGGTGAGTCCTGGGAGCTGATCGTGCAGGCGCCTGCGTCTCTGGGACCATTTTTAGCCTATAAAGGCTCCATCACAGTGAACGGTGTGAGCTTGACGGTGAACCGAGTCGAAGATTTGGCGGGCGGGACGCAGTTCAGTATCAATCTTATCCCCCATACAATCGCTGTCACCACACTGCAGTACTTGAAGGTTGGTCAGAAGGTTAACCTGGAGGTTGACACCATCGCACGGTATGTCCAAAGGATGCTGTCTTTTCCCCGGTAATGGCATTGATGCCGTTAATGCTAGAATAGCGGGCTTGAAGTAAAACGGACAGGTGGCCGAGTGGTTGAAGGCGCACGCCTGGAAAGCGTGTATACGTTCAAAGCGTATCGGGGGTTCGAATCCCCCTCTGTCCGCCAGTAATTTTTTGTAAATTACTGATTTTAATAGATAAATCATAAAACAATAATAAAAAAGATACTCGTTAAGTCACGCTACTTGTAATGTATGCGGCTGATCCTATTAGGTCAGTTCGGGACTGATTTTTTGATTCAGTTTATTCAGCCTTTCAGAAACTATTAGGTTGACCTTGAGAACTTAGGAAATATGAAAATGTTGAAATATATTTACTTTTTACGACATTTTCATAAAATAATGATATGCAAACAAAACTTAACAATCCCGCATTTGAACTGACTCGCACCAAAGGTCTGGTAAGAGCGGGTGAGCTTGCCCTCGCCGGAATCGCAGGTGAAAAACTCCAACAACTATTAAATCGCGGCTCGCTGGTTAGAGTCAGCCGCGGAATCTATTCGTCCCCCGACCGGGTTGTTACCGAGAAAGATCAACTTGCACTGATTGCAATCAGTCATCCGCATTTAGTATTTTGTCTGCTCACAGCACTTCAAATTCACGGCCTGACAACGCAAGCACCACATGAAGTCTGGGTTGCCATCCCTTCGAAGGCTCGTGCTCCTAAGCTAGCATATCCACCACTTCGCATATTTCGACTGAGCAACCCCGGACTATGCATTGAGCAAAAGTCTGTTGATGGAGTCGTTTATATCCCTGTCACATCAGTGGCAAAAACAATCGCTGATTGTTTTAAATTTCGTAACAAGATTGGATTCGATGTGGCTCTGGAAGCGTTGAGGGATGCATGGCAACAAAAAAAGGTTTCAATGGATGAGCTGTGGGAGGCTGCTGAGCTTTGCAGAGTAGCCAATGTCATGAGACCGTATTTAGAAAGTCTTGTATGACATTAAAAAATAGAAGTGCGTCCGTGCGTGCGCGTTTGCTGAGCAAGGCTCGCGAAAAATCCGTAGATTATCAACTGGTCCTCACGCGTTATGCGTTAGAGCGTTTGTTATATCGATTAAGCATTTCGTCTCAGAAAGAGTATTTCTTACTCAAAGGCGCCTTGCTTTTTGATCTTTGGTATGACGTCCCATTGCGTCCAACTCATGACATCGACTTATTAGGATTTGGGATTGCAGAAATTCCGCATCTTATTGATATCTTTGAAGAACTCTGCAATCTAGAGTTAGATGATGGAATATTTTACGATTTGAAATCCATTAAGGTCGAAGAGATTCGTAAAGAAGCAAATTACTCCGGTATCAGAGTCACTTTACTCGGTTTAATTGATGGTGCGAAATGTCCGATACAAGTCGACATTGGATATGGAGATGCAGTGACTCCAGCGCCAGAGTCAGTGCTGTATCCAGTCATGCTGGATGATATGCCAGCACCTTGCTTACGGGTGTATCCCAGATATACGGTGATAGCAGAAAAGTTAGAGGCCATCATTACGCTGGGGATGGCGAACACGCGAATGAAAGACTATTTTGATCTGTACGTCATTTTGCAGGATACCGACATAGATCGAACGGTTCTTAGTCAAGCGGTAACTGCCACCCTGAATCGTCGAAAAACGACGAGACCTAAAGACGTACCAACTGGACTGAGCGAGCGATTTTCATTGAATGCTCAGAAAAATACCCAGTGGAATGCGTTTGTTAATCGCAACAAATTGAAAGCAACATCTCTGGGCGCAACCGTCGATTACCTGCGTAATACCTTGGCTTTCTTATTTGATGACTTCAAGCATGAAGTGCAGCATGATTTCAAGCCTGATTGAACATTTCGTTCTTGAAACCATCGCCTGCAAAATATTACAAAATAGACAACAATAAAACTTTTGATAATCTTTAAAAGTAAAAAGCTACATTCACTTTTTATTTTGAATTCCTTGAGCGGGAGATGTGACATGGCTTCAAACTTGAAAATCTTAGC
>JACCDY011234770.1_pt1 | contig 28177 bp, 25 predicted proteins | sample 7446391 | NCBI WGS metagenome assembly JACCDY01 (sample SAMN15323451, study PRJNA562643) | freshwater metagenome | isolation source: river surface water | place: USA:Blue River Watershed | collected 2017-08-18 | reverse complement strand
CACCAGTTGCACCTTGAGCACCAGTAGGACCTTGTTCACCAGTAGGACCTTGTTCACCAGTAGGACCTTGTTCACCAGTTGCACCTTGTTCACCAGTTGCACCTTGAGCACCAGTAGGACCTTGTTCACCAGTAGGACCTTGTTCACCAGTAGGACCTTGTGTACCAGTGGGACCTTGTACGCCTGATACACCTTGTTCACCAGTAGGACCTTGTTCACCAGTTGCACCTTGTACACCAGTAGGACCTTGTACACCAGTAGGACCTTGTGCACCAGTTGCACCTTGAGAACCAGTTGCACCTTGTGTACCAGTTGCACCCTGAACACCAGTGGGACCTTGTTCACCAGTAGGACCTTGTGTACCGGTAGGACCTTGAGTACCTGTGGGACCTTGTTCACCAGTAGGACCTTGTGTACCGGTGGGACCTTGTGTACCGGTGGGACCTTGAGTACCTGTGGGACCTTGTTCACCTGTTGCACCAGTATCACCTTTAGGTCCATCAACACCATCTAGGTTCATACCAAAAAATCCAGTAGTACCAGTTGGAAATGAACCTTTAACATTTACAACAGGACCGACTGATATACTAGTAAAACCAAAAGTATAAGAAATTACAGTTGCTTCAAATGTATTAGTAGAATTAAGATAATTAATAACAACAGAGTTACCAGGAATATATGCTAAGTTATTAGCAACATTAAATGTAAAATATTGACCATCTACAGGTTCTCCGCTATTAAAAACATACAAAAATGATGTATTATATAAATCACCAGGAGTACCAGTTGGACCAGTAGCACCTGTTTCACCAATAGGACCTTGAGAACCAGTAGGACCTTGTTCACCAGCAGGACCTTGTTCACCAGTAGGACCTTGAGAACCAGTAGGACCTTGTTCACCAGTAGGACCTTGTTCACCAGTAGGACCTTGAGAACCAGTAGGACCTTGAATACCAGTTGCACCTTGTTCACCAGTAGGACCTTGTTCACCAGTAGGACCTTGAGTACCAGTAGGACCTTGAATACCAGTTGCACCTTGTTCACCAGTAGGACCTTGTTCACCAGTAGGACCTTGAGTACCAGTAGGACCTTGTTCTCCAGTTGCACCTTGTTCACCAGTAGGACCTTGAGTACCAGTAGGACCTTGTTCTCCAGTTGCACCAGTTGGTCCTCTTACAAATTTGATATTTCTTTCACAATCACTATCACAATGGCATTTTTTGTGATCACCACACTCTTTACATTTGTTGTCATGCTTTTTTTCTTTTTTATGTTTTTTGGTATGTTCTTCATTACAATCATTTAAAAATAAATCAAGAATATTTGGCATTATATATAATCAATAGTATAAAAAAAAAAATTTAATGATTAATTGTTCAATAAAATTATATAAAAAGTTTTATATTATAATTAAATATTTCCAAGATAAAAAGTAATGTTTAATTCATCAATTTTATTTTCAAAGAAAAAATATTGGTCTGTATATTTAATTAATTTGATTCGAGTAATTTTTTCGATATATTCTTGAGCCTCTTCACATTCCAAATTATACTTAGAATCAGAATAATATGCATTAATTGGATCCCAAGGGTGAAGACCAGCTTCTTTTCTACATTTTTGAATTCTGGTTGCGACTAATCTATAATAATATAGTTTGTCGGTTTGTTCATCCCAATCAAGATTTACAATTAAAATTAAATTATAATTGTCAAATTTAAATTCTCTAAATACGAGATTATTTTGATCTCCATCAATAATTTCAATTTTGGAATTAATATTAAATAATTCTGGTTCAAATTTATATCCATTAAATTCTATATTTGAATTAATAACTGTATCTAATTCTTCACAAGTCATTTTTTGTAGCTGTTCAAATACAGATGATACATTTTTTCCATACTTTTTAAAAATAAGTGCTTTTACTGGAACAATAGTTTTGCTAATCTTAACATTAGTTCTGTCGATTAGTTTTAGTTCCATAATATTGCACTCATCTGAAACAAAATTTAAATAATTGTGAAATCTTGAAGAATACTTTTCCTCAAGCAAAGGATCCACTACAATACCAACTGATTTAATCGGTTTCTTTAAACTAATATTATGACTATTTCTTAGAACATAAAGTTCCTTAATCATATTATAAATAATATCAAAATCGTTTGAATATCTTGACTGTGTCTCGGTTAATTCAATAAATTTAATTTTACTTACAAGATGAACACTTGTATTAGAATAAAATTCATTATCAAAATCAAATTGTACCATAAATTCTTTCATTCCCAAATATTGAGATTCACAGAAAAATGGCATAATAGCTTTAAAGTCAATAATAATTCTTTTAAGTACATAATACAAAACACTAAGACTTTCAATCCATTCATCATGTGATTCTTTACCCTTGATAAGTTGTCTTCCGTATTTGATAAATCCATTATTTAAAATCTCAACAAGTGGGTTTAACATTGATACTGCTCTGTTTAAATCATACGAACTCATATAAGAATTATACTCAGACATAATTTGGTCATATTTTTGTAGAACCCAACAGTTAATTGGATTTGAAATTTCTCTGACACCTGATTCCATTTCAAAAATTGGATTAGAATTATGAGTCATTTGATATAATTTAGCATATTCCTTAAAGAATTTAAAACTATTTGAAAGAGGAATAATTATATCCTTCATTTGTGCATGGACTCCTGACTTTGTAAATCTAAGAGGTTCTGCACGAGCTGCTGGAGACCCTAGCAAATATAGTCTTAAACAATCTGAACCATATTCATTAATAATTTCCATAATTTCTGGATAATTCTTAAGGCTTTTAGACATCTTCTTTCCATCCTCTGCAAGAACTAATCCGTTTACAATAACATTTTTAAAAGGAATAGTATTATAAAGTGATGCACTAAGCACAAGCAGTGTATAAAACCATCCTCTTGTTTGGTCTAGACCTTCAGCAATAAAATCAGCAGGTAGTATCTGATGGATTTGATTATCTAAAGTTTTGATGTAGGGGTTCGAATTTGAATCAAATTGAATACCAGAATTAGAGTTTCTAAGTAGTTCTACAATACCAACCCGATTAATTGAACCATATGGCATCGAACCAGATTCAAACCAGCAATCCAAAATTTCACTAATTCGTGTGTATACTTTTCCATTAGCATTAATTTTGATATTGTCAATTGAATCCCTATGTAAATCAGTAATAGAGTTTGGTTCTAGACCAGCAAGTTGTTCAAGTTCATATGATGAACTAACACAAATAATATCTCCATCTTCACTCTTCCAAATTGGAATTGGTGTACCCCAAAATCTATTACGACTAATACCCCAATCCTTTGCAGACTTGAGCCAATTGCTAAATCTGGATGAACCAACATGGACTGGAACCCAGTTAATTTGACTATTAAGTTCTACTAATCTGTCTCTCATATCTTCAACCTTGACAAACCATGAACTAATTGCACGATAAATCAGTGGGGTATTTGACCTCCAACAAAATGGATAATCATGTACAATTTGACGTTTATCATGATAAAATCCTGATTGTTTTAGTTGTAGGACTACCCAAGTATTTAAATCAATTTTGGACTTGTCTGAATTATTTTTATAAAATGCACCAGTTAACTCGGGAATATCTTGAGTAACATAACCATTAACGTCAAGTGGTAAAAATAATTTGGAATCCTTTTGAATTAGACCTGTGTCAAGACAAATATTATAATCATCTGACCCGAAACTAGGAGCCAAATGTACCACACCAGTACCATCTGTTGAAGTCACAAATGTTCCTCCAATAATTTTGTAGTTATCAGATTTTACCATTGGGTTAAATGTAAATGCAGGTGTATATGTTAAACCAACTAGCTCAGAACCATTGAATGATTTGATAAGTGTGGTTGGTGTTTTCTTAAAAACTAATTCGACTAGATCATGTGCCACAATATATTTATATGTATCGACCTGAACTAAATCATAAACAATTTCAGGATTTACACACAGGGCATAATTTGCTGGCAGAGTCCAAGGAGTAGTTGTCCAAACCATAATCCAAGTATTATCATGTCCTTCTAAGTTTACTGGTAGTTTAATAAACAGAGAATCATCTTGAACTTCACGATAATTTTGTTGAGTTTCAAAGTTAGATAGTGGTGTGCCACAAGAAGTAGAATAAGGCATTACACGTACACCTTCATAAATTCTATTCTTCTTATATAGTTCAGAAAATACCCACCAGGTAGAATTCATAAATTCTTTGGTCATAGTTTTGTAATCATTCTTAAAATCAATCCAACGACCTAGTCGACCCATCGTCTTTTCCCAAACATCTGCATATCTCATGACAATACCTCTACACTGAGAATTATAATTACCAATACCATATTCAAGTACTTGTTGAGTAGTTTTAATTCCAAGTTCTTTCTCAATCTCAAACTCAATTGGTAACCCATGCGAATCAGCTCCTGCAAATCTAGGCACATTATATCCTTGTTCATCAGCATAACGTAAAACCGAATCCTTAATCAGACCAGCAAGTACATGTCCATAATGAGGAGTACCTGTCATAAAAGGTGGACCATCATAAAATACAAATGTTTTCTTATCTTGATTAGCCTGTAGGGTCTGGACAAATGTATTATTTTCCTCCCAAAACTGGTGAACCTGATTTTCATCCATTTTCACTATATAGATTAAATATATTAATATAGTTTTATTCTACTTATTATTTATTCAATTTTTATTTATATGACTTGTTAAACTGTCTTGTTTTTTACTTTATTAACTCGAACAACTATTTATACTTTTTGCACATTTTGTACTATTTTACACTTGTATATAAAAGTCTAAATTGTATTAGTTTTATAAGTGTAATACTTTTTAATAAATTACTAAAAAATTAATGAAAAATTAATGAAAAAAATTTATTTTTTTCAAAACTAGAAAAATTTTTCTAAATAAAAATAAAAAATCAGGATTTTCCAAAATTTACACACACACAAATTTTCGGTTGCCCCAAAAATGTGAGGAGAAAAATTCAAATGTATAAAAGTAAACAATTTTAGTTTAATAATTTGTGAGTAAAAAACCGATTTTTTCGGTCAACTCGACCGGATTTTCCGGTCAATTTTTAAATAAAAAATAGTTTAAAAATAATTTTATAAATGTAATTATATAAATCAATTTCTAATGTTTAAATACTCTTGTACAGTGTGTAAAAAAGGTTTTAACAAAATTTCCCACTATAAAGACCATATGTTTAAAAAGTATTCATGTGAATCAAATTTCTTTATGCCCCAAATTGCCCCAGACTGCCCTCAATTGCCCCAAAATTGCCCCAAAAATAAAAGTAATAAAAAGGATAACTGTGTCGAAAAAGAAGAAGAATTAAAAAATTTTGGTTGCGAACATTGTGGTAAGGTTTTTAAAAGAAAATATCATTTAAGTAGACATGTGAATGAAAACAGATGTAAAATAATAAAGGATAAAATCGAAAAAGAACAAAAAGTAGTTAACGAATCAAACATAATAAAAGATAGTGAAGAACTAAATGAAATATTAAAAAATTATGATGTAGATGAACAAACTAAAGTAATATTAAATGTTTTATTTAAACAAAACAATGATTTAATCAAGTTAAATAATCAACTTACATCCAAATGTGATAATTTAGAAACCGAAATAATCAAACTTAAAAATAAAACAGATAAAACAACCAATAATGTAAATAATGTAAATAACACTATAAATAATACAATAAATAATACAGTAAATAATCAAAATATTATTTTGGCACATGGAAGTGAAGATATATCAAATATAGATTTGAAAGTGGTAATGGAACATTTAGCGACATTAGATTTTAAATCAATAGTGCCTAGTATGACCAAACATATATATTTGAATGATTCCAAACCGGAAAATAAAAATTTTTGTATAATGGATTTGACCAGAAATAAATGTTCTTATAATAATGGTAAAAAATGGTTAGTTGGTAAAACCGATGACAAAATTGTAAAAATATTTGACAAAGTAAATAATATACTTACTGAACCATTTGATAAAGATAAACTAAATAAAACTATTCAATTTATTCAATCTAATAAACAATTTAGAGAAAAATCTGATACAATTAAATATAGTAAAAATTATTTGTTAAGTTTGTGGGATGAAAATGATAAAGAAAATGTAGAAAATAAAAGTGCAATAATTGATGAATTAAAACACATATTTTTTAATAACAAAGATGAAATTCTTAAGATTAAAATTTAGAAAACCAAATCAATATTTGGATGAGTTCCAATAATAACTACTTTTTCAAATGATTTACATTTACCAAAAGGAAAGTTAATTTTTCTTATATCAGGAATACTTTGGTTATCCCACGAGTATTCTGAACTATCCATTTTTCTAATAAATTTATTTGAAAAGGGATTAATATTATAAAAATAAATTTCATGGCTCCAATCGTCAGCTATATCATTTGATTTAGGTTTTATAGTATTATCCATTTCCTTATTAATTTTGCCACTAGGTTTACCTGTTCCACCCAACCATCCGTAAGTATCAGGGGTGGTGTTAGTCGAAACACCATGAGAAAACATAGGTGATTTATCAATATTATGTTCATTAAATTTTTTTGAACTTATTGGATTCATTGCATCAAAACCAATTCTTAAACCTAAATCCCAGTAATTAGGTTCAGTCCAGTCAACTACTTCATGATAATGTCTAGTTGGTAAGTAAATCTTTCCATCAATAACATTATGTGAATAACCAAATGGATGATAATTATGATTTCCAGTTGCTAATTTACAAATAATAAAACCCCAATATGGTTGATAATAATATGTGGATAATACTTCTTTTAATCCATCAGATAATTTAAACACTTTATTATTAACTAAATCTAATTTTTCTAAATTAGGAGCAACAGAAACTAAATAAGAACCAACTTTAAATACAACTAATCCTTCGGCTTCATCAATACTTCTAGAATTATAACTTAGTGATTTAATATTATGATTAAAACAAGCTTTACAATCAGAAAAAAAATCAGGATATCTTGATAAATCATGAAATTGTAATGATTGAGGTAATGGTACAGGTAATACCATTGCATTACCATTCGATATATTATCTACTTTGTTTGAATATATTGTTAATTGTCTTAAACCATCTGGACTTACTGCACAAAATAATTTTGTATCTGTTACGGTATTTACTTGTGTACTTATTAAACACATTAAATTTTTTTACTTATATATTAATTAGTTATTTTAATAATCTAATTCAAACTTAGATAAACAAAAATCAAACAAGCAAACAAGCAAATAAACAAATCTAGGGTGCACTGACACAACGGGCAAGAGGAGCACTAACCGTAGGAACACAGTGAGTGATAACATCACAATTGTCCTTGGCATTAAGTACAACTGATGCAACCTGGGTGGAACTACAAGTTCGGTATGTGGGTAGTGTCATGAGCTTTTGTGAGATCGAGTTCACATGGCTGGAGATCAGGTGCTGAGATAAACTAAGTCCGGTGGGAGGTGCATCAAGATATTCGAGCACATTATGGCATATCTCAGTCTCATCACGACCAGGACCAAGACCACCAGACTTGAATGTCTCAAACAGCCCATCAGAAGACAAAATCACTACATCTTCGGGCTGAAGCTGCACGGTGGAAATATCGGGTATCCGACGGATGCAACCTGGAAACATATCATGTTCATAATCACCAAATCCTGCAGTAACCATTAGACCTCCATGCAAGCGGATTGTTCCCCGATCTGAGAAAAACAGATTGCTAGAAGTCAGACCACGAGGCCGAACAAACCCGTTTTGTCTAAAAGCATCACGAATACGAGCTTGTTCATCAGGTGAACCAGCATCATGGTCCCGAGTCCTGAAAACCTGTACACCCTCACGTACAACCTGACATACTGAATCACCAAGATTGGCCACAATCATTTCGTTGGTGCTGGTATTGATGACACAAGCACAAAAAGTGCACCCAGATGTTTTAAACTGGTAGTCCACAGTTGCATTATGTGCAACCTCAGTCTGAATGTGTGCGATCAACTCTCGTAATGTTGACTCAATATCTGGCTTTCCAGTCTCCAAACTAATATTCTGGTCAGCAAAAGATTTGAAGTAGACACCAAAACGAGAAGCTACAAACTTGGTGATGGCGTCTCCACCATGACCATCAGTCAGCCACATAACCTTCCACTTGAAATCTCCATGGGTATAGGTCAACTCTGCACTGCGGTCCTCAGTATAAGTCCGACCACATACAATAATCCCCTTGGTTCGACCGTATCCAGGATCAGAAGCCTTAGCAACCTGCACGGTCTCAGGGGTATGAGTATGGCTTATCGAACGACCCAATGGGGCTGATTCTCTAGATTCGGCTGGAAGAGCTGATGTGACAAGTGTAACCGGAGCAAGTGCAACCGGGCCCATAGTTTCTAGTTGTCCAGTAAACAACGACATTGAATTAGATTCTAAAAGCTTGAATAAATAATACGATAGCTAGTGTTGGGTAGATAATATATAAATTATATAAGCTATTCAGCCATTTAATAATGCAATTTTTTCAACTTTTATGAAAAATAAGACAACAACCTATCACAAGCTTGCTTTTTAATTTGATTAGTCCTGTGTAAGTTTGGATCGGAAATAGGATTATTATTTAAAACTTGTGATTCTTGATATGCATTATAACAAGGAGTTAATTTGTTATGATAATGATTTTTATAATATTCAATTGATTTATTAACATTTTTGATTAAAAATTTATCATATACAGGTTCACCAATTTCTGATCGTAAGACCTTATCAAGTCCTAGTCTTTCGAATTCTAATTTTGTTTTTTCAATTGAACTATTCATAACTTCTCCTAGCATTTTATAAGATAAAACCTTACTTAAAAACTTGATTTCTTCATTTTCAATTGATTCAACATTCGTATTTGTTTGAAATGATTCAACAGCTGTGTTTGTTTGAAATGATTCAACATTCGTGTTTGTTTGGACTGGTTCAACATTCGTGTTTGTTTGGACTGGTTCAACATTCGTATTTGTTTGGACTGGTTCAACATTCGTATTTGTTTGGACTGGTTCAACAGCTGTATTAGTACCTATTTCAGTTTGTTTAAAATTAGTATTATTATTTTCGATCTTACCAATTGCTTCAATCAAAGAATTCGCCCAAGAACTTGGAGTATTATTAAATGTTTTTTTACTATTAGTAAGAGTTTTAATTTTTTTTTCAGATTCGTTATTTAATATGGTTTCACTAGGTCTTTTTTTTAAATTTAATTGGTTAATTTCAACAATTTGTACTGATGAGTCTGATGAGTCTGATGAGTCTGATGAGTCTGATGAGTCTGATGAGTCTGATGAGGCTGATGAGTCTGATGAATACGATGATCTAGAACTTGATGACCCTGATAAACCATTATGACTTTTTCCTTTTTTTAATATATTTGGATTAGTAGTTTGACTTGAATTTGGTGATTTAATTTTAGGTTGAAAAAATTTTCTAATCGAATCTTCATGTTTAGCAATTCTTTCATCTTCGGCAATTTGTTTAAGTTCAATACCTTTAACTAAAGTATTTAATTCTACAAAATGCTCTCGAACATCACATAAATTTATTAAACAATATCCAGTTGGAAAAAATTCATTCATTTTTAACTGGTCAATTTTGAATATCGATGGAGAACCATTTTGATTTGACAATCTAGCACATTCCAATTTAGACCATTGTACAAAAGCCTTGCAACCAACATTTTCACCACAACTAATACAAGTTTTAGAAAATTCTGCAATATGTGCTAAAGTCCATGCCATATGTCCTTTTTGTCTATATAATCCACCATAAACATTGTATTCTAATTCTACTTTTGCCGAAGATATTCTATTACCTCTAGCATTTATACCAATCTTAAAATCTTTAGACATTATAATTGAATATCATATAAGTAATTTAATAAATAAATAGGATTTTCAATTTTTTATTTTGTAATTGAACTATTAACTAAGATACTGGATAATTTTTCCAATACATTCATCAACTTGATGTTTAGTTGATTCTTCCATTCCTATATCATTTTCTACGATAAAATCAAAATCAGTACAATCATCTAAACTGACTTCTGATGCATGGGTTTTAGCCTTAGACATAAATTCATCTAATTCTTCGCCAGTAATATTAGGATTAGACTTTTGTGCTTCTTGTATTAATTTTTGATGGTTTCTGTTAGACCCATTAATTCTAATTGTAATACCACCCATACATTTAATCATTTCATATTCATTAGGAAATCTTAAATCAGTAATAAAGAATATATCTTTTGACTTGTTGTAAGATTTTGATAATATATTATTGATATGTAAATGAACTGCTTTAACCCATACATTCGGTTCATTAACTAAAACAATTCCATTTGATTTATCAAGCACAATATCACCTCCTTGCCTTGAATATTCTGTCCCATACAGCTGTAAAATTCTTCTGGTTTCTTTTTTTTTATTGACAAATAAATCCGAAAATGTTTCATTCATTTGATCTACAAATGTTTTATCAATTTGATTAGATTTATGAAGCCTACATCCAACTTCATATTTAACAAAATCTCCATATCCAACAAAATGAACATGATAACCTAGTTCATAAAGTTTTTTACCAATTACGTTTTCACTAAGATAATTTTTACCTACCCCAATTTTACCACTAAATCCGATAATGTTGATTTTTTGATTTTGTTCCATTAAATTGTTATCTTTATAATATAATTAATAATATTATAACTAATAATCAAATTTTTATAAAAAATATAAATAAACTAATTAGCATGTATTACGCTCAATCTTAACTCCAAGTTCCTTACAGAGCTTGTTCCAGACTTGGGCATCATAAAGACAGCCTCCACGTTCATTGTCTCCAACTACCTTAGTATCTAGGTTGCATTGTCTAGCAAGTTGGACTTGAGTAAGATTCTTGGAAGTTCGAGCTTTTACAAGCTCATTTGCCATTGTCTTTGATACCTTTTTGACTCCAATAACATCACCTTCAACATCGGTCTTAATAGTGTTTTGTTTAATATCCCTACGATCAACAATTGTAGTAGGTTGATTCTTCTTCTTGAGATTAGGGTTTGAAAGAATTACAGGGGTCCAGTTCTGATGCTCCATTTTCTATTGTATTTATAAATATAATGTATATTAATATTTAGATTATTTAAAAAATCAATTTTTTCTATATAATATATAATTAAGGTATAATGACAAATTCATTATTGATATTATTTCCGACCCAATTATTTGAAACCAAATATATAGATAAAGTTTTAAATTATTCAGACGACTTGACAAATAAATCGAAAAAAAATTTTGTTATGATATGGGAACATGAACATTTTTTTCATGAATTTCCTTATCACAAAATGAAATTAGCATTTCACAGAGCAACATCACAATGTTATTTTGACAAGTTGAAATCTACTAAATACAAAGTCGAATATATTGAAAGTATTGAAAAAAATCCTGAACAGAAAATAATTAAATTTATCAAGTCTAATGGTATATCAGAAATCAGAGTATTTAATCCGATAGAAAAGAAATTAGTTAATTTAGTAAATTCAGGAAAATTATTAGGAAAATACCAAATAGAATACCTGATGTTTCCTTCAGTATATTTTTTAGGTTCAACTAATTTTGATATAAACAATCAAATAAAATTAAGTTTAACAACTACTCGTCATGATTTATTTTACAAATATCAAAGAATTAAATATGGTATTATGGTTAAAAAGACAAAAGATAAAATAGAACCAGAAGGTGGAAAATGGTCATATGATACAGAAAACCGTAGTCCATTTGAGAAATCACAAACAGAACCACCAATTCCTAAATTTACATCAAAATCAAGAATTGAATACATCGACGAAGCAATTGAATATGTAAATAAAAATTACAAATTAAATTATGGAATTTGTGAAAAATCAAATTTTATTTATCCAATATCTCATGAGGAAGCATCCAAATGGTTAGATCAATTTGTAGACTCAAAATTAGATAAATTTGGTAAATACGAAGATGCAATATCATCAAAAATTAAATTTGGTTTCCATTCATTATTATCAGCATTAAATAATGTAGGCTTAATCACAACTAAACAAATTTTAAAGCGTATAAAGAATTGGAAAAAAAATCTAGCTTCAAAAGAAGGATTTATACGTCAAATAATTGGATGGAGAGAATATTGTTATTATGTATATGATTTACATTATGAATCATTAATCAGTACATCAATTTATAATTTAAATAAAAAGTCTATTCCAAAAAAAATATGGGAGGGTAAAACTCTAATACCTGTAATTGATAATATTTTATCAACAGTTAATTCATATGCATATTCACATCATATTGAAAGATTAATGGGTATAGGTAATTTTTTATTACTTGTACAGGTATCTCCAGAACAAATATACTTATGGTTTCAATCAATGTATATTGATGCATATGATGTATTTATGGTACCAAATGTGTTTGGAATGTTATTATATGGTTCAACCGATGGAAAAACTAAAATGATGACTAGACCATATTTTTGTTCATCAAATTACTTGATGAAAATGTCAGATTTTAAAAGTTCAGAAATAACTTTTGGTAATACAACTTGTAAATGGGATGAAGTTTTCGATGCACTTTATTATTATAATATAGACAGATACTCGGATATTTTTAAAAAAATTTATGCAACTGCGTCTGCGGTATATAGATGGGATAAATTTGATAATAAAAAGAAAAATGAATTGGTTGTTATGGCAAAAAAATATATAGAATGGATTCATAATTAATTTTAAGAATAAAAATTTTTTAATATAGATTAAATTTTTATAATTTAAATCTGGGTGGTATGTTTTTTAAAAAAGATATAAAATATATTATTAGGCTATTATATGAATACATTATAAGATGGAAATCTTATCTAATTATCTTATTAAAGACTACGATGAATATATAAGTTGTTTTGAGGAACATCAGGAAAACAAATTAAAAAATTATTTGGATAATTTAGATTATTTGGATAATTTAGACAGTTATTTAGAAAACAGACAAAATAGAGAAAAAAGATATTCTTTCGATAATGCAGATAATAGTATCATAGAACATATAGAAGAAACAAATTATTTTGTAAAAGAACAAGAACACAAATATAAAATCTTTGATGATATTAGTTCAGTAATAAAAAATAAAAACAACCAAATCGAATTAGTAATAAACATTCCAAAATCGAGCGATATTATAACAATAAACAAAATAAAATTATCTAAAAGTATCAAAGAGTTTATTTTTGATATTTTTGTAACACTTGATGATAAAACAATATTAACTCAAGATGAATTGTATAAGAAAAAAATTAGTTTATCAGATATAAAATACAAAAACTATAATGAAAACAATATTATTGATTGCTCAAAGGGTGAAGTTGATATACATATATTATTAGAACCCAATTCGATTAACGAAATAATAAACAATAATATTTATATATCATTTTCTTATATAAATTTTAAAAATAAAATAAAGTTTTACACTGAGTAAAAATTTTTCAATATAAATCATATTTTATATAAAAAAAAATTATTTTTAGACTAGGTTAAAAAATTATTTATAGAAATAATTTTACAAAATTAAAAAATATATTTACTTACAAGTTTATAAAATTTATAGGGGCTTATTAAGATCATTGGATGCTTTCATGTATCTGGACCATTGAACAGCCAAGATAGCACCTACTAATTGAGCAGCAACATAACCAATTGATCTGTCACCATTCATATCACCCTTCATATAAGCCATAGCAGTAACAGCAGGGTTAAGATGGGCTTGTGAGGCAATTGATGCAATTAAGATACCAATTAATAAACCAACAGCGATGAAGATGGGATCGTTTTTGGTTAAGATAATGGTAAAGAAAATGAATGAACCTAAGGTTTCAGCAACATATTCGTTGAGCATTTTATATATATATATATTAAATAATTTATATAAAAATTTTTCTTTAATAATTAATAAAAAATAAATAAAAATTGATAATTAATTTATAATTATTTTAATATATATAAATAGAACCAAATGGATAAAACAAAAAATAAATTTTTAACAACAATAATAAAAAATAAAATTATTGTTGAAAATGATGATGATGTACAAATTGATATTAACAAAATTTATAATAAAACACAATTCGAATCAGATACAGAATCTGGTGAAGAATTAGATAAAGAATATGAAAATTTAGAAAAAGAACTAGACAACAAAATAAATAAGAATTATCCAAAAAATTATGGAAGCAAGTGGTCAGATAAAGACAAAATTAAATTATCCAAATATCTAATTAATTCCAAATACCAAATATTTTTTGATTCTGATGACATTTTAATCAATAAACTTGCAAATAAGTTTGGAAGATCAGTTGGTGGTATAAAAGCAGAAATAAGACGTATGGTTTTTGAAAAATATATAAATGGTGAAGATATTGAATTAATATCTAAAACTTATAATATAATTTATCGAGATGCTAAACAAATAATCAAATTACATCTTGAAAAAGAATCTGATAACGAGATTAATATACTTGAAAAGGAAAATAAGTTATTAAAATTAAGAATTGAAAATATTAAATTACGTGATGAACTTAAAAACATCACACAACAAAAATAATAAAAATAATAAAAATAATAAAAATACCCAACGCTCTAAATATTAGAATTTCCAATCTTTAGAAACTTCCATAGCCCAAAAGAACTTATCAACGAGTGCTTTAGTAAATGCTTTTTCTATAGGTAAATTATGTTTTTTAAAGAAAGCCACAGTTATTCTAGGATCGATATAATTAGTTTTAGAAGTGGTTAATGACAAATTTTTTAATTCTACCTTTAATTCTTTTTTATTATCAGCCAATTCAATTTTATCTTTGATTTTGTTAATTTTTTCTTTAATTTTTTTTCTTTTATCTTTATCTGATATATTTAATAATTCAGATTCTAATTCTTTTTTATTTACTTTTAACTCTCTGATTTTATCATTAAATTTTTCAATTTGTTCATTAAAAGACTTGGATACATTTTTTTGATGGTTACATAATAATGCTACTTTAATATTTGCCTTAACATACAAATCTAAAATTGCATTAATTTTATCTGTTTCATCAAAACCTGATTTATCAATAGATTTATCAATTGTATCTAATTCATCTTGAAAAAGTTTTGATGCATTGTAAGTTCTAAATACTTTAGCAGTCAAATCCTCCATCATTGTTTTTAAATAAGCATTTAACATTGTTGGATTTATTTCATCAAATAATTCATGAGAAGGTTTTTTACCATTAATAAACTTTGCGAGTACTCTGTAAACTTCAGGTTGAATTTGAACTGTATTAACATATCTAACTGAATCTTTACCCAAGAAATCTAATTTAATTTTGTTATCATCTTGTAATTTAACATGTTCTACTCTAAGAGAACAAACACCAACCGTATCAGCTTCATCTTCTCCTTTTTCATTACCAACTCTCAATGCTAAATTATCAATTAAATAAAGTGCACAAGCTAATTGTTTAGTTTTGGTATCAACAGAATCTGCTGTGATATTATTAAAGTTGGTTCTTCTGATTGAACCAATAATATTTTTAAGTTTTCTTGCTAAATCAAATTTATGTTGGTCAGATTTGGCTTTAAAGTCAGATTTAGCACCTAACCAGACATATTTCATTTTTCCAGTAATTGTATCTTTCCAACTAGCTAACCATTCTAATGTATTATCGTGAATAACATCTTTCCATTTGTGATTTTTATAAAAGGGAGGCATAGGAGGTGCTGTTGATTTTTCATCAATATTAATTATAATATCTTCAGGGAAAACTCTTTGTTTAATTTTTCCGGCTAATGGATGACAACCTCTGCCTAAAAATATACCAGGGGGTTCAATTCTAAAATTACCTGTTGGTTGTTCTTTTCCATCAACTAATGCAACTTTGAATTTTTCTTCGTATTTATCTTTTTGTTCTTTAAGTTTATCTTTTTCTTCTTTTGACATATTAGCTTTAGCTTCTTTATATTTCAATATATGATCCACAATCAGGCTAAAATCACATTTTTCTAAATCAGTAATTTCACCACGACCACCCTTTTTTAATATGGGTTTCCAGTCTGCAAAAAAGTTTTTATTAAATACTTTGTTTTTAACATATTCGGTATCTAAAAATTTGGCATAAATTGTTGCATATTCTTCAGATTCAGGGTCTAGGATAATTTTTTTGCCAGAATATATTAAGGGAACATTATGAGGTACATACGGCTCAGGAAATAATACTCCATTATGTGAAAAAGTACTCCATTTTGCTTCATCATTTGCTTTTCCTCCAAATTGATTATAAATAAAATAATTTATTAAATTATGATTATATACCATTTATGTTATACTATATAATATATAAAAGATTTATATATAAAATTTTTAATTGAAAAATATCCTTATCAAAATAAACTAAATTAAAATAAACTAATAATTAATTTTTGTTCTTTAGTCTATATTCATTGACTAATAATTTAAGTCCATCTACAAATAAATTTCTTGTTTCTTCGTCAGCTAATTCTAATATAGTTTCCTTATTACCATAATATAATTTATGTAATATAACTACTATTCTTTTTCTTTTTATTTCTGAATATTTAATACTTTCAGAATCACCTATTGACAAGATTTTTGAAAAATGTATATATGGGGTAGAATTTTTATTAGAGTTCCAAATTAATCTATCGGAATCATATGAAATTGTATATGTCCTAAATACAAACCAAATTGAAGCACAATATTTTTTTATCTTTAGACCATCTAACATTAGTAATTTGAATTCTCTAATAAATGTTTTTTCGTTGTCTGTAAATTCTATATATTTATCTATATTTGAACCAAAATATGTTTTTTTAGTCATGACTTGTTTTTATATTCTAAATATATAATATATTATAATTAAATCAATATGTTAATCAATTTTTATATAAAAAATTTTATAAAAAATTGAAAAAATCAATAGTCTGAATGTCATTAAAAATAAAATTAATTACTTACAAACACTATTAATACACAACCCACTAGAAATGAACGCAATTAACATGCAAATCGCTCAGGCCGTTACCATGGGTGATGGTGACCGCATCAACATCCTGCTGAACGAGCTTGAGCGAACCAAGAACTACGAGGCTCATACCGAGCTGGTCCACCAGTACAAGCCCCACACCAAGCACGGCCCTACTCGTGGAACCATTCGAAACACAGCAATCGGCTGTGTGACGGAGAGCATGTCCCGGACTTACACACAGACCAAGTGCACCAAGGGGGGTTCCGGTCATAGGAACCCCAAGTACATGAGCTCTAGGTACGTGGACTGGGAGGACGAGGATTCGTACGACTGGATGATCGAGCAGGACGACTACTACGATGACGTGGAGCTCGAGGATGAGGAGAAGCCCATCGTCTGGGAACCAATGCCCGAGTGGGCCAAGAAGATGACAGAACAGGGCTGGTACAGTTCCTGGGATGACGAGGGCCACTTCCTGGGGGTCTACTAGACCACTGGAGAGGTGAATAAGTTCGTGTTCACCACTTGTATATATTTGTTTAGTATTTGTATTTTTGTATATTAGATTTTTTAGATAAATAGAATATTAGTAATTAAAATTTATTATTATTGTAAAAAAAAAATTTTATAAAAAAGATAAGAAATTAAGAACTTGTAGTATTTTCTACTATAATTTTTTTATCTGTATTTGATGGTTGTTCATCAGAACCAGCTTCACTTTTAGATTTACGTGATTTAATTTTTTCCGATTTGTTAGTGGCAGATTCAATCACAATATTTGAATTGTTAGTGGTAGATTCAGTAGATAGATTTGGTAAAATATTTTCAGTTGTTGCTTCTTGAAAATGTTCTCTACAAACAGGAATATATTTATCAGAACCACCAATTTCAGTAATTTTTTTAGATTTGATAACACGCTTTGAATAAATTGCTATTCTACATTTTTTATTTTTAGCACATTCAGAACAATAAGCATGTAAGCGTTTGATATCAGTACAAATAGGAATTAAATCAAGAATTTTTCCAAACTTGATGCCTCTAAAATCTGCTTGTAGTCCAGCAACAATAATATTTTTCTTCTTTTCTAAACATTTGTTAGCAAAATCAACAAGTTCATCGAAGAAATGTGCTTCATCAACTATAATAACATCATATGAATCTATTTCTAAATTTAATAGTGTTTTTGTTTTAATCATAGAAACATTTTTTTGGATATTTTCCTTTTTGACAAAATCAGTGTGATTTTCAAAAAAAGGGTTATGAGTAGAAAATATTTGTGCAGACCTATTGTCGAATTCTATATTGATATATAGTATTTTATAATTTAGTTCAGCCATCTTGGTAATTTCTCCTAAAATATAAGAAGTTTTACCAGAAAACATGGTACCTAAAATAATGTCTAGTCTTCCTTCATTGTCAGATAGGTCAAAATGCATGGTAATAATATATTAAAGTTTTATAGTTTTATATATAATTAAACAAAATCAATTTTTTACAAATAAAATATATATACAAAATAAGTAATTAAGATAAAATATTGGTATATTTAAATAATCTAGAATTGTATAAATAATCCATTGAATTTACATAATCAGAAAATCCCAAATATATATCAAAGGATGATGTTGAAGTATAATCTGTTCTATAAATATTTCTAACTTCTTTAATGATACTAATGATTATCTTGGCTGCATCCGCATTATAATACCCAGATTTAAGCAAATAGAGTTCAGCTGTTCTGTGATTTCCATCTGAAAATACTTGAGCATTAATAATATAACATGCAGTTAATATAGTAAGATATCTAGGTTTAACCATATCAAACCAATCAATTAATTGATTGGTTTGCAAATTAAACCCATTAATAAAATGATACAAGGCTTTTAATCTTTCAATACCTTTGGAAGATATGATTCTTCCAATTTCCTCATTTTCTCCTCTTAATACAATACTTTCAAGTATATCAAAATTTATACCAATCTCCAAACCTCTAACCACCATATTATAATTAACGATTTCTAAAAGTTTTTGCATCTAGGAATCAATATATATAAAGTTTATTAAATAAGTTAGATTTTCAATTTTTGTTTACAGTATAAATATATATAAAAAATGAATAATATAGTAATAATAATATTGGAAACTATGATATTTTACATAAATGAAAATAAAATATATAAGGTGGAATATTTATATGAATATATGATGTCCATTTACTTTACAATTATATTGGTTTTTATGTTTTGGACTTTTTTAAAAATGAATTTTTTTAAATATAAAAATAAATTGAATGATTATATATACGCAAATATATATGATTATTTTTTTGGTAATGAAAATTTTTCTTTAGCAACGCCTAATTTATTTTTACACACGATAAAAAAATTAGAACCAAATACCAGAATATTAGATTTTGGTTGTGGAAGTGGAATATGTTATAGTAATCTAGAAATAAAAAATACAATAATAAATAAAAATATAAAAATTCAGGGTATTGATATTGATAAAGCATATGTGGAAAAATGTAAAATAAGAATACAAAACGAAAAATTATTTGGTTATGTTGATATAAAATTACAGGATATTTTTAAATATAATGTAGAACAAAAGGATAAATTTGATTACATAATTTTTTCTGAATCTGCTCCTTTATTATCTACTGAATTAATAATTTCGATTGTAAAATATATGATTGCTAATTTATTACAACCAAATGGTAAAATAATATTTATTAATAATTTAACAGAAAATAGTACCCCGATAATGAGAAAAATAAAACCTTTTTTAAAATTTATAACAATGGTAGATTTTGGTAGAATATTAACATTAAATGAATTTGAAAATTTAAGTAGACAAGTAAATAAAAATATTGAGGTAAATTTAATAGCAAGTATGAAAATAATTGATATATTGAATTATTTTAATTTAAGATGGACATATTATTTGATATGGAAAAATTTAGGAATTAAAAATAATAATGTAGAACAATATGAAATAATTTTACATAATTAAATTAAAATTTTTATGGTGTTTTGTAATAATTTAATATATATTTAATTATATATTAGTAGTTAAATGAAAGAAATAAAAACTGGTATATTTACAGTTGAAAGCTCAGATGGTTCTATATACATGATTGGAGATTTACATGGAGATTATCAATGCATGGTACATTGTTTAGTTGATTTATGTAAAGTATGTGATATTGATAATGTTTATGATGATAAAGAAAATGATATTAAAAAAAGGGAACATCTTAAATGGATAACTAATAATAATTCAATAATAATTTTTTGTGGGGATATAATTCATAGAAAAAGATTTGCAGATCATGTGCTGGACGATGAATGTTCTGATATTTTTATGATAAATACATTGGTACGCTTAAAAAAAGAAGCTAAAGAAAATCAAGGAGATATAATTATAATAGCAGGAAATCACGAAATAATGAATATTTTAAATCCAAGTGATACAACTTATACAAGTAAAAAAAATATTGAACTTAATGAAAAAAATTTTACAAATAAAAAATTTGTAAATGAATACATTGCCAATAGTTATGCTTGGATTAAACTAAATAATATATTGATAACACATGGAGGATTGTGTTCAGACTATTTAAGATATTTGGATGAAAATAATGTGTTTGACAACAAAGTGATGACAGGTAGCGGAAATAATTTTAATAAAATAATGTTAGGAGGTAAAAATATAACTTCAAAAGATGAGATTATAGGATTTATAAATGATCAGTACAAAAGTTTTTTTACTAATTTTGATAAAGATAATATTAAAAATAATAAAATAGCGTATGATTTATTTGTAAAATATGATTTAACACAAAAAAATAAGTTGAATATGTTTTGGTGCAGAGAATGGGGTTATTCAGGAATAGATTGTGAAAAATTTAAAAATATTTTAAATAAAGTTGGTTGTAACAAGATGATTATTGCACATTGTCCACAATTTATATCACCTGATTACCCAAAAATGATAAATTTTGAATGTATTGATAATGAATCTGATAGTTATAATATTGCAAGAATTGATTTAGGAATGTCTCGTTGTTTTGATTATAATAAATCTGATAACTTTATGTATTATTTATCAAATAATTATAATAGAAAAATTTCAGTATTAAAATTAAGATTAAATTCTGAATCAAATAATTTATATTTTGATATAAATGATATAATAACAGAAAAATTATCATGTATACAATATTTATTGATAAAATATGGTAAAACAAAAGAAGAATGGGACAATATAAATGTAAGTTCCACTTGGTTAGGATTTGAACATATTGAAAAATTAATTAATTCAATTACCAACGGTGATAATTGTTCTTGTAGTTCAAATAATGATAAATTTGTAATTGAAAAAAATAAAAAGAAAAAAGGTCCAAATGGTGAACTTAATGATATTGTTGAACAGCCAAATAATACTTGTGTTGATAAATCTGATAGTAAACAAGTAATTTTATGTTTGTTAAGTGAAGTTATTAATAATCAAGATAATTTAAAGTCAGTAAATCAATTTAGAGAATTAACAGAAAAAATTAAAACAATTTAATTTTGACTTTAATATCTTTATTAGAATTATTTACAATAGTTATATCTGAATTTACAGATTTTATTATTGTATTTTTTTTATAAATAATATTTTGTGTTTTCAAAATATTAGAAAATATAAGTTCTAAATTTTTATCAAAAACAATATTAGAATTTTTTATATCAGCATAATCTAATTTATAAATTGAACCCTTTTTAATTTTGACCAGTTTATCAGAGTTTTGGTTTAAATTTCCATTAGAAATTTCATTAGAATTTTTATCAGAATCAATAGCTGTAACAACTTCATAATTAGCGGGTGTTATGTAATATAGACTTATAAATAATGCTATAGCTAAAGATACTGTCATAAAAAAATTAATCATATAGACAATGTAAATTTTCTTTCTAAAGACTTCCATTTAATATATATAATTTATATTAATAAATATAAATTATAAATTTATAAAGTTATTATAACTAATGAAAGAAAAAAAGGATATATTATCATTAAATAATGCTGTAGAAAAAATAACTGGGGTTACTCCAGATATTTTAATTATAGTTCTTGGTATGTTATTATATTATTTTAATTATTTGTCTGAAAAAAAGTTTTTAATTACCAATATAATTATTACAAGTTTTGTATTAGCGGTATTCGATTTATTTTTAAAAAAATTATTATTATTTAATGTTTCAAATGATTATTATAGATTTATTGTAAATAATATTATTACAATAGTTGTTATTGACTTGTTAATTAATATTATATCCAATGGACTTTACCATAATGAAAAATTAACTTTTGTAAATTATTTTAATTTAGCTTTTGCTTGTTTTTTCTATGAAACTATTGTTTTCAAACTATTTAATTATAATAATATGTGCACCCAAAGATTAAGAACTGTAACTAAAACAATTATGAGATTAGCAACAATTCATATATTATCTAACTTTTTAAATGGTAATCCATATAATGAATCATGGTTTGACTTTTCATTCGGTCAAATATTTAACTTTTGCTTTTTCAATACTGTTTTTGTTGATAATTAAAATTAAAAATTTATGTAATAAAATTAAAATTTTAGGTAATACAATTAAGATAAAATTATTTTTTTTTCTAATAATTTTTCTACTTTTTTAACATATCTCTTCATAGCATGTTCTTTACTCATACCTTTATATTGCATCCATGCATCATATTTTGTTTTTCCTTTTAAATCAAAAAAACTAGGTTGCTCGATATTACAATCTCCTATAGTTGCTTGTTTATAATATCCATAAAGTGAACCCATTGTTTCTTCATCAAGTTTTAATTTAGAATTTTTAATATCTAAGGCAGCTTTTTCAAATGTTTTAACTAATTCTTCTTCTTTACCCATTTTATTATATACTAATATGTAATAAATAAATTTTAAATTATGTGTTATATTGTACTCAATTAAATAATAATAATAATCATTAAATAAAAAAATTATTTTAAGTAATAAATAATTTTTTATCAGTAAATAAATGTTTTTTATAACGCAAATTAAATTTATTTGGTTTAAAATTAATTAATTTAGTTTTCCTCTTCGGAATCAGATTCAAGAATAACAGTCTTTTGATTACCTTTTTTAGGGACAGGAATATCATCATCAGAATCTGAGTCAACCTTAGCTTTCTTAATCTTTGATTTAGAATCAGTCTTTGATTTAGAATCAGTCTTTGATTTAGAATCAGTCTTTGATTTAGAATCAGTCTTAGCCTTGGGAGCTTCCTCTTCTGATTCATCATCAGTTTCATCCTTAGGTGCTGCTTTCTTGGAAGATTTTTCTTCCTTAGACTTGCCCTTAGATTTAGCCTTAGGAGCTTCATCTTCTGATTCATCATCGGTTTCAGTCTTGGAAGCTTTCTTACCCTTAGACTTGTCAGACTTCTTGGTTTCCTTAGGTTCCTCATCATCAGTTCCAGCCTTAGCAGCCTTCTTTGTTGACTTGTTCTTCTTAGGAGCCTCATCCTCAGAATCAGAATCATCCTTCTTCTCCTTCTTAGCGTTTGATGAATCACCATCAGCCTTCTCATAGACTCCCATAGTCTTGCACTTGGTAGCTTCACAAACATCTTTAATATGTTTAACTACTTCAGTAGCATTAGTATTGTGAGCCATATCAGTCCATTTAAATTCTTTTAGTTTATCAGCAAGCTCAGCCTTGACGGTGTCAATAGGTTTAGTGCATCGAACATAGCGACCCTTAAAGCCGTTAACGTCCTGACCAAAGAATTCTTGAAGTTCGTTATAGCAAACTTCAGGACTCTCATGTGTGACTTTAACAAGGGAATAACCAGTCTTGATTATACCACCATAGAAAACGATAGCGTAGACATAGGGAACCTTAGCAGGTTTAGTAGTTTCAGTTTTAGTTTTGCCCATTTTGTATATGTATATTATTACTTCATAAATAGAATAATTATCTTTTTATTTTTTTTTCAATTTTTTTAAAATATAATATATACAGCTAATAAGCTATATTATTTATGTATATAATCAATATACTTTATGTACTATATATACTATATATACTATAATTTACATTTGCTTATCCATTCTTGATATCTGGCTTTAGCATCAAATATAGGTCCAGGGTGGATTTTTTCATCAAATTTAGTATCCCAGTTATATATAATTTTATTATCGGTATTTTGAAGATGAGGAAGCCATTTTTTAATATATATACAATCAGGATCCCATTTTTTTATCATACTATTAGAAATATTCATAGGTCTACCAGCAATAGGGGCTTCATGAGGAGCAAATTTTTTACCTGGAAAATCCAATTCAGTAACCCATTGGGTATTAAGTTTATTTTGACTAGTAGAACAGTCTAATAAATGTCTAGAAAACCAGTCATTTAAACCAATATATCTACATAATGGACTGATTAATAGATATTTAACTGAGAATACACCAACTATCATTCTACATCTATTATGCATAAATCCTGTATGTAATAGTTCTTGTATAGCAGCATCTACCAATAAAAAACCCGTACGTGATTTCATCATAGTATCCCATTCTTTCCATTCTTTAGAAGACTTGGCCGGAATTGAATCGACCCATTTGATCTTGTTAAATCTAGGATCAACATGGGAATCATATGAATTAGCTCCAGGTAAAAATCTTAACAAACAATAATAATAATCTCTCCAAATTACTTGATTGATTAATTGGGTAGAACTTCCTAATTTGTCGAGTAGTGCAAAATAAAATTCTCTTTCTGAAATTAATCCAAAGTTTAAATAAGCAGATAAATGAGTTGTATTGTAAGATAAAATATCTCTTTTAGTATTATACTCATTAAAATCATTTAAAGAACTTAATATTTTTAAAGCCAGTTTTCTAGAACCTATTTCTAAAGGTTCATAATTTTCATTTAAATGTTCTTCCCAAAAATAATCAATGTCTGGAAGATTTAATGTTTTTGGTATTTTTATTTTGGAGACAAATTTTATTTTTAATGTTACTGGTTTATTAAATTTATTTTTATTGTCTAACATATTTTTTCTAAATGCACCGTATTGTTTATATGGAGATGTTTCATCTTTTTTAAGTAAATCCATTGAACACATTGTAAAATCATCAAAATTAGGAAAGAATTCTATATCGTTAGATTTGCATAAATTTTCGATCTCTAAATCTCTTGATAAAGAATATTGGGTATAGTCTGAATTAAATCCTAAACATATTGAATCATATTTATTTGATAAATGTTTAAATATGTATTTTAAAACATTTTTTGGTTTACCGTAAAAAACGTATAAATCTGATGATTTTGTATTTAACCTTGATTTTAAATCTTTTATAGATTCGCATAAAAAACGTAATGCTGGAAAACTTAGATAATTTTTATTATTAGAATTTAATTCAACTTGATAAGGATCAAAAATAAATATTGGTAATATCTCCTTACATTTTATTGATAATAAATTTAACCCTCTATTATCTTCAATTCTTAAATCTTTTCTAAAAATAAAAATTCCTATATCTGATAGACCTTTTTTATCCATTATATATTATATTTGTATAAATATAATATCTAAATAATTTTATTCAATTTTTCTTAAAAATAATAAGTTATTTTTTCCTTTGAAAAATAATAATCCAAAATATAAATAGAATTCCAATAACAATTAACAAATCTGATGATAACCATTTAAACTGATATTCTGGACCAACGTTAGCAAATGATTCGATTTCTTCTGTTATTTTAGTTGGTAAAGTTGGTACAATAGGTACAGTTGATATAGTATTATTGGTCAATTCATTAAAAATATTAATTTCCTCTGGTTTAGGAATAACAATTTTGTCTAATAATTGTTCAGTTAAGCTAATAGTTTTAACAGGTTGGGATTTAACTTTATTTATATATGAACATGATTTAATATTAGAAGCTAATATAGACAAATCAACCATCATGTTTTCAGAATGGTTTTTAAGAGTTTCCATTTTACCAAGATAACAGTTTAAATCCACATAAATATTATCTCTATCACATTTTTTACTCAATTTTATTTCTAATTCTTTAATCATAGTGTTATATTTGTCAATTTCTCTTTTATATTCTTCATTTTCTGCTTTAACAGTATTAAATAATTTAAGATTATCCGATAATTCTTGTTGAATTGTTTGAGCATTTACAAATTTATTATCAATAGTGGTTAATCCTTTATTTATACCTTGAATTGATTCCATTAAAGATGAATTTTGTGAAACTAAACTATTTAAAATATCTAGTCTTGCTTTTAATTCATTAAGATCTGACAAAACTTTTATATCTGATTTTTTAATTTCCCCAGCAATTTTGGTTTCTTCAGTTTTTTCTATTTTTTCTGGATCTTCTATTTTTTCTGGTTCTTCAACTTTTGTATTAGATTCAGTTTTATTTACTTTACACATACCACTTTTTTTTCTAATACAGAAAAAACTATTAGAATCAGGAGTTGATAAAGATTCAACATTTTTATAAAGATTACAAGTTTTGGTATTGTTATTATAATCGAAACTAACACAGTTAACATCACTTTGACATGATTTTTTACATAAATCAACAGATAAATTTCCCGAAAACATATTTTCCCCAGTGATAATATAATTATCACTACATTGATACGAATCATCAGATTGTGATGATACATTATATTCTATATTTTCAAATGTTTCAATATTTTGATTATTAAAATTTTGATAAACCTGGTTATCGTAATTATTACCATTTACACTATAAAAGTTCATTTATTTATAATATATATATTTATATATTATAAAAAATTAGTAAAGTAAAATAATTTTATATAAAAAGCAAATTAACTTAAGCTGGGCGGATATTATCCAAATCATTCCATGCATTATATCCATAAGTAAATGTAGGATTTTTATATAGGGTACCCCAATCGAAAGGTCTAGTTGCTAATGGATAACAAGTTGCTGTACCTGTATATCCACCTTCATAACAAACTCCTCTACATTTATCTTTACATTTGTCCATTCCAGTTTTAACTTTACCATAATCTACTTTATCAATTCCATTTGCTACATCATAAGCAGTTTCCACAATTTTTGCATCATCCACAACATCATTATAATAATAAACCAAATCCTTATTCTCGGATGCTTGAGTTTTATAATAATCTTTATAATCAAAATCCAATGGAATTGCACCAGCTAAATCAGTCATTGGTGAATCTGGATATGTATAGTACTTTTGATTAGGACCAACCAAAACTTCCATATTATCTTTTTTAACAACTACACCATTACTTTCAAAACCTTCTTTTTTATTTAATAAATTGTATACACACACAATTATTAAAATTATCAATACTATTGTTATTATATTTTGCATATAATAACACTTAAGAAAATATTTAATTTTTATAATATATTTTAATTTTTTTAATTTTTTTAATTAATTATAAAATTACTTTTTGCCATTTTGTTTTAATAATTCAAGGTATTTAGATTTATATTTTATATATTTTGCTTTATATTTATCTTCTAAAACTTGAGTATCTAATCCACATGTTCCGCCTTCTTGTTTTTTAACTCTGATATAAAAATCTTTATTTTCAGAACCAATTGTTTTAATTCCATTCTTAACATTTTGAATAAAATTAATTGCAGCCGATTCGGTATCACCTCCAGTGTGTTCGACAGTACCAATTTTTTTCTCACCATCAACATCCATTAATATTACCACAGTTGGATACCCAGATATTAATGATAAAGTGTCGTTTCCATATTCTGATTCAAAGTTTTTATGAGCCATTGGTTCAATACTTGAGTCCATTTCTTTTATAATAAACTCGGTATCAACTATTTCTTTATCTTTTTTAGCCAATTCAATTGCTCTTTTAAAAATAGGTAAAAAAGCATGACAATGACCACAAAAATCAGCCTTTGCCAAAATTACTTTGGTTTTTAAATT
>JACCDY010610952.1_pt1 | contig 28181 bp, 29 predicted proteins | sample 7446391 | NCBI WGS metagenome assembly JACCDY01 (sample SAMN15323451, study PRJNA562643) | freshwater metagenome | isolation source: river surface water | place: USA:Blue River Watershed | collected 2017-08-18 | reverse complement strand
GGTATGGAAAATACTGCAGCAATAACTGCAGTAAGAGAGATTGCTAAATCAATTGCACCTGATCAAGTGGTAGGCACAATTGCAACTGATTTAGAGCAAATTGCTTATGGTTCAGTTTTTAATTTAACTGGAACTTTCAAACTGCCAGATAAGTCACCAATCCCCTCTCTAAATGTTAGATTTGAAATTAAAAACAGTAGTGACAGTAACTGGCGCACATTAGCTGCTGGGGTAACTGATGCCAGTGGTGTGATTGCGGTGCCAGTAATCGTGGGGCAAAAAAGTGATATTAGATTAGTTTCAGAAGGTAGTTGGGAAAGAGTAGAGGGCAAGACTGGCGAGAAAACTATCTCAGTAGTTCCAAAAGTTAAGTTAGATCTGCCAGCATCGATAAAAGCAAACACTTCATACACAATTACTGGACAAGTATCACCTAAGAGTGGTGACATTAAATTAGTTGTGAAACAAGATGGTAAGCAGATCGGGGATTTAGTTACAGATACAAATGGCAATTTCACCTTTAAAACAAAAGCCTTGCCGCAAGGCTTAACTAATTTTCGGGTTGAAATAGCCGCAGGAAGTAAGAATGTTGCCGGAGTTAGCGATGAGATTACGGTTTTAGTTAGATAATAGGCGCATGAGCACTCAGACCCAAGTCGAAGAAACTTTGGATTTGAGTAAATTCTTTGACAACTTATGGGTCACAATTGTTTGGGATGATCCTGTTAATTTAATGAATTACGTAACCTATGTATTTATAAAACTCTTTGGTTTCTCTAAAGAAAAAGCGCATGAATTAATGATGCAGGTTCACACTGAAGGTAAAGCGGTCGTCGCATCTGGAACAAGAGAAGAGATGGAGCGAGCCGTTCAGCAATTACATGAACATGGTTTATGGGCAACCTTACAAAGAGATGATCATGGGCGAGTTTAAAGGCTCAGCAGTAAATGGTGACTTAACTGTTGCACTAAGCAATGACGAACTTCATATTCTTATCAATCTAGTTGAACAACTTCTTGAATTATTGGGGGAGAGAAACTTTACCCATCACTACCAATCTGATGATCCTTTTGCTCAGTTAATGGCTGCCACACTGGGGAATATTGAATCTCCAATTGAGCAACCAGATGATCCGGTGCTTCGCAGGTTATTGCCAAATGGATACTCAGATCCAGAAAGTGCTGCAGAGTTTCGTAAATACACCGAAGGATCTTTACGAACCCTTAAGCAAAAGCACCTTTTATACCTGCGCGAGCAGCTAGTTTTTCCAGTTGATCATGAGCTACCCAAGGCTGACATCTCCATAACAGATCCAACCCAGTGGTTGATCGCAATTAATGATCTGCGCATTGCGCTGGCAGTCAGATTGGAAATTGATGAGGATGGATATGCAAAGTATGAATCTATGTTGGACTCAAATCCACAAAAGCATCTATTCGCTGTGTATTACTGGCTAGGTGCAATTCAAGAGAATTTAATAAGCCATCTTTAAAACAAAAAAAGCGGGACCAATTTCTTGGCCCCGCTTTTAAATTAAGAGAATTAAGCGTCTTCCTTCATTCCCTCAGCTACGGATTTCATCTTTGCAATCTTTAGGATTGTTAGACCAAATACGCACTTAGCTAGTACATCTGCAATTGTGTAACCGATTTGACGGTTAACAAATGCATCTGGATCCAGTGCATCTTGTCCCAAAATTGGAAGCAAGTAAGCGATTGGATAAACGCCCCAGGTTGCGATCAAAAGCAGACGTAGGCGACCAACGGTTGCGGCTACGCCAGCTGGCTGACGATCTAGGGACTTTGAAAGCTCGACAAACAATACATACAGAATGTATAGGAAAGGTATTGTTGATAGAACACCCCAAAGAATCTTGGTGTTGTTATCTGTTGAAATCTCACCTGGGTAACCAAGTGCGATCATTGCAGCAGATGCTGGGACCAAGCGGTTGATTAATGAAGAAGCCGCTGCCTTAGCAAGAGCTAGTACTGCTACTACCTCAACTAGTAGAAGAGGTACAGTTAGGATCCAGTCAACGTAGCGATAGCCTTCGTTGAAGTCACCCTTTCCAGTTCCTACCTTTACTGCGCCATCAATATATGAACTTTCAAATGAATTGAAAATTCTCCAGTAGTGGTATGCCGCAATGAATGTAACCATTGATAACATAACTAGGGCAGTACGGTATTTAGGAAGTACCCGAGATTGTGAAACTAGTGTGTAGATAGTGCAGGCAAGCATTGATACAAGTCCAAATGAAAGGACGTTGTATACCAGCCCGAACTGATCTGCAGTTAGTGCAATTGAGTTCATCTAAATAAGCCTCCATAGGCATTTAGTTTGCTCACACCCTTTTGGGCATAAGCGAGCAATTTTTCGTAACCCCATATGTAAGCTACGACAAACTGCCTGGGTAAAGGGTGCTCCCTACCGGCCAGTCCATCAAGCCAATTGACCCCAATTTCTCTTGAATTTTTAAGAATTACCCCTATTAAATATGGGCAAATCGGACATTACTCAACCACTCCTGGGTGCAAAGGGATATCAAGCTGCGCCATTTAGACTTACACAAATGGCAACCTCCCAGAAACCCAGCAAGGCTGCTCCGATTGGAATCTTTGATTCTGGGGTTGGTGGCTTAACTGTGGCTAGGGCAATTATTGATCAATTGCCTGGTGAATCAATCCTTTATCTAGGCGATACCGCACGTGGGCCTTACGGCACTCGCCCACTTGCCCAAGTTCGAGAGTTTGCCTTAGAGATAATGGATCAATTAGTTGAAGCTGGAGTGAAGGCAATTGTGATTGCTTGCAATACCGCAAGTGCTGCGATGTTGCGAGATGCTAGAGAGCGATACCAAATTCCTGTTATTGAAGTTATTCAACCTGCCGTTAGACGAGCGGTTTCAGCTACCAGAAGTGGCAAGGTTGGCGTAATTGGCACAAATGCAACTATTGATTCCAAGGCGTATTTAGATGCCTTTGCAGCAGCACCGCAATTAAGTATCACCTCCAAAGCTTGCCCTTTGTTTGTAGAGTTTGTTGAAAGTGGCAAGACATCAGGGGATGAGATAACTAAAGTTGCTCAGGATTATTTGAATCCAATGAAGAGTGCCCAAATTGATACCTTGGTTTTAGGTTGCACTCACTACCCACTATTAACTGGGGTTATCTCATATGTAATGGGAGATAATGTGACCTTGGTTTCTAGTGCCGAAGAGACTGCGAAAGATTTATTTCGTACTCTGGTAGAAACTGATTTGCTAAATGATCAACCCAATAAGGTAAGCCACAGATTTGTTGCAACGGGAGATCCCGATAAGTTTGCTACCTTGGCTAGAAGATTTCTCGGCCCTGAGGTTTTGGCTGTCAGCAATAAAATCTAATTGAATAAATTTTTAACTTAACTTAGGGGAGAGCAATTATGAGCAGAGCAGATGGCAGAGCAGATAACCAATTGCGCCCAATTAAATTTACAAGAAATTGGCTAACTAATGCTGAAGGGTCAGTTTTAGTTGAGTTTGGAAACACCAGAGTTTTATGTGTTGCATCCTTTACACCAGGGGTGCCTAGATGGTTAGTTGGCAAAGGTGAAGGCTGGGTGACAAGTGAGTATGCAATGCTGCCCAGAGCTACTCACACTAGATCTGATCGCGAAAGTGTAAAAGGTAAATTAGGTGGCCGCACACAAGAGATCTCCCGATTAGTTGGCAGATCATTACGTGGCATTGTTGATATGAAAGCACTTGGTGAAAACACAATTGTGATTGATTGTGATGTCTTACAAGCAGATGGCGGAACTAGAACAGCAGCTATTACTGGTGCCTATGTAGCACTTGCTGATGCAATATCTTGGGCTCAAGGTAAGGGTCACATAGCCTCTGGAAGTAAGCCACTTACTCAATCTGTCGCAGCTGTCTCTGTAGGAATCATAAATGGTAAGCCGATGGTTGACCTTTGCTATGAAGAGGATGTAAGTGCGCAGACAGATATGAATATTGTCTGCACAGGTGACGGTAATTTTATTGAAGTCCAAGGCACAGCTGAAGGTGAACCATTTGATCGAGCACTACTAAACCAATTGCTTGATATAGGTGCGGCTGGCTGTGCTGAACTAACTAAATTACAGTTATCAGCACTGGCTAATTAAATAATAGGTTGATGCTTAACTTAGTTTTAGCAACCAAAAATATTGGCAAAATTACAGAGTTTGAGCGGTTGTTAGGGCAACACATCAATTTAGTAAAAGTTTTAGGCTTAAATGATTTTCCAGATATGCCGGATGTTGAAGAAAATGGAAAGACACTTAGTGAAAATGCCAGATTAAAAGCGCAGGCCATTGCCAAGTTTACAAATTTACCAGCGCTGGCTGATGACAGTGGTCTGTTTATTGATGCGTTAAATGGGGATCCAGGAGTTCACTCAGCAAGATGGGCTGGCTACCTTGGTCAAAGTAGCAAAGAGAGAGATCATGCCAATATTGAGAAGGTATTGGCACAATTGAAAGATGTTCCAGCGCCGCAACGAGGCGCTCAATTTAAATCGGTTGTGGCTTTTTGCGATCCTCGCAACCAATTGCAAACAATTGTGAAAGAGGAGCTAGGTGTGCTTACTGGCGAAATACTTCTACAGCCAATTGGTAATGGTGGATTTGGGTATGACCCAATATTTAAGCCAACTGGATTTGATAAATCGTTGGCACAACTTCCACCGGGGGTGAAGGATGAGGTTAGCCATCGCGGCATTGCTTTTCGGGCAATCATGCCCTTTATAAAATCAAATCTCTAGCAGTTGGCAATTCAACCCATTACTACCTAATCTTTGTGATGTATCCTTATCACATCCTTCCCTAAGGAAACGTTCTAACCTCACACTGCTAATAAGTACATTTTAGTTAGTGCCTAAATTTAAGGAGTTTTAAGTGGCCGCAAAGAAGAAGGCAGCAAAGAAGTCTGCTGCAAAAAAGAGTTCGGCAAAGCGAAGCGTAAAGAAAGCCGCCAAACGCTCAACTGCTAAGCCAAGTGCAAAGAAGAGTGTTAAGAAAAAAGCCAAATCGACAACACGGTACTCAATACCATCAGTTCCAGTAAGTGGATCTGCACGTTCTTCAGTATCGACAATTTCAACAACTCCAAAGCCAAGCAGCAGTTCTTCTTATTCTGCTAAATCTACAAAGAGTGGAGATACAGGTTCATCTAAGGGAATTGTGATCGCCGTTGTTTTAGGTATTTTGATATTGGCAATCGCAGTTATATCTCGCGGATCAGATTCAGAGTCAACAACTGTTACTCCAACACCTGCTGCTTCTGAGAGTGTTGATCCAACACAGGAGCCAACCACAGAACCAACCTCTGCTCCACTTGCAGCACATGAACCACCAGTAGGAATTGTCTCTATTTACAATGCCACAGGTGCAACAGTTAACTGGAAAGCCCCTGCTGCCTCAGAGGGCATTACTGGTTACAACATTGAGCTTCGAGCAAATGGTGTAGGTGAATGGAAACTAGTTGCAACAGTTCCTGCAACACAATTTAAGCAACAAATCGTTAAGAATGATGAAACTGGTTGGGCGCAGGTTAAGGTTTCAACAGTTTATTCAGATGGTGTAGTTGCTGAAGGAAAAGTACATGGACTACCAGGCAGCTGGTCATAGTCTAAAGTAATTTAAGTAGTGGCCCTCAAGAAATTGAGGGCCACTTTTATTTAAACTTTATTTCTCTCCAGAACACTTAAAACTAAATCTACATATACATCAGAACCAGCTGGACTTAAATGAACACCATCTGGTGCAAATAACTCAGGTCGACCACTTGAAATTTTATTCCAATCAACAACTATTACATTCTGATACCTTGCCGCAACTGATGAAATAATTGCATTGTTAGCATCTTTCCATGCTCTTGGTACTGCAGTATTGACTACAATTATTTGCGGTTGATTCTTCAGAACTTCAAAGATTTCAACAACTGTCGCTTCGGATAAAGCATTATTGTTTCCTAGATTAAAGACCACTGGAGACTGCGGCACTGATGTTTGATCAACCCGCATTACGGCTAGTAATTCTGGGGCTTGTCTACCTACTCGAGCATTTACCAGCGAGATATGCTGTTTTGCTTCTAACTTACTTCTGATTCCTAAAATTACACTATCGCCAGTTACCCAAAGTCCAGTTGTACTTGCCAGATCCTCAGTTGGTTTAGCTGGTTCAGAGCTTTGCGCCAGTAGTTCATTAGCAATCTGATCTGATTTAGTTATTGCTTGTACTGAAATTGAAGTAGTTATTGCTAACGTAATAACTATTGAGGCTATTACCGATATTTGTTGGCGCAAACGAACTTTTGCTGAGCGGTATTTCATGCCACGAAACCAATTCTGAACAACACCTTGTCGAAATGGAATCTCAACCCACCGCAGAGAAATATCAGCAAGAGCAAGAACCAACAACACTCTTGCCAGATAAAGTGCCCAAGTTTGCCCCGACAGATCAACTGATGGTCTCGTTACTTGAAAAACCACCCAGTGCCAGATGTAGATACCGTAGCTGCGTTGACCTATCCACCTAAATGGCGCAGTACTAATTAATGGTGCAAATCTAGATGCTGGGTGCACCAATGAAATAATCACCAAACATCCAAATATTCCAGCTAGTGGAAAAGCAATCCTATATAAACCAGCATTTGACTGATCAATGAACAAAAAAATTGAAATCAAGCCAAGTAGTCCAACGACGCCAATCGCATCAATTACATCTTGTGCTCGCTTTTCAATATTCGCACTCAAGTTCTGCGGAATCCAGGAAACTGCCAGTGCCGCACCTAGAAATAGACCAAGCGAGTGAGTATCAGTTCCAAAATAGATATGGCTAATTTGCTTAGCATTGGCCTGATCTAGCTGCAAAGAGACGAAAAATAAAGTAGTGCCAGAGATCATCGCAATAATTAGGGCAATACGCGCGATGTTCTTCTTGCCAAAGTATTTCAAGACAGTGAGCAAAATGATTGGCCAAATTAAATAAAACTGTAGCTCAACAGCAAGTGACCAAGTGTGTTGAAGTAATGGGGGACGGCCGACAGTTTCAAAGTAATCTTGATTACGAGCAACTAGTAGCCAATTAATAGTTCCAGTTAGGGCATATGGCAAGTCTGATAAGAATCTCTTTATTGCCTCAGGAGCCCAAACACCAATAAAGATGATTGTGCAGATGACCATAAAAATCAATCCGGGAAATATTCGCCTTATTCGCGCAGCATAAAATGCACGCAAATCCAATGCACTTGATTGATTTATTGAATCAAGAATTAATCGAGTAATAACATAACCAGAGATAACAAAAAACAGATCAACACCAAGAAAACCGCCTGGTATCCAAGATATGCCAAGGTGGTATAAAAGCACTGCCGTAACAGCGATAGCTCGCAAACCATCAATTGACGTTATGTGCCTTGAACTTTCTACACTCTTAGAACTCATTTGAATTATCCAATGCTAAAGAAGTTAAGCATTGTTAACCTCTATTAGAACTACTTAGTTTTCTTTTTGCTAGTTTTATTTTTATTGTTTGCTGCTTTTTGTTTTCTAGCAGCTGCTTGGGCAGCCTTTTTACCAGCACCTGGAACAAAAACTTTTCCAGCAGGCTTGCTCTCACTATCTAAATTTGCATTGATATCGGCCTGAAGTTGTGAAAGCCTATCAAAAGCATGTCTTAACTTTTGTCTTGATTCAGCAATTGCCTGCTCAGCAGCGTTCAAAGAGGCATTTTGCGCACGATGTAAACGCTCCGCTTCAGAAATTGCAGAGGACAACCAGGATCGGTAGTCAACAATATTTTTACTAGCATCCGTGATCAATTTTTGCGCATCACGTTTTGCGGCTGCTGTTAATTGTGCGGCCTCTTTTGCAGACTTATTAAGAAGCTCATCCACCTTGCTCTCAGCAGAGAGTATTAGATCCGCAGCATCATCTTCAGCAGCTAAAATATATTTTCGACCCCTAGATTCGGCTGAGGATAAAATACTCTTAGCCTTACTTTCAGCAGCCTCAAGCTTTTCCTTTGTAGTACGAGTTGTCTCGCTAATGATTTTTTGTGCAGCTGAATTGGCCTTTGCTTCACGTTGTTGAGCAGATTTAATCATGGTCATGGCAGTTTCAGTTGCCAAAATTTCAAACTCTTCTCGACTTAAGCCGGTGATGTCACGGCGCGAGCGCAAATCATTTAATTGGCTCTCTAATTCACGGATACGCTCCAAAGCATTTTGTGTGGGTGCAGGCTTGCTTTCATCCTCACCTTTAAATCCAACCCAACTTAAAAAATTCTTTTCAGCCATGTTCTTAGCCTTCCCTAACTACAAATTAAATACAACTGGTGCGGGAGGTGGGACTTGAACCCACACGCCGAAGCACAGGTTCCTAAGACCTGCGTGTCTGCCATTTCACCACTCCCGCATTTATTACTTGAGTGAGGGGGAAAGATTACGGCGTATATGGCGGCATCACCAAAACCCATCGACCTTTGGCAAGGGATAGCGGGTAGCCTTGCTCAAATGAGTGCAGATTCAGTGCAAAGTAAGGTTGCGCAGGCGATCTTAAGTGCGCTTATCTCAGCCAAAAACGCAGGGTTACTTAATTGCCAACTGCCAGAAAAAATTATTTTAGATCGGCCAAAAAATCGGGACCACGGTGATTACGCAACCTCTATTGCATTGACTTTGGCTAAACAAGCAAGTCAGCAGCCTAAGGTGATTGCAGAGGCGATTATCAAATCCTTACATGATAAAGATTTGCTCACTGATGCCGGCATTGCCAAGGTTGAAATTGCTGGGCCAGGATTTATAAACATAACCTTAGAGAGCGCCAGTCAAGGCAGTGTGGTTATTGAAGTCTTAACAGCTGGAAAAAAATATGGGCATAGTTCATTGTTATCTGGGAAAAAAATAAATCTTGAGTTTGTTAGCGCAAATCCAACTGGACCAATTCACCTAGGACATACCAGATGGGCTGCCGTTGGAGACTCACTTGGTCGCGTGCTTTCGGCAGCGGGTGCGCAGGTAAGTAGAGAGTTTTATATTAATGATCGAGGTAATCAAATGGATTTATTTGGTCAATCGATAAGAGCGGCTGCTCTTGGGGTAGATAGACCTGAAAATGGGTATCACGGTGAATATATTGTTGATTTAGCAAATGCAATTACTAAGTCTAATCCAGAGTTTTTAAATCTGCCTGAAGCGCAATCAAACATTGCATTTCGAGAGGCTGGGTATAAATTACAACTTGATCAACAAAAGATGGTGTTAGATAACTTTGGCACCCACTTTGATACCTGGTTTTCAGAGCGAAGCCTTTATGAAGGAGACTTTTTTAACCATACATTAGATAAATTAAAATCTAATGGACATGTTTATGAAGAAGATGGTGCAACTTGGCTGAGAACTACAGATTTTGGTGATGATAAAGATCGGGTAATGATTAAGTCTGATGGCTCATTTGCTTACTTTGCATCTGACTCTGCGTACTACATAAGTAAGCGAGAGCGCGGATTTAATCTATGCATTTATATGTTGGGTGCAGATCATCATGGGTATGTTGGCAGAATTAAAGCTATTGCAGCTTGTGCTGGTGATGATCCAGAAAAAGATATTGAAGCGCTAATTGGTCAGATGGTAAAAATTATTGAAGGTGGTCAAGAAATAAAGCTTTCAAAACGAGCTGGAACAATTATTACTTTAGAAGAATTAGTTGAAAAAGTTGGAATTGATGCTGCTAGATATACATTAATAAGATTTCCAACTGATACTCCCATGGTTATGGATGTAGATTTACTTAAGAAAAATACGAATGATAATCCGGTTTACTATGTGCAATATGCCCATGCTCGAATTTGTGCTGTACTTAGAAATGCCAAAGAGTTTGGGATTGAGTATGGATTAAATTCTTTCAATCCAGAGTTATTGGTTCACCAACAAGAGCGTGAACTTATTGGTTTGTTAGCTCAGTACCCAAGAATCATCGCTGCAGCTGCGCAAATGAGACAACCTCATCGAGTCGCTAGATTTATTGAAGATTTGTCTGCGCAGTTCCACCGTTTTTACAATGATTGCAGAGTTTTACCACTCGGTGATGAGAAGCCAACACAATTAAATTCAGCACGCGCTACTTTATCTTTGGCAGCAGCTCAGGTGATAAGCAATGGCTTGGATCTGCTTGGGGTAAGAGCTCCGGAGAGAATGTGATGACTGATAAATACCCAACCTCACTTTTTTCCACAAATCTTCAGTTTTTAAACCAAAATCTGCATGGTGGTGAGCTTTCTATTGCCGGTTGCTCAGCAAAAAAAATAGTCAAAGAGTTTGGCTCGCCAATATTTGTATTAGATGAGGCTGATTTTTATCTAAGGACTAGAGCCTGGAAAGCAGCGCTTGATCAATCATTTGGTGGTGGACAACTTTATTATGCAGCGAAATCCTTTATCTGCGTTGAGATCGCTAGATGGTTAAAGGAGTTAAAGGTTGGATTAGATGTCTGTACCAAAGGTGAATTACTCACCGCGCTAGCAGCTGATTTCCCAGCTGCTGATATTGAGTTTCATGGTAATAATAAATCTGAAGAGGAAATTTTATTTGCAATTAAGTCATCAGTTGGAACAATTGTGATTGATTCATTTGATGAGTTAGCTCGAGTAGCTAAAATTGCCAATCAAGAAGGTTTAATTCAAAAAGTCTATTTACGCCTTACTCCAGGAGTAGATGCCCACACTCATGAATTTATCTCCACCGCACATGAAGATGTTAAGTTCGGATTCTCAATCGCCTCAGGGGATGCGCAGGCAGCTATTGATAAGTGCATACAAGAGCCCTCCTTAAATTTAGCTGGTATTCACTGTCATATCGGCTCACAAATTTTTGAGATTGATAGTTTTAAATTAGCAGCTGCGAGATTGGTAGGTGTTTTGGCAGCCTTTAGAGACAAATACTCAAAGCAGCTTCCTGAGTTAAATATTGGCGGGGGTTATGGAATTGCCTATACAACTGATGAAGTTGCTATTTCGCCAAATGAAGTAATTCCAGCAATAGCGCAGGTGATTAAAGTTGAATGTGAAAAAGTAAAACTTTCAATTCCAAATATTTCAATTGAACCTGGTCGAGCAATTGTTGGACCAACAACTACAACTATTTATTTAGTTGGTACGACTAAATTAGTTAAATTAGATGATGGCTCAACTCGAAGATATATCTCAGTTGATGGTGGCATGAGCGATAACATTAGGCCTGCGCTGTATGGTGCGACTTACTCAGCATTCTTAGCCAATCGAAGTTCAAATCAAAAAACAATAAGCTCTCGAATTGTTGGTAAGCATTGTGAGAGTGGAGATATTTTGATTCCAGAGATTGAATTACCAGAAGATATTTCAGCTGGTGACTTACTGGCGATTCCAGCCACTGGAGCTTACGGCCGAAGCATGGCCAGCAATTACAACCATATGCCGCGGCCATCGGTGATTGCTGTTAAAGATGGGCTGGCAAGAGAGATATTACGCAGAGAAACTGAGGCAGATCTTCTAAATCTAGATGTAATTCAAGCGCCACGGCAGCTCTCATAAGTTTGAGATACTTCTCCAATGAAGACTCTTAAAGTTGGGATGCTTGGCTGCGGAAATGTTGGCTCCCAAATTGCCCGGCTACTGGTGGCTAATAGGGCAGATTTAGCCTCACGCTCTGGCGCTCAACTTGAGTTGGTAAAAGTTGCTGTAAAAGATATCAAAGCAAAACGAGATGGCATTGCACCTTCATTATTAACAGATGATCCTTATTCAGTAGTAAATGACCCAGAGATAGATTTAATTATTGAGGTAATTGGCGGAATTTCACCAGCTAAAGAATTAATCTTGGCCGCTTTTAAAAATGGCAAGTCAGTGGTTACAGCAAATAAAGCGTTGCTAGCAAAAGAGGGTTCAGCTTTGTATCAGGCAGCTGGTGAAGCAAATGTTGATTTGTATTATGAGGCAGCAGTTGCTGGCGCGATTCCAATATTAAGACCATTGCGTGAATCTTTAGTAGGAGATCATGTAACTAGAATTATGGGAATTGTTAATGGAACTACTAATTATATTCTCACCAAAATGGATGAAAGTGGAACAGCATTCGCAGATGCATTAAAGCAGGCTCAAGAGCTTGGCTTTGCCGAAGCTGATCCAACTGCAGATGTTGAGGGGATAGATGCCTCAGATAAAGCAGCTATTTTGGCCGGCCTGGCATTTCATTCCAGAGTGACCGACAAAGATGTTTACCGTGAAGGAATCACAAAAATAACAGCTACCGACGTAAAAGTTGCTAAGGCTATGGATATGGTTATTAAGTTGTTAGCAATTACTGAGTTGACTGCTTCCGGTGAAATCTCTGTTCGTGTTCATCCGGCTTTGATTTCACGGACTCACCCACTTGCTTCAGTTAGAGAGTCATTCAATGCAGTTTTCGTCGAAGCACAATCTGCTGGCCAAATGATGTTTTATGGCAAAGGCGCAGGAGGAGAGCCAACAGCAAGTGCGGTTCTAGGTGACCTCGTAGCAATTGCTCGACATAAAGTTTTAGGAGGAATAGGTCCCAAAGAGAGTGATTACGCCTCACTGAAGATTGCGCCAATGGGTCAAACCAAAACTCGCTACTTGATTAGATTAAATGTGGCAGATAAACCAGGAGTTCTTGAATCGGTGGCACATGTATTCGCCTCCCATAGCGTCTCAATCCAGACTGTTAGGCAAACAGGAGCTGGTGATAAGGCAGAGTTGATAATAATGACTCACACCTCAACTGAATCAGCACTTTCTGCCACAGTAAAAGAGTTAAGTAATTTACCGGCAGTTACGGATGTAGCTAGCGTGCTTCGAGTTGAAGGTGCCATCTAATGGCTTTGTTTGGTAAGAAAAATGCTCATCAGTGGCGCGGAGTTATTGAAGAGTATCGTCGCTGGTTACCAGTAACTGATCAAACTCCAATAATTTCTTTGCGCGAGGGCGGCACACCACTTGTTTATGCATGTGTGTTATCGCAAATGTTAGGAAATGAAGTTTGGCTCAAGGTTGAAGGAAACAATCCCACGGGATCATTCAAGGATCGTGGTATGACCATGGCTATTTCAAAAGCAGCAGAGGAAGGTGCCAAAGCTGTAATTTGTGCTTCAACAGGTAACACAAGTGCAAGTGCTGCAGCGTATGCAAGTAAAGCTGAAATGAAACCGGTTGTGTTGGTTCCACAAGGCAAAATTGCCATGGGTAAGTTAGCCCAAGCAATTGCCCATGGTGCAATACTTTTACAAGTTAAAGGAAATTTTGATGATTGCTTAAAACTTGCACGACAATTATCAGAGAATTTTCCAGTTTCACTTGTTAATTCTGTTAATCCTTATCGAATAGAGGGACAGAAGACTGCTGCATTTGAAGTTGTAGATATGTTGGGTTTTGCGCCAGATATTCATGCAATGCCGGTAGGTAATGCAGGAAACATCACCGCATATTGGAAGGGTTATCAGGAGTATAAGAAGGCGGGAATGTCAGGAACGCTACCAATGATGTGGGGATTCCAAGCAGCAGGAGCTGCTCCGATTGTGAAGAATAAAATTGTGAAAAAACCTGAAACAATTGCAACTGCAATCAGAATTGGAAACCCAGCATCGTGGGATCAGGCAGTTGCAGCACAGGTTGGCTCAAAAGGATTAATTGACTCGGTAACTGACAAAGAAATTTTAAGTGCGTATCGCTTGGTAGCAGCAAAGGAGGGAGTATTTGTTGAACCCTCAAGTGCTGCTGGAATTGCAGGTCTGATTAAACTTAAGGCGCAGAAAAAATTACCAAAAGGTAAGACAATTGTTGTGACGGTAACCGGGAATGGATTAAAGGATGTGCAGTGGGTGTTAAATTCATCAAGAAAACCAATAGTGATTCCGGTTGATGTTAAGCGGGCAGCAAAAGCAATTGGACTTAAGTAATGGCAGCTAAACGTAATTTAAGTGGTTTAACCTTTAAAGCCACTATGGCTCAAGTTAGTGTGCCAGCAAGCAGCGCGAATATTGGACCTGGTTTTGATTTCTTTGGCCTAGCCTTAGAGATACGGGATCGATATGCAGCTCAAGTCTTAGATGATGAAACCTTTGATGTTGATGTAACCGGTGAGGGTGCTGACCAGGTTAAAAAGGATTCAAAAAATCTGGTCATTAAATCTATGATGCGTGGCTTTGAACATATGGGAGCTAAGCCAAGAGGCATTGCACTAAGAGCTTTAAATGTAATTCCACATGGCAGAGGACTTGGGTCATCAGCTAGCGCAATAGTTGGTGGCTTAGCACTTGCAAGATCACTAGTTCTAACGGGTGAGCAATATATGAGTGATGAAGATTTAATCACCTTGGCAACAGAGTTAGAAGGTCATCCAGATAATGTGGCTGCAGCATTTTATGGTGGCGCAACTATTGCTTGGCTTGAATCTAAGGTTGGTAAAGATGGTTCAAATACCAGTATTGGCCGTGCGGTGAGTCTTAAAGTAGATGATCGAATTAAGGCATTACTACTTGTCCCGGAAAATCAATTATCAACTGCTAAGGCTCGAAAGTTACTGCCTGAAACAATCTCTCACCATGATGCAGTTTTAAACTCTTCTAGATCTGCCTTACTAGTCCACGCACTCGCTGAGCGGCCAGATCTATTGTTTACCGCCACTGAAGACACATTGCATCAACGGTATCGGGAGCAAGCTATGCCAAAGACAATTGCTTTAATGGAAAAGTTAAGAGGTGCTGGCTTAGCCGCAGTAGTCTCAGGGGCAGGACCATCGGTTATGGTTCTTTACTCAGGTGCTGAGGATGAGATTGATCAACTGCAATCTGTTGCCCCAGGGTTCACTGCGATGAAGTTAGCCATTGCAAAAACTGGGGTTGCATAGCCGGTTTTCCCTATATAACTAGGGTGTGGTAGATTTACGCCTGTCGGAAAGTACGACAGATTCATAAGATTTAAAATCCCAAAAATAAAAAACTTTTTTTCGCGGGATTACCCTCTTACGGGTAGCAAAAATAATAAAAAGAAAGAATGGCACCAAATAAATGGCAGAGAAAAAATCAACCAATCGCGCAGATGCGGTTGAGTTAGCAGATATGGCACTTAGTGATCTTAAAAAGGTCGCTACTCAACTAGGAATTGAAAATGCCACCACATTGAAAAAAGCAGAACTTGTCCAATCTATTGGCGATCTGCAGGCCGCGAATCGCGAAGCCGCTAAAAATGAACGAGAGGCTCGTCGTATGGAACGACAGAACAATCGAAACAACAGAAACAACAATGTTGAGGCAGAAGAGAACGAATCTAGCCAAGACATCTCATCTAATAATTCAAATAGCAATTCTTCTGGTGGATACGGTGACTCTGACCGGAGCGATAACAATCGTAGATTTGGCCACCGAGATAACAACCGAAGAGATCGAGGACGTGACCGTAATCGAGATCGAAATCGAGATCGTGGGCACCGTGAAGATCGGGAAATTGTTATTGGACCAGATGACGTACTGCTACCAGTTGGTGGCTTGCTAGATATTTTAGATAGCTTTGCATTTATTAGAACTGGTGGATACTTACCATCACCTAATGACGTATACGTGTCACTGCAACAGGTCAGAAAATATGGTCTACGCAAAGGTGATGTAATCACAGGATCTGTGCGCGAGCCTAAAGAGGGTGAGAGGCGAGAAAAATTTAATGCGCTAGTAAGAGTTGAAACCGTTAATGGCGTCGAACCTGAAAATGCTAAAGAGCGAGTTGAGTTTTCAAAGTTGGTACCACTTTATCCGCAGGAAAGATTACGTTTAGAAACTGAACCAAATGTACTAACCACCAGAATTATTGATTTGATCTCACCAATTGGTAAAGGTCAACGTGGATTAATTGTTTCACCGCCAAAGGCTGGTAAAACTATGGTTCTTCAATCAATTGCAAACGCGATAACTACAAATAATCCCGAATGTCACTTAATGGTTGTTTTAGTTGATGAGCGCCCCGAAGAAGTGACTGATATGCAGCGATCTGTGAAGGGTGAAGTTATTGCTTCAACATTTGATCGCCCAGCAGATGATCACACCACAGTTGCTGAACTAGCAATTGAGCGCGCAAAAAGATTAGTGGAGTTAGGTCATGATGTAGTTGTTTTGCTTGATTCAATTACCCGACTTGGACGTGCTTACAACATCGCAGCCCCAGCCTCTGGACGAATTCTTTCCGGTGGTGTTGATTCAGCTGCTCTTTATCCACCAAAGAAGTTTTTTGGTGCTGCACGTAATATTGAAAACGGCGGCTCACTAACTATTTTGGCAACTGCTTTGATCGATACTGGATCCAAAATGGATGAAGTTATCTTTGAAGAGTTTAAGGGAACTGGAAATATGGAGCTCATCCTTAATCGTAAGTTTGCTGATAAGAGAATTTTCCCTGCGGTAGATGTAGTTGCATCTGGAACTCGTAAGGAAGAAATTCTTATGGGAACTGAAGAGCTAAGCATTGTTTGGCGTTTACGCAGAGTGCTGCATGCCCTTGAACCTCAACAGGCACTTGAGTTACTTCTTGAGAAGATGAAGGGGACTAAATCAAATGTTGAATTCCTGCTTCAAATTCAAAAAACTACAACTGGTGGCGATATGCCAACTAGTAGCGCATCCAGCAAACAGGAGAGCGATCAAGCCTAATTAATGCGTAAATTTTGACTGCTTAACCTGAGCAGTTATTCTTTACCCCTCTAGTACTTCACTAGTCCTACTGGTTCACAAGTGTTCTTATAAAGAATACTTGATCCAGTAATAATCAAGGAGAAACATGAAGAACGAGATCCATCCACAGTATGTCGAGACCAAGGTAACTTGTGGTTGCGGTGAAGTTTTTACTACCCGCAGCACAAAGGAGAACGGCTCAATCTATGTTGAAGTTTGTTCTGTGTGCCATCCGTTTTACACCGGCAAGCAAAGAATTCTTGATACCGGCGGTCGCGTAGCTAAATTCCAAGAGCGTTTCGGAAAGGCTGACAAGAGCGGCACTAAGTAGTTTTAGTTAAGAGAGCGCACCTAAACATCCCAAGATGTGGTGCGCTCTCTTTTTAATTTCCAGTTAATTATTGTTGAAAGGAGAATTAGATGGAACGGTTTGCCAAAGTCAATGAGCTATTAGCTGAGTATGAATCCCTTGAAGCGCAAATGGCTGACCCATCTATTCATGCTGATCAAAATAAAGCGCGTGCCCTAGGAAAGCGCTATGCCCAACTTGGTCCAGTTATTGCTGGCTATCGGGCATACAAATTATCTGAAGAAGATTTAAGTGCTGGCAAAGAGTTGGCAGAATCTGATCCAAGTTTTGCCTCCGAGATTGATGCATTAGAGAAAACAAGGGATGAGGCAGCAGCACTTTTAGAGGAGTTACTTCTTCCTCGAGATCCAAATGATGATCGTGATGTAATTATGGAGATAAAAGCTGGGGCTGGTGGAGATGAATCAGCAATCTTTGCGGGTGACCTATTTCGAATGTACTCAAGATATGCCGAAAAACAAGGATGGAAGATTGAGGTAATTGATACCACGCCAAGTGATATGGGCGGATATAAAGATATGTCAGTTGCGATTAAATCCAAAGGTGTTGCAAAGCCAGGGCAGACTCCTTATGCGAAGTTAAAGTTTGAAGGTGGAGTTCATCGCGTACAACGGGTTCCAGAAACTGAGTCTCAAGGTCGTATTCATACCTCAGCAGCTGGTGTATTAATCCTGCCCGAGGCTGAAGAAATTGATGTTGATATAAATATGAATGATCTTCGAATTGATGTTTATCGCTCATCTGGGCCTGGTGGACAAAGCGTAAACACAACCGACTCAGCGGTTCGAATTACTCATATTCCAACTGGAATTGTTGTTTCCTGCCAGAATGAAAAAAGTCAGCTGCAAAATAAAGAATCTGCACTTCGTATCTTGCGGGCGCGTATGTTGGCAGCAGCCCAGGAGGAGGCAGAACGAATCGCTTCGGCTGAGCGGAAGAATCAAGTAAGAACTGTTGATCGAAGTGAGCGAATTAGAACATATAACTTTCCGGAAAATCGATTGAGTGACCACCGAGTCAATTACAAGGCAAATAACCTAGATTCGGTGATGAATGGAGATTTAGAGGCAGTAATTCAAGCTCTAATTGATGCAGATCGAACTGCAAAACTTTCAGCAGGTAACTCATGAAAGAGCTGCTAAGAGCAGCATTCTCGCAATTTGAAAAAAATAAAATTCCGATAGTAGATGCAGAATTACTGCTGGCTCATCTGCTGGGAGTTTCCAGAAAGCAAATACACAGTCAAGCAATCGAACTTAGTGAAGTTGAACAAGAAAAAGTAGCCACTGAATTTAATGAATTAATTAAGCAGCGGCTTATGGGTAGGCCAGTTCAATATATAACTGGTAATGCAGCCTTTAGATACTTAGAACTTGAGGTAGGTGAAGGGGTCTTAATTCCAAGACCTGAAACTGAACTAATTGTTGATCGAGTGATTGGGCACTTAAACTCTCAGAATGATAAAGATGTTGCCAGAAGTGTTATTGATTTAGGTGCAGGATCTGGTGCAATAAGTATTGCAATTGCTACTGAGGCAAGCATTAAAGGTATAAAGGTAAGTATGGTTGCGGTAGAAAAATCACCAGAAGCTGCCCAGTGGTTAAACAAAAATATTGCTAAATATGATTTGCCAATCAGAGTTGTAGTTGAAGATGTGCAGAGAGCACTACCTGAAGTAAAAGCAGATGTGGTAGTTGCAAATCCACCATATATCCCAAATGATGAGAGGCTACCGATTGAAGTAGCCAACTTTGAGCCAGAGATTGCATTGCGGGGTGGTCCAGTAGATGGACTGCTTGTTCCAAAACAGTTTATTGAAGCCGCCACTAGAATGTTAAAGTCAGGCGGCTACTTCATAACCGAGCACCATGAAAGACAAGCGGAGTTGATTAGAAATTTGTTGGCTAATGATTTTCTGCCCGCCCAAACTCATGCTGATTTAACTGGCAGAGATAGATTTACCAGCGCAGTCAAAAGATAAGGAATAGATATGGCTGAGCGAATTCAACTAACTCAATCAAACGAGGATTCATTCAATGAATCTGTAGAAACTGCACTTAGATACTTAAGAGCTGGTGAGGTAATTATTGCTGCTGCCGAACATGGATATGTATATCTAGCGAATGCTTTTGATAAGGATGCAGTAAATGCCATTCATATATTACGAGGAAATTCAGCCGGTACAACTTTACAAGTATTTGTGAAAGATAAAAATATGGCTAAAGGAGTTACAGCTGCACTCACACTTCAACAAGAGGGATTGCTAGATAAATTCTGGCCTGGCTTGCTTTCAGTGACAATTAAATCTCAACCAGGACTGACTTGGAATCTGGGTGATGATCGTAGATTGGGTAAAGTAAATCTGCGCTCACCAAAGAGTAAATTTATATCAACCATTTTGGAGCAATCAGGTCCACTTGCAACATCATCGGCAGCATTCGTTGGTAAGCCAACAGTTTTAGATTTAGCCACACTTGCAATTTATGAAAGTGATATTGGAGCGATCTTTGATGAGGGCTTGCTGACTGCAGGTCCACTCTCCACCTGGGTTGAATTTTCTGAGAATGAGATCACACTCCAGCGAGTTGGTGCAATCACCGTAGAACAATTAAGAGCCAGAGTTCCTACTATTTCTGCTCCAAACCTTTAGGCTTGTCGCATGTCTAGATTTGAGAAGTACTACGGGCCTGATTTTAATGCGCTAGAAAAACAAGATCCAGAGATTGCGGCGGTTGTGATTTCCGAGTTAGTTCGCCAACGTCAAGACCTACAACTTATAGCAAGTGAAAATTTCACCTCAGCTGCTGTGCTTGCAACTATGGGCTCAACTCTTTCAAATAAATATGCCGAGGGTTATCCAGGTAAGCGATATTACGGAGGCTGCGAAGAGGTAGACAAAGTTGAGGTGATTGGCATAGAACGAGCTAAAAAGTTATTTGGTGCTGAACATGCAAATTTACAACCACACTCAGGCGCTAGCGCAAATGTTGCGGTGTATCAGGCATTTACGAAGCCAGGTGACACAGTATTGGCAATGTCGTTGCCACATGGTGGTCATCTAACACATGGATCGAAGGTTAATTTTTCCGGTAAGTGGTTTAACGTTGTTTCATATGGGGTGCGACAAGATAATGAGTTAATTGATTACGATCAATTACGAGATTTAGCGATCGAACATAAACCAAAGATGATTTGCTCCGGAGCAACTGCCTATCCAAGCTTGATAGATTTTGAAAAAGTACGACAAATTTGTGATGAGGTAGGCGCAATTATGTGGGTAGATGCTGCTCACTTCATTGGATTAGTTGCTGGCAAAGCCATTCCATCACCTGTTCCATTTGCTGATGTCGTCTCCTTTACAACGCATAAGGTATTGCGAGGGCCAAGAGGTGGCATGATTTTGAGTAAAGAAAAACATGCAGCGGCCATCGATAAGGCAGTGTTTCCAGGAATGCAGGGTGGGCCAATTATGAGCGCAGTAGCTGGCAAAGCGGTTGCACTCAAAGAGTGTGCAACTGTTGAGTATCAGAACTATTCCAAGAAAGTGATTGAAAATTGCCAAGAGTTAGCAAGAGGCCTTGAAGCAGCTGGAATGCGTGCTGTTTCTGGTGGAACTCAGACGCACTTAGCTCTCATCGATATTAGATCTACAAAAGTAAATGGAAAAGTAGCTGATGAAAGATGTGGCAGATCGGGACTATCACTAAATAAAAATGCAATTCCATTTGATCCTGAAACTCCAGCAGTTACCAGCGGCATCCGAGTTGGTACGGCAGCTGTAACAACTCAGGGTATGGGAAAGAGTGAGATGGGCCAGATCGCCTCATTTATTGCTCAAGCAATTAAAACTGGTGATGATGATGCAAAAGCAAAATCAATTAGATCTGAAGTACATCAACTAACCGCCAAATTTCCAGTTTACCCAGAGCCAAAGAACTAATTAATCTCAGATGCGTGAGTACCTAGTAACAGTATTACTTGCGGCGGTAATAACATATTTAGTGACGCCATTAGTTAAAGACTTAGCAGTAAAAGCTGGGGCAGTCACAGCAATTAGAAAAAGAGATGTTCATCTGCAACCCACACCACGTTGGGGTGGATTAGCAATGTGGCTGGCAATGGCGCTCACACTAGTAATTGTTAATTACCTGCCATTAGTTCATAAATCATTTGGCACCGAGGCTACAGGGATTTTTCTAAGTGGTACTTTTATTCTTTTATTAGGAATGCTTGATGATCGATTTGATTTAGATCCAATCACCAAGTTTGCAGGACAAGCATTAGCTGCAGGAATTCTTCTCATTTATGGGGTTCAAATTCTTTGGCTACCAATCAATGGAATAACCACACTGCCAACTAACATTGGTCAATTACTTACAATTTTGTTCGTGATGGTGGTAATCAACGCAATTAACTTTGTCGACGGCTTAGATGGTTTAGCTACGGGGATAGTGATGATTTGCGCAGCCTCATTTTTTGCCTTCTCCTACCTGCTGGCAGTAATTAATGGATTAAATCGAGCAGGTGCACCATCCTTGATTACCGCGGTCGTGATCGGGTTATGCCTAGGTTTCTTGCCACATAATTTCCACCCTGCCCAGATATTTATGGGTGATTCCGGTGCAATGTTTCTGGGTTTAATGATTAGTGCATCTGCCATTACCTTAACAGGTCAAGTTGATGCCTCAGTCATTACAGAGGAAAATGGCGGTTCAGTATTGCTGCCACTACTTTTACCATTTACCGTCTTAGCAATCCCACTTTTAGATTTTGTGATGGCGATATTAAGGCGCATTAAAGCTGGTCGCTCCCCATTCACGGCAGATCGTGAACATCTTCATCATCGAATAATGCGATACGGATTGACACAGCAAAGAACCACAGTGGTTCTTTATCTTTGGACCGGAATGTTTGCATTTCCAACTGTTATTGCAGCATTTGTTCCATTTTGGATTGCCATAATTGCAGGAATGTTAATATTTGCATTATCAATTTGGGTAATTAAAAGTAATAAGTTTAAGAAATCACTTATATGAGTTTAAAGCTTCGAATACTACCAAGTTCAATTGTGGCATCATTTTGCGTGGTCATCTCAACTTTAGTCAATGGTAGATCAGGATTATTTGGTGCAGCCCTGGCTAGCATCACGGTAATTATCTTCTTTATCGTCCAAATATTGGTTGCTCGCTTGGCAGAAAAGTTAGATCCAATGACCACAATGGCACTTGCTATGTTTTCTTACTTTGCCAAGATTTTATTGATGGGGGCATTTTTGCTGCTCGTAACGAGATTTACTGACCGTGAGAGTGTGGACCGAGTCAGTTTTGCCATCTGCGCGATATTGATTACCATGACATGGTTGATCGGTGAGATTCGCGGCTTTCTTAAGTTACGGTTGCACTTACCGCTACCAAAAAAGGAAGGACAAAATTGATGAGCAAAGAGAATTCAGATAAGCAGCACCGAATCCACTCTCAGAATGAGGAAAATGCTCTTTGGTCGATTGTTGGTTATCTAATATCTGGTCTGTTGATTTGGGGTGGAATTGGCTGGGGGCTAGACCGCTGGCTTGGCACCACCTACCTGGTATTAATAGGTATGTTGCTAGGAGCAGGGGCATCTATTTATCTAGTCTGGCTCCGCTTTGGGCGCGATTAAGATCACCAAAACTTCTCAGGTTTGGCTTTACTTACCTTTCTTAATTTCACAGTAATCTGCCTATCTAATAGGGTTTCGCCCGTAGCCACCCTCCCCAATGGCTAGCAAGTGGCAGGAACTTTTTGTAGCAATTCCGGCAGAATCAGTTACTACTATTTTGGAGATCACGTGGGCGTGTGGTTAGCAGAGGATGATGGCTTCAAGCCGCCTAGTACAGCCGATTTCGAATTACCACCAGTTTTTGGTGACAATCCGTTTACCACGAAGCCAATTTTTCTAGTCTTTTTATCAGTGATTTTAGTGTCAGTATTTTTTATACGCTCTTCGAGAAAAGCTGCAATTGTTCCATCCAAGCTTCAGTACGCCGGTGAATCCGTCTATGGCTTTGTAAGAAACAATTTAGGCCAAGAGATTATCGGCCATGAATTTATGCGATTTGTTCCATATCTATTCACGCTATTCACCTTTATTTTAACAAATAATTTATTTGGAATTATTCCATTACTTCAATTTCCAACTATGTCTAGAGTTTCATTCCCCTACGTATTAGCGATCCTTACTTTTGTAGTCTTTCACTACGTTGGAATTAGACATAAGGGCTTACTTAAATATGTTAAAGAGATTATGTTCCCGCCAGGAGTTCCTAAACCTGTTTACGTAATCTTGACTCCAATTGAGATCTCTACCTATCTATTGGTTAGACCACTTACCCTCTCACTTCGTTTGTTTGCAAATATGTTTGCTGGACACTTACTGCTTTTAGTTTTCTTTCTGGGCGGGGATTACCTATTACAAGGAGCAATCGGACTTAAATTAGTAGCACCCTTTGCCTTTGCCTTTGGAATCGTACTTACCTTCTTTGAATTTATGGTGCAATGCCTTCAAGCTTATATATTCACACTTTTAACTGCCATGTTTATTGCCGGAGCACTCGCGGATGAACATTAGTTAAAAACAGTAGGTAGCAGGAAAAGCACCAAAAGTACACAACCTAAAAAACAGAAAGAGGAAAAGAAATGACAGGATCACTTAACGTAGTTGGTTACGGTCTGGCTGCAATCGGACCCGCACTAGCTGTTGGAATGATCTTCGCTGCGTATATCAGCGGAGTAGCTCGTCAGCCAGAGGCTCGTAGCGTGCTGCAGCCAATTGCATTCCTTGGTTTCGCACTTGCTGAGGCCTTGGCACTATTCGGACTAGTACTAGCCTTCGTTCTCTAATAAATAGCGATTCTTAAATCATGTTGAATCGAAATTTAACTTACTGGGCAGCTGGTGAAGGCGCTAACCCATTAATTCCGCACACTGCTGAGTTAATCGCTGGGTTTGTCGCATTTATATTGTTGTTCTTAGTTCTGCGATCAAAGGTTGTGCCGAAGTTTGAAAAAGCATATGCCGAGCGAACTGATGCAATTGCCGGTGGAATTGAACGTGCTGAAAAGGCTCAACGCGAAGCAGAAATTGCGCTAACAAAGTACACATCCCAACTTTCTGATGCCCAAGGTGAAGCGCAAAAAATTCGTGAAGATGCCAGAGCGCAAGGAGCGGCAATTATTGAAGAGCTACGCACTAAGGCAAATGCTGAAGCTGCTCGAATTACCGCTGCAGCTACCGCTGCCATTGAGGCTGAGCGTCAACAGGCGATCACCTCACTTCGTAATGAGGTTGGTGCACTGGCAACTGAGTTAGCTGGAAAAATTGTTGGTGAAGCTTTAGATGATCAGGTTCGTCAATCTCGAATCGTTGATCGCTTTATTGCAGATTTGGAGAAAAGTAAATAATTATGAAGGTATTAGGCGGCTCAAGCAGAGTTTCAGTTCAGACACTGCGTAAATCATTGGATGAGATTGTCAATAAACAATCTGCAGCCGATGCTGCCGTTTTTGCCAACGATTTGTTTACCATTCTTTCAGTTTTGAGCACATCAATTGGTGTTAGAAGAGCGCTAACTGATAACGCACGCGATGCCAGCGCCAAGGCAGAGTTGATTTCAAACTTATTTGGCAAAAACATAAGTGGTGACGCTCAAGCATTATTAGCAAGCGCATCAGCCCTTCGCTGGTCTAATCCAGGTGAGATTGCAGATGCAATTGAAAACCTAGCGGTTCAAGCAGAGAGTGCTTGCGCAGATAAAAATAGCGAGTTAGAAAAAGTTGAGAGCCAACTCTTTGATTTTGCTCAAGTATTGAGAGCAAATCCAGAGTTGCGCCAGGCATTAAACACCTCAGCTGATACTGATCAAAGCAAGATCTTGTTGCTGGAGTCGATTGTTAAGGGAAAGTATTTAAGTTCAACTATAAACCTGCTACGCCGGGTAGTTACTCTTCGTCGGGGACGAAGTATTGATGCAACATTAGCTGCTTACGCGCATTATGTTTCAACCCGTAAAGAGCAAGTAGTAGCACATGTAAAAAGCGCTGTTGAATTAAGCCAATCTCAGATAGCAAAGTTGGTGTCTACTCTTTCCAAGCAGGTAGGTAAGGATGTTCGAATAAATCTTGAGATTGATCCAAAGGTTTTAGGTGGCATATCTGTGCGATATGCCGATGATGTTATTGATGGCACCATAGTTAATCGCTTAGCAGAGGCGGGCAGAGCGCTCGTAAGTTAGTTTTAACAGGTGCCAACAGCATCTGTTATTTAAAGAGAGAAGAGAGAAAAAGATGGCCGAAGTAAGTATCCGCCCCGAAGAGATCCGGGATGCACTGGCAAAACATGTCGCTGCATACAAACCAGGTGCTGCCGTAAAGGATGAAATCGGTAGTGTCACCGAGGCAGGTGATGGCATTGCTCGTGTTGAAGGTTTGCCATCAACTATGACCAATGAGTTGTTAAAGTTTGAAAACGGCACATTAGGTCTAGCGCTGAACTTAGATGTTCGCGAAATCGGTGTTGTTATTTTGGGTGAGTTCACCGGAATTGAAGAAGGAACAACTGTTCGCCGAACTGGAGAAATTCTCTCTGTCCCAGTTGGTGATGGCTTCCTTGGAAGAGTTGTCGATGCGTTAGGTCGACCAATTGATGGCAAGGGTGAGATCAAAGCTGAAGCTACTCGTGCTCTTGAGATTCAAGCACCATCTGTTGTGCAACGCCAGCCAGTGAAAGAACCAATGCAGACTGGTATTAAAGCGATTGACTCAATGACTGCGATCGGCCGCGGTCAACGTCAGCTGATTATTGGTGATCGCCAAACTGGAAAAACTGCAATTGCAGTAGACACAATTATTAACCAATTGGAGCACTGGAAGAGTGGTGATCCAAAGAAGCAGGTTAAGTGTATTTATGTTGCAATTGGACAAAAGGGTTCAACTATTGCATCAGTTAAGGGTGCACTAGAAGCTGCAGGCGCAATGGAGTACACAACAATTGTGGCAGCACCTGCATCTGATCCAGCTGGATTTAAATATCTGGCTCCATACACCGGTTCATCCATTGGTCAGCACTGGATGTATAAGGGCCAGCATGTGTTAATTATTTTTGATGATTTATCTAAACAAGCAGAGGCTTATCGTTCGGTCTCGCTTTTGCTAAGGCGTCCACCGGGTCGTGAGGCATATCCTGGAGATGTTTTCTATTTGCACTCTCGTCTATTGGAACGTTGTGCAAAGTTATCTGATGATTTAGGCGGTGGCTCAATGACCGGATTGCCAATCATTGAAACTAAGGGAAATGACGTTTCGGCATTTATTCCGAACAACGTTATTTCTATTACCGATGGACAGTGCTTCCTAGAAACAGATTTATTTAACGCAGGTGTTCGTCCAGCGATTAACGTAGGTATTTCAGTTTCTCGTGTTGGTGGATCAGCGCAGACTAAGGCGATTAAGAAGATTGCCGGACGCCTTCGTCTGGATCTTGCGCAGTATCGTGAACTCGAAGCTTTCGCAGCCTTTGGTTCAGATCTTGACGCAGCATCAAAAGCACAGTTAGAGCGTGGTGCACGAATGGTTGAGTTGTTAAAGCAAGGTCAGTACTCACCTTTCTCAGTTGAGCGCCAAGTAGCTTCAATTTGGGCGGGAACTACTGGAAAGATGGATTCAATTCCAGTAGTAGATATCCGTCGATTTGAATCAGAGTTCTTAGATTTCATTGCCAGAGAGCGCAAGCAAATCTTTGATGTAATTGCAGCAACCAAAGAGTTAACTGATGACACAGTTAAATCTTTGGAAGAGGCAGTTGCAACCTTTAAAACTCAATTCAAATCATCAGTTGCAGCACCGGTTAATGAGAAGAAAGCTGATGCTCTAGATGGTGTGGATAATGAGCAAATTACCCGTCAAGTACCGGCGATAAAGCGATAAGAAAAGAGAGCTAAAAAATGGGTGCCCAACTTCGTATTTACCGCCGCCGTATGCGGTCGGTGAAGGCGACTAAGAAGATAACCAAGGCGATGGAGTTAATCTCTGCTTCTCGCATTGTTAAGGCTCAACAAAAAGTTGCCGCCTCATCTCCTTATGCCAACGAGTTAACTCGGGCGGTCTCAGCAGTTGCCTCTTTATCTTCTACCAATCATCCACTTACAACTGCATCTGCTAATCCAAAGCGAGCTGCGGTGTTAATTATTACCGCAGACCGAGGTATGGCAGGTGCGTACTCAAATGCAGCAATTAAAGAGGGTGATCAACTAGTAGCACTACTGCAATCTAGAGGGCTTGAGGTAAATACCTACCTGGTAGGAAGAAAAGGGATCAATTTCTATAAATTCAGAAATCGAAAAATTACTGCATCTTGGAGTGGTTTTTCCGATAATCCAACTTACGCCCACGCCCGCGAGGTATCTGATGCATTGATCGCAGCTTTTATTGCAGATGCTCAGGTTGATCTAAATGGTGTTGATGAACTGCACATTATTTACACTCAATTTAAATCTATGATCACCCAAACTCCAGATGCAAAGCGAATGTTGCCACTGGAAGTTGTGGAGTCAACAGGTCCGGCAGTGATCTTGCCGATGTATGAATTCGAACCTAATGCTGGTGAGGTACTAAATGCACTTCTGCCTCGCTATATTCAGGCTCGAGTATTTAACGCAATGCTTCAATCTGCAGCAAGTGAGCATGCAGCAAGGCGTCGCGCTATGAAATCAGCAACTGACAATGCTGATGAATTGATTAAGTCGTTAACTCGACTTGCAAACGCGGCTCGTCAGGCCGAAATTACCCAAGAGATCAGTGAAATCGTCGGCGGCGCAGATGCGCTCGCCTCAGCTAGCGCAGGGAGCGAATAATGTCAGTTAAAACAGCAACTGGAAGAGTTGCCCGTGTAATTGGACCGGTAGTGGATATTGAATTTCCAGCCGATGCAATGCCAGCCAGCTTTAAAGCGTTAAATGTAGATGTCACATTGGGCGGTGAAACCAAGAAGTTAACACTTAACGTTGCACAGCACATTGGCGACAACCTAGTTCGCGCCATCTCTAT